>JGI24025J20009_10002665_pt1 | contig 12617 bp, 10 predicted proteins | sample Cruoilmetagenom3_FD_20009 | JGI IMG/M metagenome (IMG submission 20009)
TTGGGCTTTTAGATTTAACGCAGCGTGCGTGGGCAGAGCAAGTTAACTTACGTATTTGTTATGAGCTTAACAAACACATGGATAACAAAAACCGTTTCCATCGCCCGATTATTGACGAGTTGAACGCACGTTTAGCCGATAAGTTTTTTGTAAACTTTTCGCTTTTTCAATCCTTGCCTGATGCGTGGGGGATTGATCAAGTGTTTCCGGTATTGCCATTAAGTGGCTTAACCGAAGCTCCAAAAAAACGCGCTGTATTACTTGATATAACCTGTGATTCAGACGGCGCACTTGAGCACTATGTTGATGGCCAAGGCATTGAAAGCACATTACCCGTGCCTGAGTACAGTGCAGATAAGCCTTACTTAATGGGCTTTTTCTTAGTGGGTGCGTACCAAGAAATTTTAGGTGATATGCACAATTTATTTGGCGATACGCACAGCGCCATAATCAATATGGATGAGCAAGGCGTTGCCAGTATTAGTGAAATAAACCAAGGCGATACCGTAGCCGATATGATGCGCTATGTACATTTAGATGTTGAGAGCTTTCAACACTCGTACGCACAGTTAGTGGCTGCAAAAATAGATAAAAATGAACAGCAAAGCGTTTTAGACGAGTTGCAAAGCGGCCTTAATGGCTACACTTATTTAGAAGAGTTATAAGCAATGTCTAGCTTGTTTGGTCATGTTGACCACTCATTGTATTCAAACGGGATGACGTTTTTACGTCGTCCTATGGTGCAAAACATTAATGCCATTGATGCAGATGTCGTTGTACTAGGCTTACCCTTTGACTTAGCAACTTCGGGTCGCCCCGGTGCTCGCTTAGGGCCCGATGCCATTCGCAGAGCGTCGGTACATTTAGCCTGGGAAGACACTAAATACCCGTGGACATTTCCTTTGTTTGAGCGTTTAACGGTTGCTGATGCGGGGGACTTTACTTATCCGGTAGGCGATCCTGAATATTTTACGGCACAGCTAGAAATGGCTGCAGAGCAAATACTTCGCCAAGGGGCAACGCTGTTAGGACTTGGTGGCGATCACTTTGTAACGCTTCCGCTATTGCGCGCGCATGCAAAGATACATGGCAAAATGGCACTGGTTCACTTTGATGCGCACACTGATACATACAGCAATGGCTCGCGCTTTGATCACGGCACTATGTTTTATCATGCACCCATGGAAGGGCTGATTGATGTAGAGCACAGTATCCAAATTGGTATTCGTACCGACTTTGATCAAAGCAAACATGAGTTTGCAGTGATTGATGCAATGCAAGCTAACGATTTGCACGCCAATGAAATAGCAGCGCAAATACGTGAGCGAGTAGGCGACTTACCCGTTTACTTAACGTTTGATATAGATTGTTTAGACCCAGCATTTGCACCAGGTACAGGCACACCTGTATGCGGTGGTTTAACATCTGATAAAGTGCTTAAAATACTGCGCGCACTAAAAGGCATAAATATGGTGGGTATGGATGTGGTAGAGGTTTCACCGTCGTACGACCAAAGTGAGCTTACCGCTATTGCCGCAGCAACAATTGCCAGTGAATTATTGCACCTGTGGACACATAAAAATAAGTATTAACGCTATAAGTTAAGCACTACAAAAAGGTATGCACTGGCATACCTTTTTTATTTTAGAGGTGTCGATTATTTTGCAGCTTAATTTCTTTTAACCAAATAAAACTTAACCCAATAAGCGGCAGGTTAGTTGTTACTGGATTAAATGCTTCAATGAGTAATTGTGGCTGCATTACTACAACCGCTAACAAAAGCCCTAAAAGCGCTAAAATATTTAAAATAACGATGTGCTTATTTTTATAAAACACTAATAAGCATAATCCAAATATAATTTCGCCAATACCCGCCGAACGTGTAATTAAGTCAGACACTTCTGCTGAAAAACCCGCACTACCAGTCATTAGTTTTTCAAGCGGGGCAATATGATAAAGCTTTGGAAAAAAGCCGTGGTATATCCAACTCAGCCCCACAATATAGCGAGCAATTTGTATATAACCGGGGTTATTTCCTCGCATTGTCTATTCGCTCTTGTGCACTTGGGTGGCTAGATAAATATTCGAGTAAATTATTTACCTTTTCAAGGTGTTCGTTTTCGCTGGTGTGCGCACCTTGTAATGCTTCAATGGCGTCGGCAAAGTCGTTGCTTGAATACCCTAAATGTTCAAGTTGAATGAGCGCATAGTTATCTGCCTCGCGCTCCATATCACGAGAAAACCCTTGCTGTGCAAAAGATGCCCCCGTACCAAGTACCACTTCTGCTATGCCTTCTAAATCACCAAATATAACCGCAAGTACAATGGTACTGGCTGCCGATTGCGCGGTCATGCGTACGCTATGCTGGTGGACTACGTGGCCAATTTCGTGAAGTAATACGGCTTTTAGTGCGTTGGGTTTATCGGCTAATAAATTTGCTAACTCATCGGTTACGACAATACGTCCATGGGGCATTGCAAACGCATTCGCTCCAAAGGCCTCTGATTTATAAAACGATAACCTATAAACCGATGGCTCAAGCGAGAGCGCATTAAGCATGGTATTAAAATGTTGTTGTACTTTAGTTTGTTGCTCATTAGGCAGCTCACTGTCATCAAGAGCGAGCTTTTCAATTAGGGTAAAGCTTTGTTCACCCATTTGCTCTACTACACTGCGCGGCAGGGTATCAACACTGTAAACAGCAATAACGGGCACAACTTTATAAAGCATTAGCCACATAAAAAGCGGTGTAAAAATAATGGCCGCGATAATAGCCCATTTACTTTTTTCAAGGCGCTCTAGTAGGTCATGCTTATTTGCTTTAAAAGGCCAGCGATAATTTACATCAGTAGGAATAAAGCGGCTGCCATCATTAAAATTTAGTTCATCAGCAAGCCCAGCTAGGCCAGAGGTGAGTGTTATATCGCTTATTGCATGGCTTGAAATAAGCTGGTCATCGTAGCTAATCTCAACACAGGTGTCGCTAATGTTAGCGACACCTTGCTGGTAATTGCTTGATGCCTTGGGGAAGTAATGTCCCTGTACGTGCATAATAAGCTCTTAGGTTAGCGATAGGTCAATATCAAATACATTGGCTGCTTCTTCAGCAAACGATGACTGCTCTTGCTGCGCGGTATCCACTAAATTTAGCGCACTTGGGTAAATATTAACGGTTGTAACCTCGGCAAGCATTCTCGATGTACGCACTTTGGTCCACGGGTAGGCAAGCCCTAAAGAAAACACGATTGCCAGCATATTGGTTAATAGTAATATGGCAAAAGGAATAGGCTTAAGCTCTGATTTAAATGATGCTACGTCTTCAAATTGACTGTTATCAAAAATATGGTTACGAATAGCCGCAGCCCACACAGCGGTTACTATCGCAATCATAAATACGTAAGCAATCATTAATCCACCAAACATAATGCCCATTTTGGCTGGATCTTGTGCAGCTTGTTGGTTTTCTACATTCATTAAATCAAGCCCAAATAAGCCTAATACAGCCATAAATATCACCATAGTGATAGAGCTCACCACAAAGCAAATAAGGGCGGTTAAGTAGTAGGTTTCACCTTTAAGGTTTACGGTTAATGGCGTGTCACCGTAGCTAATATTGCTATGTATGTACGTGTCGATACGTTTTAAAACATACGGCATTAATAAATAAAGAGTAAAAATACTGGCAATAGGTAAAAGAATAAAGTTAATGAAGGCTTCGCCGTAATCGCCTTTAAATGCAAAGCGTACATTTCGATGACGGGTCATACGCAAATTAAAGCGCAGACCTTGGTTAATAATCCACGGCATTAAAAAGATAAAAGCAATCGCAAATAATAAGCCTACAAGAGGAAAAAAGCTGCTACCAAAGGAGTAAATTAAAAATACAATAACCGCTAAAATACGGCCTTTTAAAATTTGCATCGGGGTGGCTAAGTAGTCAAAGCTGTGTCCGTCAATGCGGGTGTGGCCATAAAAATATCGCATTGTGCGTACTTTTGCCCAAGCCGAGTAAATACCTAAAGTAAGTACGCTCAGTAAAATATTGACTATCCAAATACCAAAAAACTCACCGCCTTTACCGCTAAACTGTACTTTACCGCTAAAAATAGGGGCAGCAGGTTCATTTACTGCAGGGGTGGTTTCTGGGGGAGTAGGGTGTATTGATTCCATTAAAATTATATCCATGTTGTTTTTTTGTTAATTTACCTAAATTTGGTGCAAAGCTCAATCTTTAATAGCCTTACAGCCTATAATGGCGCTGCTTTTAATATATGTGGTGCTGCACTTTAAATCATCTCTGGTATACTAGGGCGATAATTTTATGGGGCTGTTATGATTTCAAAAAACCAACTCAAGCTTATTCGCCAACTTGGCCAAAAAAAGTACCGAAAGCAATATAATCAATACCTTGTACAAGGTGAAAAAAACGTACTTGAGTTGTTAAACAGCCCATTAAAGGCGGTTGATATATTTGCAACACAGGCGTTTATAAATACTCACCAAAACCAGTTTCCAGAAGTAGATTTTACGCCAGCAGAAGAAGAGTCGCTGACTAAAGCCAGTACCTTAGTGAGTAATAACGCGGCCATTGCAGTGGTTGATATGCCAAAGGCTGATTTACCTAATAATACCGGCTTAATATTGGCGCTTGATGGAGTTTCTGATCCGGGCAATTTAGGCACTATTATCAGAGTTGCCGACTGGTATGGCATTAAACATATAGTAACAAGTACCGACAGCGCCGATGCTTACAACCCTAAAACAATTAGCGCTACCATGGGTTCGTTTGTCAGAGTGTCGGTAAGCCAAGTAGAGCTACCTGAATACTTACAAACATTAAATATGCCTATTTATGGGGCATTTTTAGATGGGCAAAGCGTACATACAACTGATTTTAGTGCAAAGGGTGTATTGCTTATGGGCAGTGAGTCGCATGGCATACGCGAGCAGTGTGCAAAATTAGTAAGCGACAAAATAACCATACCGGCTTTTGGTGAGGCAGAGTCACTTAATGTGGCAATGGCCACAGGTATTATTTTAGATAACTTTAAACGCCAAGCTTAACTTTTTAACTGTTTATGAGTTAAATTGTTTGTAAGTAATAACAATAATAATCGGTAATAACAATAAGATGCGCTTAAGCACTATTAAATTAGCGGGCTTTAAATCGTTTGTAGAGCCCACTAAAATTCCATTTCCTGATCAAATGACGTGTGTTGTTGGGCCTAACGGCTGTGGCAAATCAAACGTGATTGACGCTGTGCGATGGGTGCTTGGTGAAAGCTCAGCTAAAAACTTACGTGGCGATGCCATGACCGATGTTATTTTTAATGGCTCAACTAATCGTAAACCAATCTCGCAAGCCTCAGTAGAGCTTATTTTTGATAACACCCAAGGTGATTTACCTAATACATTTGCCGACAGAAACCAAATAGCGATTAAGCGTTTAGTTACACGCGATGGTCAATCGTTGTACTTTTTAAATGGGAGCAAATGCCGTAAGCGCGATATTACCGATATATTTTTAGGCACCGGGCTTGGCCCGCGTAGTTACGCAATTATAGAGCAAGGGATGATCTCGCGTTTAATCGAGAGCAAACCTCAAGAGCTGCGCGTATTTTTAGAAGAAGCCGCGGGTGTGTCTAAATACAAAGAACGCCGCCGCGAAACGCAAACCCGAATTAAAAGTACCCGCGAAAACCTTGAGCGTTTACTTGATGTGCGTAAAGAGTTACAAGCGCAACTAGATAAACTGGCTGTGCAGTCGGTTGATGCGAAAAAATACCGCGATTTAAAAGCGCAAGAGCGTACCTTAAAAGGCCAAGTGGCTGTATTAAAATGGCAAAAGCTGCATCAACAACAGCTTGAAAAAAGTGAGCAAATCAAAAAGCTTAATGAGCAAATCGCCTTTTTTAAAACGGCCCACTCAGGCCACGACGATGTGCTTGCAAGCCTAGAGGCTCAAGTAAATGCAGAGCAAGATGCGCTTAACGATGCGCAGCATCAGCAACACGTTACCCACACAGAGTTGACCCGCGCCGAACAACAACACATTAATATTAAACAGCAAACGCAAACACTTAAACAAAGTGTGGTTAAGCTTGAGCAGCGAAAGCTGCAAAGTGAAGCGCTAAAAACACAGCAGCAAAATGTGTGTGAGCAGTTATCTGTGAGCCACCAAGAGATAAGCGAGTACAGTTTAGAGTGCAGCGAACAAGTTGAAGAGCTTACCCTTACACTTGCAGATTTAGCTGATGAAAAAAATAAGCACACAAACGCATGGCAAAGCCTTAATCAACAACAACACGCGCTTAATAATAAAGTACAGGCGCAGCAAAGTAGTGTTAAGCAAACAGAGCAAGCCTTAGCCCATGTAAACACACAGCTAAGCCAACTAAATAGCCAAATTGACGATATTAAAAGTAGCCAATTAGAGCAGCAACTAGCCGAGCAACAAAAATACAAACAAACCCTTACTCAAGAGCTTGCCAGTAAGCAAACGGCACAAACACACTGCACCGCAGCGCTTAAAGAGCAAACCGATTTAGTAAATGACGCTGAGCAGCAACATCAGCAAAGCTTACAGCACGTTAATGAGCTAAAAGCTCGCATTGCTGGGCTTAAAAGCAGTTTAGGGATTGAAGATGACAATAAGCAGCACACTTTATTTAATCAATTACAAGTAAAGCCAGGGTTTGAACATATAGTTGAACAGGCACTGCAAACGCTTGAGCACCTAAACGTAGCTGATGTGCAAAGCAACAATAGTGTGTGGCCTCACAAAAGTGAAATACCAGTAAATAGCGTTGCGGCGTTGATTACTGAGGGTGTTTACCCTGATTTACTGACCCGTATTGCGTACAGCGAAAACGCCGAACTCGCTGTGTTAAATGATACGTTTTATATTGCGGTTATGGATAAAAGCGGTGCTTTACATGCTCGAAACTGGCACCGTAGCGCAGACAAAAACGCCGAAAACTCACAACTTTTAAAACACACACAGTTAAAGCAAAAAACAGCGAGCTTAGTAGAGGCCGAAAATAGCCTTGCAAGGGATTTTGAGAATCTTAATGCGCTAAAAACACAGCAGCAAAAGCTGAGTGATGAGTTAGCGGTACTTAAAAACGCAATTCATCAATTAGCACAAAACATTGCCGTGGCCACTACGCGCAGCGACATGTTAAAAGAGCAAGTAGCACAATTTTTACAGCAACTAGAAAAGTACCAGCAACAAAAGCGTGCATTGACCACTGAGCAATCACAATTATTAAAAACGCGCGATGAGCACAACAGTGCGCTTGAAGTGTTACATCAACAGCAACATAATTTAGCTGACGAACTGGCAAGCGCCGACGCCGCCTGCACACGCAGTAATAAAGCATACAGCCAAGCTGCAGCTACACTTGAGCAATATAGAACACAAGCGCATCAAGCCACGTTAAAAGAGCAAAAAGCACACAGTGAGTGGCAGCTTAGTCAAACAAAGCTTAATCATGCTGAGCAAGAACTCATGAGTGCGCAAGAAGAAGCGCAAGAGCTGCAATCGCAAATGGAAGCGTTGCTTATACCCGAGCAAGAGCTCACTGAGCAAATAGCACAGCTTTTAATAAAACATCAGCAGGGCGAAGCTAGCTTGGTCGCGTTACAAAAAAAGCTTAACGAGGCAAAGCAAACACTTATAAGTAAACAAGCCAGCCTTAAGCACTCTCAAGGTGAGCTGACAGGTTTGCAAGAACAACATCAAAAGCTAAGCATTGAAGAGCAAAGCCTAATTATAAAAGCGCAGGCAGCACTTGAGCCGCTTGAAGAATTAAAGCAAAGTTTAAAAAGTGTTTTAGATACACTACCTGATTCACTAAGTTTAAATGCAGCGCAAAATCAGATCAGTGGGCTTGTGCATCAATTAGATAAGCTAGGTCCAGTTAATTTAGCCGCAATAGATGAGTTTGAACAAGCTAAAGAGCGCAGTGATTATCTGAATAATCAACTTGAGGATTTAACCAAAGCGTTAAATACGCTTGAAGGGGCGATTCGTAAAATTGACAGCGAAACCAAAACACGCTTTAAAGCTACCTTCGATCAAGTGAACAACGACTTTGCCGAGCTATTTCCAAAAGTATTTGGCGGTGGTAGCGCGTATTTAGAATTAACCAGTGACGATTTACTCGAAAGTGGTGTTAGTATAATGGCACAGCCACCAGGTAAGAAAAATTCGACAATTCATCTGTTAAGTGGTGGAGAAAAAGCGCTGAGCGCATTATCATTGGTGTTTTCTATATTCAGGCTCAATCCAGCTCCATTCTGTATGCTGGATGAAGTAGATGCGCCGCTTGATGATGCTAACGTGGTACGCTTTTGCCGTTTGGTTGAAGAAATGTCACAATCGGTGCAGTTTATTTATATTAGTCATAATAAAATTGCGATGGAAATGGCAGGGCGTTTAACTGGCGTTACTATGGCAGAGCCAGGCGTATCACGCATGGTAGCAGTAGATATAGAACAAGCAGTGCAACTTGCACACACATAACAGTTTATTTTAAGCGTATTAGTGTTAATTAATACACGGGTTTAGGCATAACAAATAATAAAAGGTGAGGGGATGGCCGAAGAACTAAGATTGGTTTTAATTGTGATCAGTGTACTTGTCATAGGTGGCTTATTAGTACATGGTTTATGGTCAGTTAGAAAAAAAGACAGCCCAGAGGTAGCGCCTTCAGAGCGGGTTGAACCAATGCAAGATACACCTTCGCATACACCAGTTGAACCTAAAGAGCCGGTTGTTGCCCAGCGAGATGAGCCGCAATTTGGTGAGCTAAACTTTGATGCAAACGAGCCGCAAATAGATACTAGCGTGGCGCAAACACCCATTGAAGACGACCTGCAAGTAGTTCAAGAGCCAGAGCCAGAGCTAGAACCAGAGCCAGAGAGCGAAAAAGAAGCGCCAGCAGATGTGTCTGACTTTGTTATTGTGCATATTCAAATGCCTGAGGGGCTAAGCATGCAAGGCAGTAAGTTATTGCCTGCAGTAAATACCTTAGGATTTAAATATTCAGAAGAAGGCTTTTTTAATCGCCACATAGACCCTGCAGGGCAAGGTCCAGTGTTATTTAGATTAGTAAATATGTATAACCCAGGTACGTTTGATATTGATAATATGGAACAGTTTAGCACCGCAGGGGTTAGCTTATTTATGACTTTACCTTGTGAAGGCGACGGGCTAGCTGCCTTTAATATGTTACATAGCGCAGCTAAGAAAATTGCCGATGAATTTGGTGCACAAATTTTAGATGCCGAGCGTGAAGAAATGACCGTTGAGCGCGTTCGTCAATATGTTGAGCAGGTTCGTGCATTTTCTGCGTAATTTATACGCACACATTATTTTTATTAAGCCACTTACCTAAAAGTGGCTTTTTTTATGTTTTTTGAGGTTTAAATGTCTAGCAGCATTAGTGAGCAAATTAATCATCTTCGTAGTACGTTAGAGCAACACAACTACAATTATTATGTCCTTGATACACCCAGTATTCCTGATGCAGAATACGATAGACTATTGCGCGAGTTAAGCGCCCTTGAAAGAGAAAACCCAGAATTTTTAACGCCAGACTCACCCACTCAAAAGGTAGGAGGCGCTGCGCTGAGTAAATTTGAACAAGTTGCTCACCAAGTGCCTATGTTATCGCTTGATAACGCCTTTAGTGAAGAAGAATTTAGCGCCTTTAACCGCCGTATTAAAGAGCGTTTAATGAGCCAAGATGAGCTTACTTTTTGTTGTGAACCCAAGTTAGATGGCTTGGCTGTGTCGATTATTTACCGTGATGGTGTGCTTGTGCAGGCCGCAACTCGTGGCGATGGTTTTACTGGCGAGAATATTACACAAAATGTAAAAACAATCCGTAACGTGCCCCTTAAGCTGCGTGGCGATTACCCCGCAGAGCTTGAAGTACGTGGCGAAGTATTTATGGATAGCGCTGGGTTTGAAAAACTAAACAGCGAAGCCGAAAAACGTGGCGAAAAAGTATTTGTAAATCCTCGAAATGCAGCCGCAGGTAGCCTACGCCAGCTTGATTCAAAAATCACCGCTAAGCGCCCGCTAATGTTTTATGCGTATAGCACTGGGCTGGTGGCCGATGGCTCAATCCCTGAGGATCACTACCAACAATTGGCAAAATTAACCGATTGGGGTTTACCGCTGTGCCCAGAAACAAAGTTAGTTGAAGGTACGCAAGCGGCTTTAGATTACTACAGTGATATTTTAACGCGCAGAAGCGAGCTTAAATATGAAATTGATGGCGTAGTAATTAAAATAAACCAAAAAGCCTTACAAGAGCGTTTAGGGTTTGTTGCACGTGCACCGCGCTGGGCAATTGCTTATAAGTTTCCTGCGCAAGAAGAAATAACCCAGTTACTTGATGTAGAATTTCAGGTTGGTCGCACAGGCGCAATAACGCCGGTAGCGCGTTTAGAGCCTGTATTTGTAGGCGGTGTTACGGTATCAAACGCAACGCTGCACAATGGCGATGAAATAGCCCGCTTAGGCGTAAAGGTAGGCGATACAGTAATTATACGCCGCGCCGGCGATGTTATTCCGCAAATTACACAAGTAGTACTTGAGCGCCGCCCAGATGATGCACGCGACATTGTATTTCCTGCCAGTTGCCCCATTTGTGACTCACACGTTGAAAAAGTAGAAGGCGAGGCCGTGGCTCGTTGTACCGGAGGCTTAGTGTGCCAAGCTCAGCGTAAACAAGCGATTAAGCATTTTGCATCACGCAAAGCGCTTGATATAGATGGCTTAGGCGACAAAATAGTTGATCAACTGGTTGATAGAGAGCTGGTAAAAACCCCCGCAGATTTATTTATATTAAAACAAGGTCACTTTGAGTCACTTGAGCGTATGGGTCCTAAGTCGGCTAAAAACTTAGTAGATGCGCTTGAAGCTGCAAAGACAACTACGCTTGCAAAGTTTTTATACTCGCTGGGTATTCGTGAGGTTGGCGAGGCCACAGCGCAAAACTTAGCAAATCATTTTTTAACACTTGAAAAGGTAACCCAGGCAAGTATTGAAAGCCTTACGCAAGTGAGTGATGTAGGGGTTATTGTAGCAACTCATGTTCGTGGCTTTTTTGATGAGCAACATAATGTAGATGTAGTTAATGCTTTAATTGAACAAGGCATTAATTGGCCAGCGCTAACGCCGCCTTCAGAGGATGAGCAACCCTTAGCTGGGCTAACCTATGTATTAACTGGCACTCTTAATACTTTAAACCGAAACGATGCTAAAGCACGCTTACAACAGTTAGGTGCAAAAGTAGCCGGTAGTGTGTCGGCTAAAACAGATGCATTGGTGGCGGGCGAAAAAGCCGGCTCTAAATTAACTAAAGCACAAGATTTAGGCATAGACATACTTAGCGAAGATGACTTAATTGCACTGTTTGATAAGTACAATGCTTAGGGTAGTAAAATGAGCCGATATGGACCCGAGTACTGGGATAAATACGGAAGCTACCGTACGCCGATTGCATTTCATCTAAGTTTATTGGTGTTACTACGTGCGTATTTTATTTGGGTTATAGCGGCGCTGAGTCGTCGCCCTGAGCTTGATTTAATGTCGCTATTTTTTAAATCTAAAAACGATTTTTTTATCGCAATTTCGATTGGCGCTATTGCGATAGTGCCCACTTTTTTATTTTGCTTAAGACGCCCGCGCGACTCTCATCAACAAAGTGCGCGTTTAGCGATGGTGTGGCGCTACATGCGCTGGCCGTTACTTGTGTGTGCAATAACCGACTTAAGCTGGTTAACAATACAAGCTGCACATAGTCATTACAGGTTTTCACTTTTTTTAGCTGTGCAAATGGTGATTGTGTTTTGGGTAATGTGGTACTTGGCAAAGAGTCGTTATTTGCAGGTGTTTTTTAACGATTGGCCAGAGCCTACCGAAAAAGCAGATGATAAAAACGCTAAATAAAAGGGAGCTAAATGGATAACATTAATAAAAAAATTGCCATTGTAGTGCTTGGTATTGGCATTATTTTAGGCGCTTTGATGTTGTTTACATCGTTAACTGATCATATTTGGTTTTCTGCCGTAATAGGATTATGGTTATTTGTGTTTTGTTCGTGTTTTTACAGGCTGACACCCGCCTTTAAAAAGCGCAATACGCTTGATAATTTTATTCAGCGCGATGCACAGCACTTAATGTTATTTAGCTTGGCAGGTTTTTTTGATAAAAAATTTGGCCCGCAATGGCTTGTTATTGGCAACATTGAACATATAGAAAGTAAGAACGATGAGCTTATTATTCATAGCAATAACGAGCGACAATTTAGTGTAAGTTTACCCGCACAAAAAAATGACATAGACGCCTACATGAAGCGCATACTTTCAGATCACGAAAAGCAAACTATTCGCTTTAGTTAGGGGCTGTTGAACTTTGCGGATTAAAGTTTGTTCAAACTAGGGGCTATTTAATCGCGGCGCGAAGTTTGTAACCTAGTGGGCTAAGTAAAAGCTGAGCAAAGCTTCCGCGTCCTGCTCACGCCCTTTACCTACATCCATGTAGGCAACAAAGAGTAAATAGCCCCTAGGAAGAACCCGTTGGGCAGCGCCTGTTTGG
>JGI24025J20009_10002666_pt1 | contig 12614 bp, 12 predicted proteins | sample Cruoilmetagenom3_FD_20009 | JGI IMG/M metagenome (IMG submission 20009)
CAATCTTCGCTCCAGTTTGGCTCCTCAGAACCGCCCCGCCGCTCCGTCTGGCGTCCCGTTGTGCGCCTCAGCGCCGCCGGTGAGGGGGGTTCTACGGTTAGCACACCAAACCCGCAACCCCTTTTTTCAATAAACGTCATCTTTTCTTCAAGAAACACGTAACTACCTGAAATACATAGGTAATTTTTAGAAATTTCTTTGCCAGCACCGTCACAGTAAAGGCGCTAACGCCGCAAGGCAGCGTCTTGTTGATCAGGATATAGAGTTATCCACAGGCCCACCCCCACGTAGGGTTGTGAAACTCCCGATTCACCCCCGTTTTAGACGAGTCGAAACCGTGAATCACCCGCCTAATCGGTGAATCACCCCCGCGCCGGGGTCATGCACCGCGACGCGCCCTTATATCGAACCGCCACAAGCCCAAGGATCACCGCCAGGTAGATCAGCGGTTCAATCTGCCAGCCTTTGACCAGCATAACGAAATGCACACCGCCCAAGATCACCGCCGGATAAACAAGGCGGTGCAGTTTGCGCCATCCTGCTCCCATGGCACGGATTGAACGTTTGTTCGAGGTGACTGCCAGCGGCACCAGCAGGATGAACCCGGCCATACCGACAGTCATATAGGGGCGCTTGATGATGTCGGCCCAAATGCGGGCGACATCACCGATATCCAGTACCAGCCAGACCAGCAAATGCGCGGTGACATAGGCAAACGCCAGCAGCCCCAAAGCCCGGCGGAATTTCAGAAGGTTGACACCGCCCAGCCGGCGCAGCGGCGGAATGGCCAAGCCAGCGATCAGCAGCTTCAGCGCCAGTTCGCCATATTCATGTTCCAGCGCCTTGATGGGTTCCGGCCCAAGCGCGCCAGTCAGCCCCATATAGAATAAGAGGCCCATGGGGATCAGCCCAACGATGTAGACAGGCCATGTGGGCAGCTTGCGCGCTGCCATGTTGATACGGTCCCGCAGCATCAGAAGTTCTTTTTCAGATCCATACCAGCATACAGGAAAGCGACCTCGGGGTAGCCATTGAACATCAGCATGTCCTGACGGGCCGAAAACAGCCCGCCCCCGACAACCCGTTCGGATGCCTGCGACCAGCGCGGGTGATCCACCTGGGGGTTCACGTTACTATAGAAACCGTATTCGCGCGCGTTTGCCTTGTTCCAGCTGGTGGCGGGCTGCGTGTCGGTCAGGGTGATGCGCACCACCGATTTGATCGACTTGAACCCGTACTTCCATGGCACCACCAGACGCAGTGGCGCTCCGTTCTGGTTCGGGATGTCCTTTCCGTAAATTCCGGTCGCCATAATAGAGAGAGGGTGCATCGCCTCGTCCAGGCGCAGTCCCTCGACATATGGCCAGTCCAGCACCGGGTATTTCACGCCAGACATTTCATCGGGGCGCAGCGCGGTTTCAAAGGCAACGTATTTCGCACCGGACTGCACACCGGCCATATTCAGCCCCACGGCACCGCCCATCAACTGACGGCGGTTCATATAGATGCCTTCAGGGGTGGCGTGGTGATCTTTAAGGGTGTTCTTCCAGCGGTTGGCCATTTGTCTCTCCGAATTAGCTAATCAGAGAGCTGGCCCCGGATCATGCCCGCGCCAACAAACATCATCTCACATCGGCGTGGCCGCATTGTAACTTGGCCGTGTCTTGTTCAGCGGGATCGACTCGCCATTGGCCTGAACCACGCGCACATGGCGGCGGCGCATAAGGCGGGGCTCAGCAACACCAACGGAATGGGCGATCGTCTCAACCTCCTTGATGACGGATTTGGCGTAATTGGCGACCTTTATATACTTGTCTTCGACCACCAGCCCTTTTTGCAGATGCGGATCATGGGTGGTGATCCCCGTGGGGCAGGTGTTGCGGTTGCATTTCAGCGCCTGGATACAGCCAAGCGAGAACATGAACCCACGCGCCGAGGTGACGAAATCGGCCCCTGCGCAAATCGCCCACGCCACATCCCCCGGATTGACCAGCTTGCCCGAGGCGATGACGCGGATACGTTCCTTTAGCCCGTGACGGTCGCGCATATCGACCACGCGCAACAGCGCCTCGCGCAGGGGCATGCCGACCAAGTCGATCAGCGGCATGGGCGCGGCACCGGTGCCCCCCTCGCCTCCGTCCACCGTGATGAAATCAGGCGCGCAATCCGCCCCGCGCGCATTGATCAGTTCGAACAGATCCTCCCATGCGTCAGAGGACCCGATCACGGTCTTGAACCCCACGGGTTTGCCCGTCACCTCGCGGATATGCCCGATCATATCCAGCAGGTCACCAAAATCGTCGATCTCTGGGTGGCGGTTGGGGCTGATGCCGTCTTGCCCAACCTTCAGCCCGCGAATATCCGCAATCTCTTGCGAGACCTTCTCGCCGGGCAGGATACCGCCCTTGCCGGGCTTGGCCCCTTGCGCCAGCTTCAATTCGAACATCCTGACCTGCGGGTTCTCGGCCACCTTGCGCAATTTCTTGTCGGACAGGTTGCCATGCTCGTCGCGCACGCCGAACTTGGCTGTGCCGATCTGGAAAACGACATCGCAATCCGCCGCCATGTGAAAGGGCGACAGACCGCCCTCGCCCGTGTTCAGCCAAACATTCGCCTTGGCCGCGCCCTTGCTCAACGCCTCGACGGCGGGGCGGGAAATCGCGCCATAGCTCATCCCCGAGATGTTGAAGATCGACGGCGCATCATAGGGCATCTTGGCGGTCGGCCCGATCCACAGGGGCTGCGTCGTGGCAAACTGGTCATCCAGCGGCGGGAACACCGCGTTGACGAAAATCGGCGTGCCGGGGATCGACAGGTTGCGGGTGGACCCGAAAGCGACCGTGTTCCCCTTGCCCTTGGTCGAATGGTAAACCCAGTCGCGCTGCGCCCGGTTGAACGGCATCTCTTCGCGGTCCATGGCAAAGAAATACTGGCGGAAGAATTCACCAAGCGCGGTGAGCATGCCCCTGAACCGTCCGATCACCGGATAGTTGCGGCGGATCGCATCGCCCGTCTGTGTCTTGTCGATGACAAACAGCACCACTGCGGCCAGCACCGCCCCGCCAAGGGCAAGAACGAACAGAAGGGCCAGGACCAGCAGGGCGTTCAGGGCGAAACTCATTGGAATTCTCTCCATTCGGGTTTGCGACAAGGTGACAAGTTGATTTGCACCGCGCGAACATGCGCAACTAGGGTTAACCTGCGCGAGCCGGCCCTTGGCGACAAGGTCGGATCGCGCCATTCGGAGGAGAATTGAATGAAATCCACCATTCTGGCCACCGGGCTTGCCGTTTGCGCCAGCCTTGCAATGGCCGAGGAAAACGGCGCGGTCACCTACAGCACCGACCAAAGCTTCGAAGACGTGACCTTTGGGTTGGAAAACGCGATCATGGATGAAGGGCTGGTAATCGACGGCATGTCCCACACCGGCGAGATGCTGGAACGCACCAAGGCCGATGTCGGATCGGACGTGACCATCTTCAACGCCGCCGATGTCTATTCCTTCTGCTCGGCCGCCCTGTCCCGCAAGGTGATGGAGATCGACCCGATGAACGTGCGCTTCTGCCCCTATGACATTTTCGTAGCCCAGCAGCCCGGCCAGCAGGTGATGATCGGCTACCGCACCTTCCCCGAAGGTGAGATGAAAGAGGTGCAGGCGCTTCTGGACCGCATCACCAAGGCCGCCATCGGGATCGAGTGACCGCTCGATTCGACAAATAATCAGAACCAATTTTGCCAAGGGGCGGGGATTGTTCCTCGCCCCTATTGCAATCCACCACACGCAAAAATTGAATTGCCCAATTTCGGCCACATTCCGGCCAAAACTTTTGCAAGATTTCAATGGGCCGTGTTAACCATCTTTCATATAACGATAAAATCGGGCCAACCCGTCGAGTTGTGTAATTTTTGTTATCTGGGGACCATCATGGCCAATTATATTTTCGCGACCTATTCAAACGACATGGTGCTGGGCACTGACAGTGCCGACACAGGCACCACGATGCAGGGCGAAGACACGTTCTATGGCTTTGGCGGCAGCGACGCGGTCGATGGCGGGCTGGACAACGACTACCTTGATGGCGGTTCGGGCCAGGACACGCTTTATGGCAGCCTTGGCAACGACACCCTGATCGGCGGCTCCGGCGCGGACCTGCTGGATAGCGGGGCCGATGACGATATTATTGAAGGCGGCACCAGCGATGATACGCTGATCGGCGGCGCTGGCATCGACGCGCTGTTCGGCGGCGCGGACAATGACGTGCTGGACGGCGGCGACGGCGCCGATGTGCTGGACGGCGGCAAGGGCAACGACCTGATGACGGGCGGCGCGGGCGCGGACCTGTTTACCTTTGCCAGCGGTTCGGGCCAGGACACGATTACCGATTTCACGCAGGGCGAAGACCTTGTGGACCTGTCCTCACTTGGCGTCTGGGATCTGTCGGCCCTGTCCATTCAGGACACCACCGGCGGCACCCGCCTGAACCTTGGCAATGCCAACTGGATCGAATTCACCGGCCTGACCGCGACCGACCTGACCGCGGCCGATTTCATTCTGGCCGACGCGCCCCCGCTCCCGCAACCGACCGAGGGCAGCGACGTGCTGACAGGCGCGACCGGTGGTGGCGGCTCCGACACGATCGACGGCGGCGCGGGATCGGACAAGATCAGCGGCGGCAACAACAACGACGTTCTGTATGGTGGCACCGGCGAGGACACGATCACCGGCGACAACGGCTCCGACTGGATTGACGGCGGATCGGGCAAGGACCAGCTGTTCGGCGGGTCGGGCAACGACACGATCTACGGCGCGGCCTCGAACGACAAGATCGAGGGCGGGTCCGGCAATGACTGGCTGTATGGCCAGGCGGACAACGACCGCCTTTACGGTCAGGGCAACAACGACCACCTTTTCGGCGACCATGGCAATGACCGCATGTGGGGCGGCGATGGCCGTGACGAATTGTTCGGCGGTGCCGGCAAGGACAAGATGGATGGCGGCGCAGGCGATGACACGCTGAACGGCGGCTATGGTCAGGACCAGCTGACCGGCGGCACCGATGCCGATATCTTTGTCTTCGAAGACCGCATGAACGGCGACACGATCCTTGATTTCGAAGATGGCGTGGACCTGCTGGACTTCTCTGCCTTCGGCTTCACCTCGATGGCGGATCTGGCAATCACCCAGATCGGCACCGACCTGGAGCTGCGAATCTCAAACCGCGACGTGCTGCTGATCGAAGATTTCGACCAGGCCGATCTGGATGCGAGCGACTTCATCTTTGCCGCGCCGCTTCTGCCGCTTGATCCTGTCATTCTTGGCTGACCCTTATAACAAGCGCCCACCGTCAGACCCCCGCAGCCCCGCGCTGCGGGGTTTTCTTTGCTCCGGCGGCGCGCGAATTCATCGCGCCCCTTGAATGCGGAACAGCCCCAAGCCAAATGCGGATCATCCCTATGATCTTGCGACCTTTCTGCCGCACTTCCCCTTGCGTCCCGAAGCCCCTTGTCATTCCCTAGAATAGGGCGACCCGACAAGTGACGTATTATTTTTTCAAAGTGTGCAACAAAGTGAGCAACGACCTATTTGGTTGAAGGCGCGGACGCGGCCGGCGACATCACCACGACCTATTCCGTGGTGATCTACGTGAGCGGTCAGGCTGGCGAGAATCCCGATGTGATCCTTGGCGGTCTGGACGATGACCTGATCGACGCTGGCACGTTTGCCGACACGATCAGCGGCGGCGGGGCAGACAGTGATGTCACCATCTTGATCGGAAGCGATCTGATCGTAACCCTCGAAAAGTTTTCGCGGGCGGATATCGGGCTTGATGATTTCACCTTTGCTTGATGCGTCCGATCCGGACTGCCCGTTTGACCGCCCCGCCCTAACCGGCAGGGCGTTTTTTCACACAGTCCGCGACTGCAAAGATGTTTGTTTCCAAAATCGCCGCAATCTAATCCAATTTTAGGCAATTCTGCCCGGCATACCCGCCAATCAAGGGACGGTAACCGCCCTGACCCAACAAAAAGGCAGACAAGGCAGACCCCAATGGCAACCATTTACGAAATCGGCGACACGCCCGGCGCTGGCGGCGTGGCACAAAGCATAAATGTCGGTGACACGTTCATCCCCACGCTCACCACCAATGACTACGACATCTTCGGGGTGAACGGGGTTCTGGCTGGCCACACCTATACCATCACGCTCGCAGGGCTGGACCCGGCCGAGAATTACGAGATGCGCTTTTTCGATTTCGCCAGCCAGATGGTCTATATCAACGATAACGAAGACCGGATACAGATCACGCAGTACGACACCGTGCAGGGGATGGAGTTCGCCCCCGGTACGATCACCTTCAACTTCACCCCCATCGAGAACGGCAATTTCGAATTCTCGCTGGGTCATCAGGGCACCAGCCTGGCCCCGACCGTGGCCGAACCGACGCTGATCGAAACTCCCGGTGCGACGCACCAACCGACCGAGAATGACGATTACCTCGTGGTTAATGGTGACAGCCCCGTGGTCGATATGCTGGGCGGCAACGACTATCTTTTCGCCAACACGGCCATCGGCAATGCGCTGCTGATGGGCGGCGCGGGCAATGACGACATCACCGACAGCGAATTCGACGGCACGGTCCAAGGCGGCGATGGCAATGACACGCTACGCGGAAATGCGGGCGACGACTTGGTCAGCGGCGACGCGGGCGACGACTATGCGCATGGCGGATCGGGTAATGACTCGGTACTGGGTGGCAGCGGCAATGACGAAGTGATCGGCGGCTGGGGCTTTGACGTGCTGCGCGGCGGCGACGGCAACGATTACCTTCAAGGCGAACTGCACAATGACACGCTGATCGGCGGCGCGGGCGATGACACGCTTTACGGCGGCCCGAATGACGACACCTACGTGATGACTCAGGATGGCGGCGATGACCTGATCTACGGTGGCGACGGCAAGGACGTGCTGAACGGCCATAACGAAAATGACACACTCTATGGCGAGGGTGGCAATGACGTGCTTTATGGCAACTTCCATAACGATCTGCTGAATGGCGGGGCGAACAATGACCGCTTGTTCGGCGGTATCGGCAATGACAGCCTGCTGGGTGGTCATGGCAATGACTGGCTCGAAGGCAATGCGGGCGATGATATGCTGGATGGCGGCACCGGTCGCGATACGCTTAGCGGCGGCGAAGGCGCGGATACCTTTGTCTTTATCTGGGGCGGCAAAGCCGACGTGATCCGCGACTATCAGGACGGGATCGACAACATCGACGTGACCGAACGCGCCCTAACCGGGCTTGCCGAACTGCGTATCGTTCAGAATGGCGCTGATGCGGTGATCGGCTTTGACACCGGGGCCACGATCACTCTTCTGAACACTGATATTGCCGTGCTGGATGACAGCGACTTCCTGTTCTGATCCGGCACCCTACACGCTAAAGGCCCGCCGGATCGCTCTGGCGGGCCTTTGCTATTGATTATCGCCGACTTAGTCAACCACGGCATCGTCCGGCTTGGGCCGGTTCGAATTACCGACGCGGTCCCCGATGATCAGCCCCTCGGCCCCGGCAGAAACCGGGATCATATCGCCGTCCATCACATCACCGGCCAGCAGCATCTCCGCCAGCGGATCCTGCAGCGCGCGCTGGATCACCCGTTTCAGGGGCCGCGCACCGAACACCGGATCATAGCCTTCGTCGGCCAGCCATTTCCTGGCCTCTTCATCCAGCGTCAGCGAAATGTTCCGCCGTGCCAGACGTTTGGCCAGCAGGCCAAGCTGAATCTCGACGATCCCGCCCATATCCTCGCGGCCAAGCCGGTCAAAGATGATGGTCTCGTCCAGACGGTTCAGGAACTCTGGGCGGAAATGCGCCCTCACCGCGTCCATCACATCGCGCTTCGCCTGCGCTGCATCGGCCCCATCGGGCAGTTGGCTTAGCGCCTGCGCCCCAAGGTTCGAGGTCAGCACGATCAGCGTCTGCTTGAAATCTACGGTGCGGCCCTGACCATCGGTCAGCACACCATCGTCCAGCACTTGCAACAGCACGTTGAACACATCCGGGTGAGCCTTTTCCACCTCGTCGAACAGGATCACCTGATATGGGCGCCGCCGCACGGCTTCGGTCAGAACGCCGCCCTCATCATAGCCCACATAGCCCGGTGGGGCACCGATCAGACGGGCCACAGCGTGCTTCTCCATGAATTCGGACATGTCGACCCGAACCATCGCCGAGTCGTCGTCGAACAGGAACTCGGCCACGGCCTTGGTCAGCTCGGTTTTACCCACGCCGGTCGGCCCAAGGAACAGGAACGAGCCAAGCGGCCGGTTCTCGTCGTTCAGGCCGGCGCGGGCGCGGCGCACGGCATTGGCCACGGCCTTGACTGCCTGGTTCTGGCCGATGACCCGCTTGTGCAGCCCTTCTTCCATGCCCAGCAGTTTCTCGCGCTCGCCTTCAAGCATCTTGCCGGCGGGAATGCCGGTCCAACGCTCGACCACGGATGCGATCTGGTCGGGGCGCACGGCCTCTTCGACCATCACGCCATCGTCGCCCTGCGCCTCGGCCTCGCCCAGCTGTTTTTCAAGCTGCGGGATCACGCCGTAGGACAACTCCCCCGCCTTGGCCAGGTTGCCCTCGCGCTTGGCGATGTCCAACTCGGCGCGGGCCTTGTCCAACATCTCTTTGATGTCGCGGGCACCGGCCAGCTTGTCACGCTCAGCCTGCCATTTGGCGGTCATCTGGGCGGACTTGTCCTGAAGATCGGCCAGTTCCTTTTCCAACTTTGCCAATCGGTCCTTGGAGGCAGCGTCGTCCTCCATTTTCAAGGCTTCCACCTCGATCTGCATTTGCAGGATGTTGCGGTCAAGCTGGTCCAGTTCTTCGGGCTTGCTGTCCACTTCCATCCGCAAACGGCTGGCCGCCTCGTCCACAAGGTCGATTGCCTTGTCGGGCAGGAAACGGTCGGTGATATAGCGGTGCGACAGGGTGGCCGCCGCAACCAAGGCACTGTCGGAAATCCGCACACCGTGGTGCAGTTCATACTTTTCCTTGATCCCGCGCAGGATCGAGACGGTGTCTTCGACCGTCGGTTCCTCGACCATGACGGGCTGGAACCGGCGGGCAAGCGCCGCGTCTTTTTCGACGTATTTGCGGTATTCATCCAGCGTGGTCGCGCCAATGCAGTGCAGTTCACCCCGTGCAAGCGCAGGCTTGATCAGGTTAGCCGCATCCATCGCGCCATCCGTTTTGCCCGCGCCAACCAGCGTGTGCATCTCGTCGATGAACAGGATCACCTCGCCCGCAGCGGCGGTGATCTCGTTCAGGATCGCTTTCAGGCGCTCTTCGAATTCGCCGCGATATTTCGCACCGGCAATCAGCGCGCCCATGTCCAGCGCCATGAGGGTCTTGTTGCGCAGGGATTCAGGCACGTCGCCATCAACGATGCGCAGGGCAAGCCCTTCGGCAATCGCTGTCTTACCCACGCCCGGCTCACCAATCAGAACGGGGTTGTTCTTGGTGCGGCGCGACAGAACCTGCATCGAGCGGCGGATTTCCTCGTCGCGGCCAATGATCGGATCGATCTTGCCTTCCTTCGCGGCCTCGGTCAGGTCACGCGCGTATTTCTTGAGCGCGTCATAACCTTCCTCGGCCGAGGCCGAGTCAGCGGTGCGGCCTTTACGGATATCGTTGATCGCTTCGTTCAACTTCTGCGGGGTCACACCGCCCTGATCCAGCGCATCCTTGGCCTTGGATTTGACCATGGCCAGCGCCATCAGAACGCGTTCCACCGGCACGAAACTGTCACCGGCTTTCTTGGCGATACTCTCTGCCTCGGACAAAACCTTGACGGTCGTATTGTCCAGATAGGGTTGCCCCGTATCACCGGACACCTTGGGCAGTTTCGACACGGCCATATCGACCGCCTCGGTCACGCGCTGCGACGCGCCACCGGCCCGATTGATCAGGTTTGCGGCAAGCCCTTCGCCGTCGTCCATCAGTGCCTTTAGAATGTGTTCGGGAACCAGCCGCTGATGACCTTCCCGCATGGCGATCGTCTGGGCGGCCTGAATGAAACCGCGCGACCGCTCCGTGAACTTCTCAAAGTCCATGGCAACTCTCCTTATGTTAAGCCCTCGCATATCGCGCACCCGAAACCGGCATACGCATTCGCGAACCTCGATATTCCAGATGGGGGCCGAACCTGCCCTGTTCAAGCGTTCCGATCACCGAAAATCGCGTCTGTGGAACTTTTCCGTGAAGCAAATTGTTAAACTATCAAGGACACACAATGTATCTTGCGGGCGGGCATCTGCCCGCCAGGCACCAAAGGAGGCCCGGAGATGAGCAGTCAGAACAATCTTTCAACCAATCTTTCCGGCGTGACCTACAACGCTGCCCGCGCGCGGTTCGAAGCCCTTGTTACCCTGAAAGACGACAGCGGACGCTATACCTACGATTGCGACATCGAGGCACCGCTGAACACGCCCGCGCCCATCGTCGCCACCGCGCTGGTGCACAAGGCCCGCAAGCGCCATGCCCCGGATCAGCCCGGCATGCGGATGCAGCGTATCGCCGAGGTGCCGCAGCGCCTGTCCGGCATGAAAGGCCCGTCGCTGGTCGCCACCCTGCTTGGGAATTTCGAGGCGTTGTTCGGACATCGCGCAGCGTAACCCTGCCTCTACGCGCAATTCGGGATGCGCAGCTTTTGAGGATCGGATATCTTAAGAATGTATTTACCGATTGACCGACCGTTTCTGGGGACGGTTCTTAAGGGGGCTGCCAGATGCGTGTCGACGCAATCGAATTTACCGACATCCGTTTCGACGGCGAAATGGGTCGTGCCAGCGCGATCTGCACTTTGCTATCCAAGGACAATAGCACGCAATTGATCGTGCGCGCCGAAGTGCCCGGCCTGACCAGCCGCGACGAGGCCGCCTTGCGCCCTACGCTGTTTGCAGACGCGATGCGCCAGATGACACGCATGCCAGAATTCCGGAATGGATTGCGCCAGCTTGTCTGGGGCGACGCGCTGCGCGCGGAATTCAACGCTATCGCAGCCTGACACCTTCTGACTATGGCTTGACCTGCGCGCGGTCGCCCGCGAAAAGGGCGCAGCCGCCAAACAGGAGCCCGCGCCATGTCCACCACCCTTTCCGATGACCGCCTGATCCTTGCCCTTGATGTGGACAACGCCCTGCAAGGGCTGAAACTGGCCGAAAAACTGGGCGATGCGGTGTCTTTCTACAAGATCGGGTTGGGGATGCTGACCGGCGGCGGGCTGGCCCTTGCGAACGAGTTGAAGCAGGAACACGGCAAGCGCATTTTCCTGGACATGAAGTTCTTTGACATCGGCGCGACGGTTGAAAAAGCCGTGCGCGGTGTGGCGCAGTTCGATCTGGATTTCCTGACCGTACATGGCGACCCCCATGTGGTGCGCGCCGCAAAAGAGGGCGCATCGGGCAAGGACATGAAAATCCTTGCCGTGACGATCCTGACCTCGCTGGACCGCGCCGATCTGGACGAGGGGCTGATGAAACCCGGTGACGTGGCCGACTTGGTGCTGGAACGTGCCGCCAATGCCATGGCCGCCGGTGCCGACGGCGTCATCGCCTCCCCGCAAGAGGCGGCGATGATCCGCGCCCTGCCCGAAGCCGCCGGCAAGCTGATCGTCACCCCCGGCGTGCGCCCCGCAGGTTCCGCCAAGGGCGATCAGAAACGCATCGCCACGCCTGCGCAGGCGATCCGCGACGGGGTCGATCACATCGTGGTCGGTCGCCCGATCTGGCAAGCGCCCGACCCGCGCGCCGCCGCGCTGGCCATCGTCAAGGAGATGCGCGGCGCATAACCGCTCTACTCCCAATCGGGCGAAAGTTCCCGTCTTGCGCGAAATCTGCCGCTGCGGCACCCTGACGGCACGTCATCCATGAAAGGACGCGCCATGAATGCCGCACCGGACAACGCCCCCCACACAAAGAACGACGCCGAAAAATCGGAAAGCGAGCTGGTCCTGTCATTCCTCGCCGTGCGCCGCGCCGTGGGCAGCCTGGGCATATTGCTGCCCGTCATGCTGCTGGCCTTTTCGATCAGCCCGCGGGTCGATTTCATGCCGTCGATTTCGGAATTCCACTTCTCGCCCGTGCGTGAACTGCTGATCGCCACCATCGGGGCCATCGCGGTGTTCCTGTATTCCTACACCGGGTTCTCCCCCGATACGGCCCGCGTCAAAGCCCGCCCGATCGAAAAATACCTGACTGACCGCAATGTATCCTTCGTGGCGGCAACCGGCGCATTGGGCGTCGCGCTATTTCCCACCACCTGCCCGAACTGCACGCTGTTTCCGCAGCCCTACACATGGCTTTTGCTGGGCGAAGATACCGCCGCCAACCTGCATGCATTTTCCGCGCTGACCTTTTTCCTGGCCCTGTCGGTGATGTGCCTTGAAAACTTCTGTCGCATCCGGCTGGGCAGCGCCCCGTCCGCGCAACGGCAGGCGCAAATCGGTACCTACATGTCACATCCCGGCAGGTAGTATGGCTGTTTTTTGAACAGCTCCGGTTTGAGTTTGTGCCAATCCTTCATCGCCTGCAAGGGCGGCTTGCTGCCCAAGGC
>JGI24025J20009_10002668_pt1 | contig 12611 bp, 21 predicted proteins | sample Cruoilmetagenom3_FD_20009 | JGI IMG/M metagenome (IMG submission 20009)
ACCAAAAAGCAACTCTCCTTTGCGTTGCTCAGAGCAGTCCAAAAGATAAAACCAGATGACCCGTTAAAGATCGTCTTTGATTTCATTGACTGGTCATTTATACCACCACTTGTAGAGAAATTCTACTCATCTCAAGGAAATGAAGCTTATAATCCAGTCTCCATCTTCAAATGCTTCCTTTTGCCTTATTTTGGCGAAGCAAGGTCTATGAACGATGTTGCAGAAAAACTCAAATTCGATACCCGTCTTCAATTTCTATGTGGATTTTATGATGGCAATACCCCTTCATCTGGAACCTTTTCTAATCATAAATCAAAATGGAAAGACGATACATTTTACAAAATTATGCGAACTCTCATAGCCCAACTTGTTGCCATTGGTGTGCTGAGTGGTAAAAACATAGCCATAGACTCTTCCCATATATTTGCCTATTCCAATCCCAAGAAACAATCTGATCCTGATGCTCGGTGGGGATGCAAGCATGAGGATTATTACTTCTTTGGATATAAAATTCATCTTGTAGTAGATACAGAAACACAACTGCCAATAGATGCTATTGTCACACCTGGCAACAAAGCAGACAGTCCTTATGCAAAACCACTCATCAAGGGAACAAAAGAACTTGTTTCACCAGAGACAGCCGCCATGGATGCTGCATATGATGCACATGATAATTACCAAGCTTGTGTTGGTGCGGGTATAACTCCAATTATAGATTTCAACAAGCGTGGTAAAAAGCCTCTGCCTAAAGACCCCAATCTCTTTAGTGTGCTTAAAGTTCCATCCACTGGTTCAGACCTCAGCCGAATAGGAAATAACTTCTTTTGTCCAGCTACCAATTTAAGACTTGTAAGAGATGGAAAAGATTCCCAAAGGGCTAATCGTCAGAAGATACTCTGCAAACACAAGAATTGCCCGTTGTCCTCTAAATGTAAGCCTCTTAAAGGTCATGGAAGAACTTTCTATGTATATCCAACCTGTGATATTAGACTATACGGTGATATTCCACGAGACTCAGACGAATGGAAGCTCCTTTATAATCTTCGGACTTCAGTAGAGAGATGTTTCTCTGAACTCAAAGGACAACATCTGCTTGAAAGACCAAAGGTAAGAGGAATTGTGTCTACATCAATCCATGCGTTCTTAAGCATAATTGCTCTACTTTTGAAACGGCTTAAGGATTTCCTTCTTCAGGAGAAGTTGAAAACCTGCCCCGCCAAAGGCGGGGTGGGAATAGTAACTGCTTAACAAGAAACAATATCAACCGTAAAACTTATTTTGCAGGGAAAATACGCGCTTCCTACCTGTATTACAGGAGATTGATTCTTTTACATACCTGAATTTCAAAGAGCGACCTGCCTGACGGTAGGCAGGAAGGTTCTCTCCTAAAAGTTTTTGGGGTAAGAACCTTTTTGGGAGTAAAACTACCTATTTCTAAACACCCTCATGAAAAGGAACCATAAGAACCATAACCACAGAGCACATAGAAAACAAAATGCAAAAGAGCCACGGATAAAAAATATTTTAATCTGTGAAAATCTGTGTAATCCCTGCCTGCGGCAGGCAGGTGTGGCTATAATTTTGATACCTGCCTACCGGTCCCTACGGACCCGTATGGGCAGGCAGGTTTACATTTTGATTTTTGATTTATCTCTGTGACCTTGGTGGTCTCTTTCTTATACTTTCCACAGTTCTACTTGGAATAAAGTTCGACGATAAGTCTCTCTTCTATTTCCTCCTGCACATCATCTCTTCTGGGGAGGTCGGCGATCTCGATCTTCAGAGATTTCCTATCAAAAGAGATCCACCTCGGTGGTGTGACCTTCATAAGCAGGGCATCTTCAATTCTTGCTGGTACTTTGCTCTTTCTCGGAGTTATTATATCTGCCACACCAAGCACGTAAGAGGGTATATCTACCCTTCTATTATTTACCATAAAATGGCCGTGTGTAACGAGTTGCCTCGCTTCCATTCTTGATCTGCCGAGACCCGTGCGGTATATGACATTATCGAGACGAAGTTCCAATTCCCTGAGAAGTTCCTCTCCGGTCACCCCCTTTTTCCTCGAGGCCCTTTCAAAACAGTTTCTAAATTGGTGCTCCGTCAACCTGTACATCCTCTTAACCCTCTGTTTTTCTCTTAGATGCCTTCCATAATCTGTCTCTTTGCGCATGTAACCCTTACCGAGTTCACCCGGCCGCTTGCGTTTCCTCTCTATGGCGCACTTAGCCGATGAACATCTCTTTCCCTTTAGGAATAACTTTTTACCTTCCCTTCTACACAATCTGCAAACTGGTCCATGGTATACTGCCATACTATATCCTCCTCTTCTTTGGTGGTCTACAACCATTGTGAGGAATAGGTGTTACATCTCTTATAAATGTTATGCGAAGCCCCGCCGCCTTGATAGCCCTGACGGCGGAGTCCCTTCCCGCGCCGGGGCCCTTGACCCAAACTTCAGCCTTTCTCATACCAATGTCGGAAAGTTCTTTTGCAATTTTTTTTGCACAGATACCAGCTGCATATGGGGTTCCCTTTTTGGAACCCTTGAAACCGATGCTACCGGCGCTTGCCCACGAGAGGCAATCCCCTTCCTCATTTGTTATCGTGACGATCGTATTATTAAATGTAGACAATATGTGAACTACTCCCTTTTCGGGCGCTTTTCGTAATCTCCTTTTCTTCATTTAACCCCCACTATAATTTTAAAGTCCAGATACCCAATTTTCGACAAAATTCCAAAACCCTAATGCCAAATTAAGTATGTCTCATATTTTGGATATTTTGCATTCGATATTTTATTGGAAATTTGTAGTTGGAAATTCGACATTTATTTTTTTGCCACCGTCCTCTTCCTGAGCGCTATCTGTTCCTTCCTCGGACCCTTTCTCGTTCTTGCATTTGTTCGGGTTCGTTGACCCCTTACAGGAAGTCCCCTCTTGTGTCTGAGACCCCTCACGCAATTTATGTTAATGAGTCTCTTTATATTCTCCTGGACTTCCTGTCTTAACGCACCTTCTATTTTATAATCAGATTCAATTACGCCCCTGAGCGCATCAATCTCCTCATCAGTTAGGTCTTTTACCCTTCTATCGGGAGACATCTTACTCTTTTGCAGTATTTTATGTGATGTGGAGATACCGATGCCATATATATAAGTAAGTGCTATCTCTATCCGTTTATTTGATGGAAGTTCAACTCCGGCAATTCTCGCCATCCATCCCCCGTAGTAAAATTAAATATCAAAAATCAAAAATTAAAAATCGTGAATCGTAAATCGTGATCTGGAATCCGTGGTCCGTTACCCATAATCTAAAATCAAATATCAAAATTTTAAAGTTTACATTTTGATTTTTACATTTAGGTTGCTGAAAGCAACCGCTCATCCCTGTCTCTGTTTATGCTTGGGGTTTTCACATACAACCCGCAAAACACCCTTCCTCTTCACGATCTGGCATTTTGCACACATTTTCTTTACAGATGCTCTCACCTTCATAGGTACCCCCGTTATCCCAGGCAAATATGGATAAATCCCAAATTTCAAATCACAAATCCCAATATCAAAAGTGTAAATTCTAAACAGTTTGGAATTTTGGTCATTAGAATTTGAATGTTGCCTACCCTGTTAGATAGTAAACATCTAACAGGGTGAATAGTTTAGTGCTTAACCGTATTTGGTGTTTAAAATTTCAAAATCACATATCCTATTTAAACCTGTGTAGTATCCTTCCCCTTGAGAGGTCGTAAGGAGAAAGTTCCACCACAACTCTGTCCCCGGGTAATATCTTTATGAAATGTACCCTCATCTTTCCAGATACATGTGCGAGCACCTTATGCCCGGTATCAAGAACTACCCTAAACGTTCCACCCTTGAGCGCCTCTTCGACCACTCCTTCAACCCTTATACCCTTTTTCTCTGCCATAAACTAATGAGTTGTAAATCTAATCCCACAACTGGTGGGATAAAATCCTAGATCCCCGCAGGTGTTAAAAAATCGGCAGCCCTATGTCTATCAACAGCTAGATTTGCACTTTATCTCTTCCACCGCTCGCATTATTCTGTGGTGTACATCTTCCACACTACCACTACCATCTACCTCTATGAGCATCTTCCTTTTTCTATAATAATCTACCAGGGGGTAAGTCTCGCGTTTGTAGACATCCATTCTCTTTCTCGCCGTCTTCTCTGTATCATCTATCCTCGAGATAAGTTCTCCGCCACACTCATCACAGATACAGGGTGTTTTCGGCGGATTAGATATTAGGTTATATACCCTTTTGCAATTTGGACATATCCTTCTTTTGCTGATTCTCTCTACGATGTCAGATATGCCAAGGTAAAGGTAAAATACACAATCGGGTTCAGTCCTCTCTAACAAAATCGCCTGAGAAATATTTCTCGGAAATCCGTCAAGGACAAAAGACCGAGGAAGGCTCGCCAGCAACATTTCTGCGATGATCTCATCGGGGACGAGTTCCCCATTTTTTGTATACTTAAGTGCCCTGCATCCAAATTCTGTCCCCGAATTGATCTCGCCGCGAATTATATCTCCCGCGGAGATAAAGGGTATTTCCAGTTCACTCGCCAGCATCCTCGCCTGCGTACCCTTGCCGGAGCCAGGTGAACCTATAAATACGATTTTCATTACCCCCTTCTACCCCTTATCTTTCCCTTCCTCAGGAAACCGTCATAATGTCTCATTGTGAGTTGTGCCTCTATTTGCCTCATTGTATCAAGTGCAACACCAACGACGATGAGAACGGATGTGCCACCAAATACAAATGGGGCGTTTAGCTTGTGAAAAATTATTGCGGGTATTATAGCCACAAGGGCAAAAAATATTGCACCGGGAAGGGTTACCCGGGATATTATTCTGTCTATGTAATCGGCAGTGTTCTTACCCGGTCTCACGCCGGGTATGAATCCGCCGTATTTCTTCATATTGTCCGCAATATCTACGGGGTTCAAGACCACGGCGGTGTAGAAATATGCGAAAAATACGATCAAACCCGCATAGACTATATTATACAACCAGTTCATTGGAGAGAAGAAGGCCACAAAAGTCTGTACAAAGTCGCTGCCGGAGAAGAATCTCGCTATCGTGGCGGGAAAGGTGAGAACAGCCTGGGCGAATATTATCGGTATTATACCGGCGGCATTTACATTCAGTGGAAGATGCGTAGACCTTCCCCCATATATCTTCCGTCCCACAACCCTCTGTGCATACTGAACGGGAACCCTTCGGTTTGCCTGTGTTATTATGACGACGGCTGCAATTATTCCGACGATCACTAAAACCACGATGAGGGCCGCAATGGGGCTCATAGCACCAATGCGCAGCATATTGAATGTTGAAATGATGTCTCTCGGGAACCGCGCTATTATGCCGATCATTATGATCAGTGATATACCATTTCCTATACCCCTGTCGGTGATAAGTTCCCCGAGCCACATTATGAAGAGTGTGCCTGTAACCAGCGTAAGAATGGAGAGAAGTCTGAAAGCCGCTCCGGGGTTTACAACAACGGCCTCTCCCGATGGTGCCTGTGCAGATTCAAGAAATATACATACACCGAGTGCCTGTATGGCGGCTATTCCTATGGTTAAGTATCTCGTATACTGATTTATCTTTCTCCTGCCCTCTTCTCCTTCCCTCTGTAGTTTTTGAAAATACGGCATTGCCGCCCCCATAAGTTGCAATATAATGGAGGCGGATATGTATGGCATTATTCCCAGTCCAAATATTGCGCCTGACGAGAGACCACCACCCACAAATATATCATAGAGTCCAAGTGCGGTCGTCCTGGCACTCTCAAAGTAGCTGGAAAGGGCAGCGGTATTGATGCTCGGAAGGGGAATATGCCCTCCCAACCTGTATACAGCAAACATTGCGAGCGTAAATAGAATCTTATTACGCAGGTCGGGTATCTTGAATGCATTTCTCAGGGTTGTAAACATAATACAATAATCAGTTATTGAGTCATTGGACCTTTCCTCCCCTCGCCTCTACCTTTTCCTTGGCGGATGTGGAAACTTTTAAACCCTCCACGGTGAGTTTTTTCGTGAGTTCCCCATCTCCAAGTATTTTTATGGGATTTTTCCTCTTTACGAGACCCGAGGTACGAAGTAGCTCCTCATTTACCACGGTTCCGTCTTCAAATTTGTTCAGTTCTTTCACATTTACCACTTCGTAGTCTACAGGCGACGGGCTGTGAAATCCCCTCTTGGGTAATCTCCTGTAAAGCGGTGTCTGACCACCTTCAAACCACGGAGAGATCTTTTTACCCGCCCTTGCTCCCGCTCCCTTGTGTCCCCTGCCAGATGTTCCACCCACCCCGGACGAGGCTCCTCTACCCCGTCTCTTTCTGGGTTTTCCCTTTATTTTTTTAAGATTGTGCAGTTCTGCCATATATATCTCCTATTCCATCTCTTCAACCCTCACGAGATGCCTTACCTTTGTTATCATTCCCCGTATCTGGGGCGTATCGTCGTGAATTCTCTCATCGTGTGGATGATGAAGACCGAGGGCAAGAAGGGTGCGCTTCTGGTCATACCTTGCCCCAATTTTACTTTTTATCTGTATCACCTTTATTTTTTTCATATCTCGATTTTTAAAACGAGCGGTGAGGGAACGGCTTATAATTTCACTCCCCTTATTTTCTCTATCTCTTCTTTGGTTTTCACGGAGAGGAGTCCCAAAAAAGTCGCCTTCACAAGATTCTTTGTGGTAGTGCTACCCAGGGACTTTGTAAGGATATTTCTTACCCCTGAAAGCTCCAACACAGCCCTTACGGGTTCACAGGCAATAATGCCCGTTCCGGGGGCAGCGGGTTTCATTAAGATCCTCGCCCCTCCACACTTCGAGACGACCGAATGGGGTATAGTTCCGTTTACTATCTTGACGGTTTTCATATTTCTTTGGGCCCTTTCCGCTCCCTTTCTAACCGCCGCCGAGACCTCGTGTGCCTTTCCAAAGGCGATTCCCACCCGAGATACGCCATCTCCAACAACCACAGTGGCGGAGAACCTAAAACGCTTTCCCCCTTTGACCACCTTTGCCACACGGTTTACATCAACCACTCTCTCCTCAAATTCTCTTTCTTCCTCCACAATACCCCCGGTAAGTCAAATCAAAAAGTAAATTTCAAAAATCAAAAATTTTAGCCACTGACTACACATCACCGCCACGGCGGGATCCCGCAAAATGCGGGAGATTTTCAGCCACGGATTGCACAGATAAATCCATACGGAAAAGATTGAATAAAATCAGAGCAATCAGTGAAATCTGTGGTTCTTTTTAAATTTTCATTTGTAGTTCTTCATTTTGATATTTAATTTTTGCACTTTGATTTAAAATGTGAGTCCGCCCTCCCTTGCGCCTTCCGCAAGAGCTTTGACCCTACCGTGATACTTGTAACCGGAACGGTCAAAAGTAACGGTATCTATTCCCTTTTTCTTTGCCTTCTCTGCAAGTCTCCTCCCGCACTCCTTTGCCGCCTCCATTCTGCTCAAGTCGGTGCCTCTCAACTGGAATGTAGAAAAACTGGCGAGTGTGTTTGATGCAACATCGTCAATCAACTGCACATACACATACTTAAGACTCCTGTAGACAGAGAGTCTCGGTTTTTCTGCCGTACCGAACACCTTCTTACGTATACTCTTATGTCTCCGTACTCTTCTTTTCTCCATGATGCCAAATTTCGTTTATATCCCGGTTGAAACTGCCCTCTTCCCCTGCTTCCGCCTTACATACTCACCCTCGTACTTTATTCCCTTGCCTTTATACGGCTCCGGGGGCTTAAAATCCCTAATTGTACTGGCGGTATTACCCACCAATTCTTTGTCTATACCTTTTACCACTATACGACGGGGATCGGGAACCTCGATCTTTACACCATCGGGTGGTCTGTAGACAATGGGACGAGAAAAACCGAGTGAGAGTTCGAGTGTTTCGCCCGACATTTTTGCCTTGTATCCCACACCGATGATCTCCAGAACCTTGGAGTATCCTTCACTTATACCCTTGACCATATTTGCCAGAAGTGCCCGCGTCAACCCGTAGTGTGGTTGAAGGAAGCAGGGCTCTTTCTTGGGATGCACGATTATATTACCGTCCTTCTCCAGAATATCAAAATCTGGATGAAATTTCCTTGAAAGACAACCATTGGGGCCACAGATCTTGACCCTGTTTCCCGCTATCTCGACTTTAACACCATCTGGTATTGGTATTGGTTTCTTTCCTATCTTAGACATGATAATCCGGTCAAAAATGAAAATCGCAAAATGCAAAGTGCAAAATCTTTTCTTTAAGATCTGCCTTACTTTCTGCTTCGGCAGACTTAACGGCTCACATTAATCGATTTGCCATACCTCATTCCATTACATTCAACATTTCACATTGAACATACCTTATGCCTTACCATACATGAACGAGAACCTCTCCCCCAACTTTCTCTTTTCTTGCCATCCTGTCAGAGAGCACACCCTTCGATGTGGAGAGAATGGCAATACCGAGACCCTCCTTTACCCGCGGCATATTTTTCAGATTGGTATAAACTCTGCGGCTGGGTTTACTGATCCTGCCGAGCCCTCTTATGGCGTCCTTCTTCAGATGTAAGACGAGTATCTTTTGGGGATATTCATCTCTGGTCTCAAATTTATCAATGTATCCCTCTTTCAGAAGAACATCGGCGATATCTTCCAGAATATTGGAGGAGGGTAATTCCAGATGAAGTACTCCCCTCGTCAGGGAGTTGCGTATCCTCGTTATCATGTCACCTATGGGATCATTAGTCATAACACCTCACCAACTTGCCTTTCTAACACCGGGTATTTCACCCTTCAGCGCCAATTCTCTAAAACAAATTCTGCACAGACCAAATTTGGTATAGTATCCCCTTGCCCTTCCACATCTCATGCATCGGTTGTATCTCATCACCTTATATTTTGGCTCCTTTTTAGACTTTACCAACCAGGATTTTTTCGCCATACTCCCCCTTCTCGCTGTCAACTCTTAAAGGGCATTCCAAGACACTTGAGCAACTCAAACGCCTCTTCATCGCTACCCGCCGAGGTAACAAAATTAATGTCCATCCCAAAGATAGATTTCACTTTGTCGAACTTTATCTCCGGGAATATTGTATGCTCTGTGATACCCAAATTGTAATTTCCTTTACCATCAAGGGAATCGGGATTTATACCGCGAAAGTCTCTTATTCTGGGAATAGCGAAATTGACGAGCCTGTCAAAAAAGTCGTACATTCGCTCACCCCGCAGTGTGACTTTGAGCCCGATGGGTTTTCCCTTGCGAAGTTTAAACGAGGCAACGGACTTTCTTGCCTTTATTACTATTGGTTTCTGCCCCGTGATTATTGCGAGTTCGGAAGAGACAATACCTATGATCTTCGGGTCGCTCACCGCCTCTCCCAGACCCGCGTTAACCACAATTTTTTTGAGTCTGGGTACCTCGTATAGATTTTTATACCCGAATCTCTTTGTTATAGCGGGTACCACGGTCTTGCTATATAGTTCTTTGATTCTTGACATAATCTCAAAATATGTATTAACCACAGATGAGCACAGATATTCACAGATTATACCAAAAACAGTAATTAGGTTATTAGGTAATTAAGTAATTAAAGAAAGAACACGTCGGGAAATAACGACCACACTCAATCACTTAATAACTTAATGGTTTGTATCTCGTGCTAATCTCGCCTGCCTGCCCATACGGGTCCGTAGGGACCGGTAGGCAGGTGTAATCCCTGCCCTGTGAAATAAATTATTTCACAGGGTGAATGGTTTCTTGACGCATAATCTGGGATAATCTTACGATGTCAAATCACAGAATTGTGGAAAGCCATGTTCATCAATGTCAATCTATTATCTCCCCACACTTTTTGCATTTCCTTGCCCTCGTATCCCCAACCCCAGTTATGTAGACTTTAACCGTTTCTCTACATTTTGGACATATGAGCATAACATTCGAAACGCTGATGGGTCCTTCCTTATGCAATATACCCCCCGGTTCCTGTGCTGAACGTGCTCGCATGTGTTTCTTCTGGAAATTGATCCCCTCCACTATGAGCAGACCTCTTTTTGGAAATGCCCTGAGCACTTTCCCCATCTTGCCTTTGTATTCTCCCGAGATTACCTTTACCGTATCGTTCTTCTTTATTTTCATATTTATACCACCTCGGGTGCCAGAGAGACTATTTTCATAAAATTCCTATCTCTCAATTCTCTTGCCACCGGTCCAAACACCCTTGTTCCTATTGGTTCAAGTTGGTTATTTATAAGCACGCAGGCATTGTCGTCAAATCTCACATAACTACCGTCAATCCTTCTCATCTCCTTTCTTGTGCGGACGATAACTGCCTTCTGAATGCTTCCGCTCTTTATCTGGCTCCTCGGTACCGATTCCTTTATTGTAACTACGATGACATCGCCAAGTCTTGCGTATCTCTTCTTGGAATATCCGGAAATCCCTATGCACATGCCGACTTTTGCCCCGGAGTTATCAACTATTTCCAGTTTTGTTTGTAGCGTGATCATTTCTTAACCTCAACTATCCTGAAGTGCTTCCTTTTTGATAGGGGTCTCGTCTGTTCTATCACCACACAGTCACCGATATGGGTCTCGTTCTTATCGTCGTGGCACATCACCTTTATGTATTTTTTGACAACCTTGCCCAACAGGGGATGCCTTTTTCTGAGCTCTACCTTGACGATGCGACTTCTGTCCATCCTGTCAGATATAATCTCGCCCAAGAACCTTCTTTTCATATTCTATCTCCCCACCAAAAAAAATTTGTGAAAACAGACAAAATGTCTCACTCACCATCCACCGTATCCTCCCTCTCTCTCATTATTGTCTTTATTCGTGCTATATCTTTTTTCGTTTTCCTTATATCGGAGGGCTTTGGGGTTTCAGTTTGTTTCTTGAATCTCATACTCATGGACTCCTCGCGCAGGTCGTGTAGTTTCTGCTTCAATTCAGCTGTAGAAAACTCCCGCAGTTCAAATGGCTTCACCAATGCCTCCTTTCCTCGTTATAATCTTGGTTCTTACGGGCAGTTTTGATGCCCCAAGTCTCAATGCCGCCTTTGCCTCTTGCTCAAGTATACCCCCGAGTTCAAATAATATTCTTCCCGGTTTTACAACGGTGACCCAAAATTCAGGAGAGCCCTTACCCTTACCCATTCTCGTCTCTGCGGGCTTTTTGGAAACGGGCTTGTCGGGGAATATCCTTATCCACAGCTTCCCTGACCTTTTCAGGTATCTGGATATTGTGATCCTTGCAGCCTCTATTTGGCGCTGGGTAATCCACCCGGGTTCGAGTGTCTTCAGGGCATAGTCCCCAAAAGCAAGTGAGTTTCCCCGCGTGGCGACGCCCTTTCTTCTACCCCTGTGTTGTTTTCTGTATTTTACTCTTGACGGTTGTAGCATAATTTAGGACGCAAATTTGCGCAGATTAGCAAAGATACATATAAAATCTTCGAATTAAAACAATCCCGGAATGCAAAAATTCAAATAATTTAAAAATCTTCATTGTCTTTTTTTTATCTAATAAATACTGTCAAAATTTTTTGTAGTTTTAATTTCTACTTGCTTAAACTCTTTACCCTGTTAAATAGTAATGCCTTAACTAAATTCTAACATTTATCGTTACATTATTTAACGGGGTGAACCTGCGTTTATCTGCGTCCTATGTTATATCTCTACATTTCCTTTGTATATCCAAACTTTCACACCAACGACGCCGGAGACGGTCTTTGACGGTATATAAGAATAATCAATGTTTGCTCTGAGTGTTTGAAGGGGTACCCTTCCCCTTCTGTACCATTCGGTTCTGGCGATCTCCGCTCCCCCAAGTCTCCCTTTACACATTACCTTTATACCCAGTGCACCCATACGTACAGCCTGCTGCACGGCGCGTTTCATAGCCCTTCTGTGTGAAACTCTCTCTTCTATCTGTCTTGCTATGTTCTGGGCTACAATTCTGGCATCTGTTTCGGGCACCTTTACCTCTTCTATATTTATATAAACGTCCTTGCCCTTGGTTAAGAGTGTAAGTTCATTCTTGAGCCTTTCGACCTCAATCCCCCTTCTTCCAATTATGATCCCGGGTCTTGCGCTGTGTATTGAAATTGTGAGTCTTGCCTCGGTCCGTTCTATCTCTATTTCCGATATCGCCGCCCGCACGAATCTCTTCTCTATATACCTTCTAAGTGTATCGTCTTCTGTAATATACTCCTTGAATTTAGTGCTCGTTATCCAGCGAGACTTCCAGTTTTTAGTTATACCCAACCTGAAGCCGTACGGATGCGTTTTTTGTCCCACCAAACCTCCCTAGTATAATATTATGTGCTGTGTTAAATAAAGCATGTCTCATTTAAAATCCCAAATTTCAAATCACAAATAACAAACAAATTTCAATATTCAAATTCAAAACAGTTTGGAATTTTGATCATTGGAGTTTGAATATTGCCTGCCCTGTTAGATAGTAAACTGTCAAAGTCAACCACATCGTTCAGTATTTCTTAACTGAGGTAAGGACGAGAACGTCGTTCAGTTTTCTCTATTTCTAATTATATCTATATTTTCTTTCA
>JGI24025J20009_10002671_pt1 | contig 12582 bp, 13 predicted proteins | sample Cruoilmetagenom3_FD_20009 | JGI IMG/M metagenome (IMG submission 20009)
TGTCAGGCGATTCAACATGCGCAAGATTGTCGACTTACCCGCGCCCGAGCGTCCAATGATCCCGATCATTGTGGGTTTTTCGACAATTAATGTGGCTGACTGAACAGCAACATTTTTGCCAAAAGATTTGGTTAGGCTTTCAATTCGCAGCATACGACCCCCTATCGTCGCGCCGCTAACTGACAGCCCTTTATCTCAGAAAAGTATCGGTTTCACGAAGGTTTCATGACGCCCCATTTTTGTCGCCATGACTGCGTAGATCATTGCTGGTGTGCGATATTCTTCTTTGTTTGGTCGGGGTCCGGGCCATTCGCAACAACGATCTTTGCGCACCCTGGCTCAGGCGGAATGACCGTCACACCGCCTGAAATTCTTACCTAAGAACGCGCTTTGTCGGCAAGCCGCCAGTTTCCAGCGGGCCTGCGCACGGCCCCCAAGGCCACGCTTGTCAATCGGCATGACCGCAATGGCGATGGCCCTGTCAGGCCATTTGCAATTGCCACGCGGATCGGATCACGACGACACTTGTTAGTGTCTTGTATTGCCATGTATTGCCGCCTTCATCGCAAGCAATGCGCGAAAGAGACCCGAGCAAAACCGGGACACGTCCAATCCGGATGCACACAGACGCCGCAATGCCGGGTTAGGACCGGTCGGGCAAATCCATTTTGATCACATTCCGGGTGCCACTGCGCAAGTTATGTCAACGGGGTGCGTAATGCCTCGATCAATTGGGTCATATCCTCGGGCAACGGGGCCTCAAACCGAATTGCTTCGCCGCTCACCGGGTGCACAAACCCCAGAACAGCCGCATGCAACGCCTGACGAGGAAAGGTTTTCGCCGCCTCTATCGCAACCGGCGGCAGCGCGCGGGCGGTTAGCTTGCGCTTGCCGCCATATACCGGATCGCCGATCAGCCCGTGCCCCGCATGCGCCATATGCACCCGGATCTGATGGGTGCGCCCGGTTTCCAGCCAGCATTCGATCAGCGCCGCCACCGCTGGCGTGCCAAAAGATTCAACGATTCGCGCCCGCGTCACGGCGTGGCGCCCGCCCTGAAACAGCACCGCCTGTTTTTGCCGATCTGTTTTATGCCGCGCCAGTTGAGTCGTCATTCGCAGAATATTACCGCTCTCAAAACTGGCGCCGCGAATCCCGCGCAACCGTGGGTCGCTGGCATCGGGCACACCGTAACAGACCGCCCGGTAATAGCGTTCCACACTATGGGCAGCAAATTGTGCCGCCAGCCCCTGATGCGCCGTGTCCGTCTTGGCGACGACCAGCAAGCCACTGGTTTCCTTATCAATCCGGTGCACGATACCGGGGCGCTTGACGCCGCCCACCCCCGACAGATCATCGCCGCAATGATGCAGCAAGGCATTCACCAACGTGCCCGAAGGCGTCCCCGGGGCCGGGTGCACCACCATGCCCGCAGGCTTGTTGATCACGATCAGGTCACCGTCTTCAAAGACCACGTCCAGCGCAATTGGTTCGGGGCCAATATGGCTGTCCTGCGCCTCTTGCACTGCTATTTCAATCTGGGCCCCCTCAACCACGCGTGCCCTTGGATCAACGACAACCATGCCATCGACCAGAACCGCCCCCTCGGCAATCAGCCGCCCCAGCCGGGTGCGCGAAAGTGTGGCATCAACTGGCACATCCCGCGAAAGCGCCTTATCAAGGCGCTGCGGCGGGTTTTCCGCAATCGTGAACGTAATATGACGGGTAGCCATGACTGATCCTTCCAAGCCTGTTGAGGAACCGGCAAACCTGCGCTTTTTGCGCATATTGGTCACAACGCTGACAGCGGTGATGATTGGCGGGCTTTTAGTGATAGTCGCGCTGCTTGTCATCCGTTTCTCGTCCACAGCCCCAGCATTACCTGACAGCATCACCCTGCCGGACGGCACCAAGGCCGAGGCCTTTACCATGGGCAAGGGCTGGTATGCGGTTGTCACAGGCAAGGATCAAATCCTGATTTTCGATCGCAATACCGGAAAATTGCGCCAGACAATCACGCTGGAATAACTTCACAAGCACGGTAATTCGGGGCATTCTTGGGCGAAATCAGCCGCCAAGGGCAACGGGGTCAGTGATGCGAAAAGGGTTCTGGATATGGGTTGGACTGGCCGTTTGGGCAGGTCTTTACGCGGCCTCGTTCCTTGTTGCCTGGAATACCGCCCCCACCGGTGACAGTTTCCTGCGGGGCGCTAACCGGTTGATGGTCTTCTTTCAATTTCAGATCGTAGCAGGACTCGTGGCAATAGTGGTCTGGTATCTGGGCCTGGCGTTTGAACGCGGCACCTGGCAGCGCTGGTTGTCACGCGCACCGGCCCTGCTGGCCATCGGGTTGGTGCTGGTGATTGTCGCGGTCATCGTGATGGCCAATCTGCGCAAACCAAACCCCAGTGACGACGTGCCACCCCCCCGCCAAGCCGTGACCGAGCCTGCGAAACCGGCCCAGCCGGTTAAGTGAGGAATATAAACCTGACATTCCATAACGGGCCGGTTGTTCAGTTTCCGAATGCCGCAACCAGTGGCATTGTCAAAATTCCAGCTAAAAACCCGGTCAATAGGGCATCGGATGTGCCCTGTGTGCTGTGTCAATTTCAGCCAACACCGCATCGGACAAAACCACATCCACCGACCCAAGCGCATGAGTCAGCTGATCCATATGCGTCGCGCCAAAAATCGCTGAGGCCATAAAGGGCCGCGTCCGGCACCAGGCCAGCGCCATATGCACCGGGTCCAGCCCGTGGCGCGCCGCAACCGCAAGATAGGCCGCAACCGTGTCATACACCCGCGCCGTATCGCGCCCGCCCAGGCCCGGCACCAGCGATTTGCGCGACCCATCCGGCACCGCGCCATCCTGATATTTGCCGGTCAGCAACCCGGCGCCCAGCGGTGAAAACGCCAATAGCCCGACATCCTCGTTCACGCTTAGCTCTGCCAGATCGGTGTCATATAACCGGCACAGCAACGAATATTCGTTCTGCATTGACGCCACCCGGGGCCAGCCGCGGTCCTCGGACATGCGCAGCCATTGCGCCGTACCCCAGGCGCTTTCGTTGCTCAGCCCGAAATGGCGAATGTTGCCCTTGTCCACCTGGCGCTGCAACGCCTCCAGCGCGTCTTCGATATGGGCCAGTGTTTCGCCCTTGTCCTGCCCGGACGGATCGAACGTCCAGTTCTTGCGGAACATATAGCTGCCCCGGTTCGGCCAGTGAAACTGGTAGAGGTCAATGTAACCTGTCTGCAACCGCTTCAGCGAGGCTTCGATGGCCCCCGGAATAGTGGCCGACGAAATCGGCGCGCCGTCGCGCACAATGGCCAAGCCTTCACCGGAATGTTTGGTGGCCAGAACATAATCGCCCCGCCGCCCCGGATTGGCGGCATTCCACGTGCCAACGATCGCCTCGGAACCGCCAACCGTCTCTTTGCGCACCGGGTTCACCGGATACATCTCGGCGGTATCAACAAAGTTGATCCCTGCCGCCAGCGCGGTGTCGATCTGGGCGTGCGCCTCGGCCTCGGATGTTTGGGTGCCAAAGGTCATCGTGCCCAGGCACAGCTCTGATACAGTCAGACCAGTGCGGCCCAGCGGGTTCATTTTCATGTCTTCATCCTTTTGCGCGTTGGCCGGACCCTAACGCGATGCCCAAAAAGGGCAAACCAAAAGCCGCCCCTTCCGGTTGTATCCCTGTTAAAATTCCGCCAGCTTGGGCACATCGCGCCAACAACCAGGAAATCCCCATGCCGCAAACCATCACCAAAGGGGTCAAGACCCTGCTGGACGAGGCCAACGCCATTGTCGAAACCATGCCCGTGGCCACAGCCAAAACCCTGCTAGAGGATGAGCACTATATCTTTATCGACCTGCGCGACATCCGCGAAATCCAGCGTGGCGGCATGTTGCCGGGGGCGTTTTCCTGCCCGCGCGGCATGCTGGAGTTCTGGATCGACCCGGAAAGCCCCTATTTCAAGCCAGTGTTCAACCAGGATAAAACCTATGTGTTCTATTGCGCCGGTGCTCTGCGTTCTGCCCTTGCAGCCCGGGCCGCGCTTGAAATGGGGCTAAAGCCGGTGATGCATCTGGAAGGCGGGTTTGGCGAATGGGTCAAACAGGGTGGCCCGGTCGTCGAGCGCACAAAATAACCAGCCCTCGCCAGCGCGATCAGGCAATCCATTCCGAAACCGGCGCGGCGGCGTCATGCAGCGGCTGGGCGATCACATTGACCAGTGTTGGCCCATCATGGGCAATCGCCTGACGCAGAACCGGCACCAGCTGGCCCGGGTCTTCGACCGCCCAGGATTTCACCCCAAAGGCGCGGGCGACGGCGGCGTGGTCAGTGCGGTTGAAATCGACATTGTAAAACCGCTGGTCGAACCCGGCATTCTGCCCGGCCTTGATCCAGCCAAAACTGGCATTGGAAAACACGATTGCCGTGACGGGGATATTGTACCGCACCAGCGTTTCAAGCTCGCCACAGCAAAAGCCAAATGATCCATCGCCCATCACCGCCAGTGTCTTGACATCGGGCCGCCCGACATGCGCGCCCATCGCGGCGGCCAGCGAATAGCCCAGCGCCCCGTGTGCGCGATTGGTAATGAACTGCCGCCCCGGCTTGCGCCAGCGATAATGGGCCGAGAAATACGGGCACGGCGTGCCGGGATCGGCGACAATCACCGCGTCATCATCCAGACAATCGGCCAGGGCAGCCATCACCGCCTCGGGGCGGATCGGGGTGTCGGTGCTGGCGGCCAGCGGCGCGTAATCGGCCAGCTTGGCGCGCCACGCAGCGGCGGCGCGGTCTGCGCCGTTCTGGGTGGGCATATCGGCGCGCGCGGCGATTTCAGCCACCAGCGCGTGCAGGGCAAGGTTGGCATCGGCGCAGATTGCGACCTCGGTCGGGTAATTGGCACCGATCACCATCGGGTCACTGTCGATATGGATAATGCGTTTGCTTGTCCCGGGCGAGCGCCAGCGTTCCGTGGTCACCGACCCGGCGCGACAACCAATGAACACGATCACGTCGGCCTGTTCCACCACCGCACGGGTTGACGCCACCCCGCCGTTTGACCCAACAACCCCCACCGCTTGCGGATGGGTTTCGGCCAGCGCCCCCTGCCCCGACACCGACGTGGCAACCGGCAGATCCAACGCGGTCGCCAGCTGTGCCAGCGCGGCCTCGGCCCCGGCCAGAACCGGCCCGCCACCACAGATCGCCACCGCCGCCTGCGCCTGCGCCAGCACGTCGGCAGCGGCGCGGATATCGGCGGGGTCAGGTGCGGCGCGTTCCGCCGGAAAGCTGCGATGGCGCGCATCGGCCCAGATTTCGGCGCCTGACACCTCGCCCTTTTGGGTATCGATCGGCAGCGCCAGATGCACAGCGCCGGGCCGCCCGGTGGTCATGGCGCGAAACGCCTGACGCATCGCCGCAGGCAGGCGCGCGGCATCGTCCAGCGAGGTATTCCATTTGGTCAGCGGCGCAAACAGCGCCTTTTGGTCCAGTTCGGTCAGCGGATAGCGCCCAATCGAGCTGGTGGCGACATCCGAGGTAATCGCCAGGACCGGCACCGAGCTTTCGTTCGCCTCGACCACACCCGGCAGGATATAGGTGGCCCCGCCGCCCGACGGGCCTTCGCACACGCCCGGTTTGCCGGTAACGCGGGCATAGGCGTCGGCCATGTACCCGGCGTGGCGTTCATCACGGGTCAGGAAATGGGTGATGCCATGATCCATCCGCGCCATCGCGTCATAAAACGGCAGCGTGGTGTCGCCACACAAGCCAAACATGTGTTTCACGTCATGCGCTTGCAGCATCCGCACCATCGCCTGGGCGCCGGTCAGGTGGTTGGGTCTGGGGCTGGTCATGGCGAATCCCTTGGGTGTAATGTATTGAATGCAGACCTGTATACAGATTTGAATATTGATTCCAAGCCCGCTGTGTGTCACCCATGCGGAAACGCAGCAACAAGGCGGACCCTGATGGCGGATGGCCGGGTGGAAGACATCTATGCACAGCTGAAACAGATGGCGGTGGCGTTTCGCCTGCGCCCCGGTGACCGGCTGAACGAAGGCGCGCTGGCGCGCGAACTGGGTGTCAGCCGCACACCGCTGCGCGAAGCGCTGAACCGGTTGGTGGCCGAAAGCCTGTTTGATTTCCGCCCCGGCACCGGATTTTTCTGCCGCGACCTGGATGCGCAGACGATCTTTGACCTGTTTGAACTGCGCGAAGTGATCGAGGTCGCCGCCGTTCGGCTGGCCTGCGCCCGCGCCAGTGACGCGGGCCTGCAAGCGCTGCATGACCAGCTTTATGCCACCGGGCTGGACGTGACCGGGCTGACAGTGGCCGAGGCCTGCACGCGGGACGAGGCCTTTCATCTGGGCATTGCGGATCTGGCCGGAAACGCCGTGTTGCGGGCCGATTTGGTGCGGATCAACGAACGCATCCGCTATATCCGCTGGATCGGCATGTCGACAGGGCGNGTTGCGACCTCGAAAGAGGACCACAAGCGGGTGATGGCGGCACTGATGGTGCGCAATGAGGGGGCCGCNGCCAAGGCGATGCAGGCCCATATCACCCGGCGCATGGATCAGATCACCGACGCGGTGCGCGACGGGATATCCAGCATTTACATGAACGGCGCCGGGGCCGTGCCAGACCGGATTATCCAAGAGGTACAAGCATGATCGCAACAGGTGGCAAGGCGGTTTATGGCGCCTCGGTCGGTATATTGATGTTAGAGGCCCGGTTTCCACGGATTCCCGGCGACATGGGCAATGCGCTGTCCTGGCCCTTTGCGGTGCATTATCGGGTGGTGCGCAACGCCTCGCCCGACCGGGTGGTGCGACGCGGGGCCGAAGGGTTACTGCCCGCCTTTATCGACGCCGCTGCCGGATTGGTGGCAGATGGGGTGGACGGGATCACCACCAATTGCGGCTTTCTGTCGTTGTTTCAGGCGGATCTGGCGGCGGCAGTGGGGGTGCCGGTGGCGACCTCGTCGCTGATGCAGGTGGCGCAGGTGAATGCGCTGTTACCACCGGGCAAGCGCTGTGGCATCCTGACGATCTCCAGCAGCACATTGACCGAACGGCATTTGCGGGCAGCCGGGGTGCCTGATGGCACGCCGATTGGCAGCACCGAGGGTGGGGAAGAGTTTACCCGCGTGATCCTGGGCGATGAGTTGACGCTGAATATGGATGCCGCCCGGCGGGACAACGTACAGGCGGCACTGTCCTTGCGTGATCGACACCCGGATCTGGGGGCAATTGTGCTGGAATGCACCAACATGACACCCTATGCCGCCGCCATCCGCGAGGCCGTGGGCCTGCCGGTGTTTTCAATCCACAGCTTTGTCACATGGTTCCAAAGCGGGTTGATACCGCGCGACTTTGGCGGGCAAAGCACTGGGTGACAGGGCTGGGCAAAAGAATTTTCGAAAATTCTTGTCCAGAAAATTCGAATTTTCTGTTTCCCTACCGAGAGGGGGGTACCAGGTGGGTTCGGGCGTCCGCCCCGGTATGCGCCTGCCACCACGTCTCGATCTGGTCACGCGTGATATTGGCGCTGATGCCGATGCCAACCAGCTGCGTTGTGCATGGGGCTGACTGGCGGCGGATATCAACATTGCGCCCAACCACCTGCACCAGCAGGCTGCCCCGGTCGCCATTTGAGATCACCCCCTTGAGGCGAAACAGTGCCTCGGGGCGGGTGCGCAGCAGCGCGTCAATCTGGGTGCGGTTCGGCGTGGCAGGCCCCTGATAGGACCAGGACACATAGCCGGGATGGGTCTTGCCCACTGCGCGGACCATCAGCGGTTCGGTGCTGTGCGACAGGACCAGCCCCGACACCGGGCCGGGGTCATTGGCGCAGGCCACAATTGGCACGCCCATGTCGGTAAACCGGTTCTGCAAGGGGTCAGGGATGGCATCGGCCTTGCTGACAATCACGATATCGGCGGCCTGCGCCTGCCCCAGAATTTGCGGACCAATCCGCGTATCCGCCACCAGATCGGTAAAGTGATCTGCATCCACCAACGTAACGATGCCGCCATAGCGCATGTCAGGTTCGGCAATGGCGGCATTGGCGATAGCGACAGGATCGGCGATGCCGCTGGCCTCGACAATCAAATGATCCGGTCTTGGCTTGCGATCCAACGCGGTGCCGATGGCCAGGAACAGATCGGCCCCCATGGTGCAGCAAACGCAACCATTGGTCAGGGTCAGGGTGTCTGCATCCGCCGAATCCAGCAGGTCGGCATCTATGTTGATTGAGCCGAAATCGTTGACCATCACCATCAGGCGCAGCCCGTGTTCTTCGGCCAGCAGCCGGTTGATCAGGGTGGTTTTGCCAGCCCCCAGATAGCCGCTGATCACCGTCATCGGCAGGCGGTCATCCTTCATAGCAGATGCACCTGACCGCCCGAGACGGTTCCCAGTACCGGCACATCTTTTAGCGTGGTGGGATCAACCGCAGTGGGATCATCGCCCAGAATGGCGAAATCGGCGTGCTTGCCGACCGCGATACTGCCGATTTCACTGTCCAGCCGCAACGTATAGGCAGCCCCCAGGGTAATGGCATACAGCGCCTCAGGCACGGTTATACACTGTTCACCCCCCAATGTCCGGCCTGTCATCGTCTGCCGATTGACCGCGCACCAAGCGGTGAACAGCGGCGCCAGCGGGGTGACAGGCGCGTCGGAATGAATGGCAATGTTTACACCTGCGTCCAAAGCGCTGCGGCAGGCGTTCATCCGCTGGGCGCAATCCTCGCCAATAGTCAGCGCTGCGTGTTGGTCGCCGAAATACCAGATATGGTTGGAAAAGATGTTGGCGCAGACCCCGAGATCAACGCAGCGATGGTAAAGGTCCGCCCCCATCATCTGGCAATGTTGCAGAACGTGGCGGTGGCCATCCCAGGGGGATTTGCGAATGGCGGCCTCTAGCGCGTCCAGCGAAACCTCGGCGGCCTCGTCACCATTAACGTGGATATGCATCTGGATACCCTCGCGGTGCATCACCTCGCATAGGGCATGGATCTGATCCGGTGCCGTGTTCCAGATGCCGTTGGGCTGACCGCCGACATAGCCGGGCCATCGGATGCGTGCGGTCCAGCCTTGAATGGAGCCATCGGTCATCAGTTTGACCGCGCCGAGCCGCAGCTTGTCGGTGGATTTCAGCGCCAGTTGCTTGGCCTTTGCCGCGATTTGATCAGGCGTTGCGCCCATGGCGCCCAGCGCCGGGACGATGCGCAGCGGGTAGTCGGGGGCGCCGGTGACGCGCAGCATCAGGTCAAGGTCGCTGTCCTCGACCGAGGAAAACAGATCGGTGATGGTGGTGACGCCGGCGCGTTTGGCCACCTCGCCGTAGGTGCGGATCGCGGATTCGGTTTGCGACAACGCGCCGAAATCAATGCCAAGGCGACGCATGATCGGGAACATCGCGGCCATTTCCTGCAGCTCGCCCGTGGGGGCGCCGTCTGCGCCTTTGATCACCCCTTCGAGGTTGGTGTCGCGGTTGTAGTCGACCATTTCCAGCGCTTTGCTATTCACGCACATCAGGTGGAAATTGGAATAGATGATGGCAATTGGCCGATCCGGGCTGATCTGGTCCAGGTGCGCCCGGTTCAGGCGTTCAGTTGGCAGAAAAATCGGGTCGAACCCCCAGCCGACCAGTGGTGCATCTGCCGCCAGCCCGTCGCAATAGCTGGAAAGCCCGCCAATCACCGCGTTTATGTCGGTCATGCCATTCCACAGCTTGCCGTCCGGGTCGATCCGGTCGTGATACCCGGCATAGGCATAGGCCCACATCGCCCCGGTCATCATATGCGCATGGCCTTCGACAAGGCCGGGCATCAGCACTGTGCCAGCCAGGCGATCATCCCGGTTGACTGCGCCCCACTGGTTGGCACAATCGGCATTGCCGACGGCCAGGATACGCCCCTGCCGCACCGCCACATGGGTGGCTGTGGGACGGTTGGCATCCATTGTGATGATTTTTTTGGCCTTGAATACAGTGATGTCAGACATGACAATTCCCCGGGTTTTGCGCCGCATAGCTGTGTTAGCTATGGCCGTCGGTAATATGCGCTTGTAAACAAGATAGACCCGAAATCATCGGGAAGGGAATGCAGTTTGTTTTTGTTTGTGTTCCGGGATTTTCGCATGGGCCAGGGGGATCAGGGGGCCAGCCCCCTCTGGGCAAATTCCAAGGAATTTGCCCATTTACCCCTGGGATATTTACGGCCTTATGCATCAAACGCACCAAAGGTGTGAGCGATGATTAAGGCTTTACTTTTTTGCATCACATTCGCCCCAGTTTGGCTTTCGCCAACTGGGGATGATCTCAGCGAACTCGCTCTCGGCAATCTTAAATCCCAGCATGTCGTGAATATCGTGAGAGGGCTTGATGACATACACCCCACTCCCTATTGGGGCACCCCCAGTCATGAAGAATCCAGTGCTCTCAATTTCCTTTTTGAAAACGTCTTTCGCCTTGATCAAGATTTGAACGTGACACGCAATAGATGTTTCGAAATCTCGCTGTTTGATTTTGAGGTCACCGTAGCCCATATGCTTCCCCGGATTACTGCCAACAACCAAGTTTCCGGTTTCGTGGAAACAGCGAAAATCATACGTGGTATCATTGGTGAAAAGCGTAATTTTCACGAGCGCGTAGGATTCGAACGCTGGGGATTGTCCGCTGTTTTTGATGCCGCACCTAAACCCAAGGTGTCCGTTTCGGGTGTTATAATCGACTTAAACTTCGACAGCCGACAGGTATGCCCGAACCTGCGCCTCACCGATTTCTCTGGTGGCATTTACAGCCTCCAGGGCAGCACTGTTCGCTTGTCGCGTAAGGCCCAAAGTCCAAACCAAAAGTCCAGTTCCGAGAAGGATAAGAAAAGCGGAAACCCAAGCAGCATATTTCATACTATGGGTGGCTTCATTCATGGATTGCGTAGCAGCGTTCATGCCTTGCTGGGCGGCAAGGTCGTCCTTCTCACGCTGAGTGGATTCGGCTTCGCTGCGCTCGCTGGCCTTGGCGGTTTCACTGTCTTCGATGATCCGAATAGGGACCGAAAAAGGATCATTCTCGGCTGGTTGGCTTTGGTTGCCGGACCTATCTTTGGTGCTTTGTGCTTGCTCTTGGGCCTGCAATGACCCTGTATAAATTACTCCAATTGCAAAGACGTACAGCCAAGAGCGGAAAGACATTGTAACAGAAATCCTGCGGTAAATTTTCCTCGGCTTACTTTATTGCGCAGGTTGCGTTCATTGTCTTCGATTCCTTTTTCGGCCAGCTTCTCAATGAGCTGGGCATAGGTGACGCCGTTTCGAGCCATTTCAGCCCGTAAAATACCTTTCGCACGTTCTTCCCAGTCGGTTCTCTCTGGCATAATCATCTCCTATGGCGCTAATATCATCATTTTGGATGCTATAGCACTTGAAGTTACTATTCAATGTCCATATATTTGATGCATAAGCACGCTATATGGTGATTTAACAATATCACAACACTTCCTTCTTTCAGCAGCATCTCGGACGCTCTCCTTGCGTTCGATTTACAAAGCTGGCGAAGATGCGGCCTATGAGACGTTCTGCCAGATGCGCTGGCCTGAGACCGATGGTGAAGCTGTTTGCCCATGCTGTGGTTTTGACGAGGCGTACAAGATCACCACGCGCCGCAAGTTCAAATGCAAGGCGTGTCACCACCAGTTTAGCGTGACCAGCGGCACAATCTTTGCCTCGCGCAAGATGGACTTCGCGGACCTGCTGGCCGCGATCTGCATCATCGTAAACGCATCCAAAGGCGTGAGCATGGTTCAGTTGTCCCGCGATTTGGATTGCCAGTACAAGACGGCCTTCGTGCTGGCTCACAAGCTGCGCGAAGCAATGGCGATGGAAGTCCACACGGGCGAGGTTCTTGAAGGCCATGTTGAGATTGATGGCGCATACTTTGGTGGCCATATCCGCCCAGAGAACGCCAAGAAAGACCGCAAGGACCGCCGCTTGAAGGAACACCAGACAGGCAAGCGCCGCGTTGTAATCGCGCTGCGTGAGCGTGAGGGCCGCACCCTGCCTTTCGTGGGCGAGTCCGAAGCCGAAGGCGTAGCGCTGGCAAACGAGAATGTCTCGCGCCTGTCCACCATGTCAGCCGACGAGGCAAGCCATTGGGATGAGTTGCACATGGGCTACCACGTTGACCGCGTGAACCACTCCGAGATTTACAGCGACCACGGCAAGCACACCAACATGGTCGAGAGCTTCTTTAGCCGCCTGCGCCGCATGGTTACAGGTCAGCACCATCATGTTAGCCCGCAGTACCTGTACCAGTACGCGAACCACGCGGCATGGTTGAAAGACAACCGCCGCACCGATAACGGCACATTGGCCCGGATCGTTGTCAGCAATGCGATGGAAGCGCCCGTGTCGCGCAACTGAAAGGCTACTGGCAGCGGGCAGCGTAAAGAAAAGGGGGCCGGAGAGTGTCCGACCTTCTGTGTATGAGTGATTTGGCCCATGCTTCCAAACCAAAGGAGCATGACGACAATGACAATTTCCAAGGAACTACTGGAC
>JGI24025J20009_10002672_pt1 | contig 12580 bp, 8 predicted proteins | sample Cruoilmetagenom3_FD_20009 | JGI IMG/M metagenome (IMG submission 20009)
GTCATTTTTCTGTCCGTTCTCTTAATTTCTTCGCCGAGTTCTCTCCAATAATGCATCGCTGACTTGAACAAGCCAAAGTTTTCGCCTAACCTCAAGATTCCCATTCGTATGGCTTCAGATTTTGTGGCGAAGTATCCTCTTTTTACGAGTTCATTCAGGACATCGGCGGTGGCGCCGCTTAGCCTCACCAGCAGTTTCTCTTGAACCATAAACCTCACCTTTTTGCTAACAAAAAGTTATAAAAACGTTATCTTATAAATCTTCTTCCACACCAAAATAAGTTAAGTGGAAAAACCGAATCCGTCAAACACTCAAAATTCAAGGTGAAGCTGTTGATCCTCTGCCTTCAGATAGAACGAATCTGCCAGTGAAGCTGTTTTCTAGAAGAATACATCAGCAAAAGAAATATGCTATATATTCATAAAAATACCTCAGTAAATAAATGAGAAAGGAGGAGACAATTATATGCGCACATATTCGGTGCTGATGGCGTTAGCACTCTTTTCAATGCTGCTGATCGGGCTGCAGCTCTCGGCTTTGCCAGCGTCCGAACCAACAATAGACGCTGAAGTCAACATACAGCCACAAGTGTTCAACCTGAAACGAAGAGGCGTAATCACCGCCTACATCAGCAACCTGACAGAGGAAGACGTTTCCTACGATGTTCTGGACATCAACGCCTCAACGATAAGGCTCTATCACGAAGAACACGTTGTCACTGAACTGCTTCGCAGTGCAGTTGAAGACAACATCTTAACCGTGAAGTTCGACGCCGCAATAGTTGCTGATTACATCTGGAGCATATTATATCACATGGGCACCATCCCGCCACAAGAAAACTACACCATGACATTCACGGTTTCAGGCAGACTCTTCAATAATGAACAATTCGCAGGCAGCGACACAATCAAGATAACTCACGAACTTCCATAAATCCACAAGCTAATCAGCATCTGAGCACTTAACAATGCCGTGGAACCCAAGCCGGAACCAGTTCACACTCTACGGTAGCCAACAAAAAGAGAAAACTCGCTTCCTCTGCACACCTTCTCCGCAACGGTACAACAGAAGAATCTATGTTCTACACAAGATTATGCATATTGAAAAATAAAGGCAATGAGACAGTTGTCACGGTGGCGGTGGAGGAGGCGGACTGCTTTGTGGCACAGTTACTTTGATGTGACCTGTGCCGGTGAACGGTGTTTCGTCGTAGAGCTCACCTGTTATGGTCAGGTAAACCATGTATTTTCCATGTGGATTCGGCTCCATCGCGCCCATGTGATACACTTTCGCCCAGAGAATGTCACGTACCATGTACCCGTCAAAATCGGCGATGAACTCTGGTGGTTTGGTTCCTGTATTCCAGCTTAGAAGCGGCAGGGATCCTTCAAGCAGCACGGTTGCAGGATCTATGTTTAACACTTCCTCGGAGTATGGATCTCCAAAACGGATGGTCGCCGTCACAATTTCTTCAGGATTGGTCAGATCCATGTATTTGGGTTCAAACTTCACGCTTTCCGCTACGATCGTTGCGGATGCTGGCATAAAAAACGTTGTCGTCAGAAGAGCTACGAAGGCAACTGAAAACACTAACGTAAGCAGACTGCTTTTCATATCGATCACGTAATTGTTAGCACAAGGCGCCTTATATAATTTATCGTACAATGTTCTATAAAAAAAGTGAAGGTGAAAACTCGCAATCACGAGTTGAGGCGTAGTCTCTTTCATCGACCATGTGGAATTTTCTTATGGAACAGACTTACAGAACGTCTTTATACACGGATTGATTAATGTAAATAGCGAGTGAGAGGAGAGCACTCTATTATGTGGAATGCACGGTTTTCTATGTGTGCGGCTTCGTTAAAGATACTGTTACTTCTGCTTGTAACCTACGCCTTCCTCTTCACACCCACGTCATACGCCACGGTTATTAATGTTCCAGAAGAGTATCTTACCATAGGAGAAGCGATAATCGCGGCAAGTGACGGCGACACCATCAACGTGAACCGCAGGGCAGGTGAGAGTCAAAGCGTCTATTACGAGCGTATAGTCATCAACAAACAGCTCACACTGATCGGTGAGAGCAGAGACACGATAGTCATAGACGGCAACGGCACAGGCACCGTGGTTACGATACAAGAGGACAGCGTGGAATTCGAAGGATTCACCGTGAGAAACGCCGGCAAGAAATACAGCGGACTAAGAGCAAACAGCTACTCCTACGCCGTCATCACCGACAACTCGTTTAGAACACAAAAGTACGGCATAGTCCTGCTCAGCTCCATAGAAAACACGGTTGTAAACAACATACTGTTTAACAACAGCGCAGCAGGCATAAGCATATCCGATTCCGTGGACAACAACGTCAGCGGCAACAACGTTTCGGAAAGCGCATACGGCATAAAACTGTCTGTAACCAACACCACACTCGTCAGCGGCAACACGGTGTCAGACAACTCATACGGCATCTACATCGAGTACTCACGGAACAACACCGTAGACAATAATGTACTGCAGAGAAACAGGGTGGAAGGAATCTTGCCATCATATTCCAGTGAAATAATTGTAAGGAACAACAGCGTCTGCGAAAGCGCATACGGCATCCAGCTCTACGAATCCAGCGAAGTCACGGTTCTCGGAAACACCGTCACAGATAACGGCTACGGCGTCTATCTGCTCGGTTCAAGCCTGTCAAACACCATCGAAAACAACACGATCACGAACAGCGACTGGGGCGTCACCCTCTACAACTCGTCAGGCAACACACTCAGAGGCAACACCATATCCCAAAACACCTACGGCGTCAAACCAACCGAAAACTCAAACAACAACCTCATCTACCACAACAACCTCATCGACAACACCGAACAAGCCGTCTGGAACCCATACTGCACAAACACATGGGACAACGGCTACCCATCCGGAGGAAACCACTGGAGCGACTACACAGGCACAGACTCCAACGGAGACGGCATAGGAGACACNCNATACACCATCGACCCAANCAACATAGACAGATACCCCCTCATCACCCCCTGGGGATTCTTCCACGACGTCGCCGTAATCAACATCACAGTCTCAGCCACCAAAGCATACGTAGGAGAAACAGTTAACATCACGGTTACGGCAGAAAACCAAGGAACATACACAGAAACCTTCAACGTCACCGCCAAATACGAAAACACAACCCTCGCAATCCTCGGAACCGTCGGAACACAAGAAGTCACAAGCTTGGCTCCTGCAGAAAATATTATTCTAACATTCAGCTGGAACACCACAGACGTGCAGCCATGCGTAAACTACACAATAAAAGCTGAAGCAAGCACGGTTCCCTATGAAACCGACACCACAGACAACACCTACATCGACGGCACAGTGAAAGTCAAAATACCCGGAGATGTAAACGGCGACGGAGTAGTAGACGTTTCAGACATGACCATAGTTTCCATAGCTTATGGAAACTTTGAGGGAGAACCAGGTTATAATCCAGAAGCTGACTTGAACAAAGACGGAATCGTGGACATGAGAGACCTAGCAACAGTAGCGAGGAACCTAGGAAAAACGTGTTAGTTGAGCGCACGCGCCTATTTTTTGTCTGATTCACAGCGTCCGCCAAGCCATTTTTATATGAGCAAAAGCATAAGCCTAAGTTGATTGGTATGAATGATAAGAAAATCCTGATGACCCTTGTCGCGTTGTCGTTGGTGGCGCTACATGGATTAATGTTAACAGTATCTGTTGCACAAGAGTCGCCTGAAAGAATAGTCGGTGTAAAGGTGGGTGACTGGGTGAAGTATGGCAATTTTCTTGCAACATATGAATCAAATGATCCTGGTGCACAGACACCGCCGATGGATTTGATCGAGCATAATAAAACAGAATGGGTCACAAGCACCGTTGAGAGCATCAACGGGACAAAAATCACGTTTCAAACAGTGACTCATTATAAGAACGGCACTGACACGAATAGCAGCTTGTATGTGGACATTAACACTGGGGATGGCGAAGGCGCTTTTATGTTCATTTCGGCGAATCTCAGTCAACTTGATAATATCTATGGTTCCGCCGAGTATGATAATACATGGATCAACGTAACAAATCAAATGGTTTATGCAAACGCGCTGAGGGAGACACACTACTTAGTGGCGGCGATAGGGTCTCAGTCTGAGATAGATGATATCGTTGAGAGCATCGGTTATATGGTTGAGTATTTCTGGGACAAAGCGACCGGCGTCTTGTTGGAGCGCATTGGAACATTTTCCAAAGAAACAGGAGACTACAGCACAGTGACGGTTATGTCAGAGTCTGTCACAGACACCAACCTTTGGGAAGAGAAACCTGACACCACGCCGCCGACAGCTGAAGCTGGTCCTGATCAAACAACCACTGTAAACCAGGAAGTGAGCTTTGATGGGGGAAGCTCTAGCGACAACGAAGGCGGATGGGGAATGGATAGTTGTCATTGGGACTTCGGCGATGGAACACAAGGAACCGGAACTACAGTTACACACGCTTTCAACGCGTCTGGAAGGTACATTGTAACGTTGACGGTGAAAGACGGGGGAGGCAACAGTGACGACGACTTTCTTACCGTAACCGTTGAAGAAGCTTCTTCTCCATCATCTATCACTGGCGTCGTCGTACTGGTAATCTTGCTTATTGCAGGACTAATTTTGTGGATGCTCAAGAACAAAAAATAGTTGTAAACTTTCCACTGTTTTTCATACAGTCTAGCTTTGCGGATCATTCAACTTTGAAGCGAATTACTGAAAACAGGAGAGTTATGGAGTTATCCTTGGATGAGATCTATGGTTCTTTCCACTTCTGATACTAGATAGTCTGCTTGTTGATCTGTCAATTTCTTTCTTCTTAAGATTTCAACTTGTTTCATAAACACTAGTAGCTTGTGAACCGCCGCTTTCTCGTTGCTTGTGTCCAAAAGACGCATAGCACCCTCTAGGTTGGATGTCAAACGTTTTTCTGTTCCTTTCTGCAAACTCCAAGTGCCGATGGTTTCAATCAGTTCCTGAAGCTTTTCTGTTGGACTCTGCGTCTCTAAGATAACCTCTACAGTGCTTTCATTGACTCCTCCGATTCTGTCTTCGTATTCATAAGACTCTGGATAAGACGGGACGGGGGGAACAAATCCTCCTACTTTCCCTTCTGCCTCAACAGATATCGTGTAGTTTCCGAGACTGTCCGCTTGAACCGTCCATGTTACGTTGGCTGAGGCTCCAGCACTTAATTCTCCAGTGCTCACAGCTTTCTTAGCTGTCTCACCTGGAACCAGACTCAGCCCATCAGGCAGCGTTACTGTGGCATTCGGCAACCGAGCTGGATATTGACCGATGGGCTGAAACGGAGGAGGTAAAGGATAGGTGATTGTTGCTGTAACGTTGAAAACATTTCCTTGTGCGACATTCGGAGGAATTGAAACAGTGATTTCCCAAGGACTGACGAAAAGTGCCCAATGGCCTGAGTAATCCCATGTAGAGTCAAATACTTCGTAAGTCATGCTGCGATTTTCGCCGAAATAGGAATCTTGAAACATGAAACGAGTGCTACTGTACCCCACAGCAACAAGAAAATGCCAAGTGACCAACACTATTACAGGATAACCCTCGTCTATGAGAGATTTAAGCCCATCCATAGTCATGCCCCCGTACTCAAAAGCCGCATAACCCAGTTTGCGCTCTGTGTAACCAGCGATGTTTCCTGAATCTCTACCAGCTGAAGTGCTCAGATTGCTGAAATGAGCAGCCCGTAGCATATCACAAGTGTATGTTCCATCTGGAGCAGTTCTTGCAGCGCCGGCTATCTCGCGTTGAGATATATCTGGACCATAGAAGTCAAAGAGCATTTCCATCGCAGCGGGTCCGCAATAGTAGCTGTTAATCTGGCTATGATAGGGTACTGGAATGTAAGCTAACAGCGGCGCACGGGTTTCCACAGTCGCCACTGCGTCGTCGGATAAGCCATCGTTGTCTGTAACTCGTAAGGTTACAGTGTGGCTTGCTTCCAAAGAGTATGAATGATTTACAACCATACCCTCGCCTGTTGTTCCATCTCCGAAGTTCCATTCGTAGCTGATAATGGTTCCATCTGTGTCGTAACTGCTTGACGCATCAAAAGTCACGTTCTCTCCAATGATCGGGTATGTGGTTGGTTCGTAGGTGAATTGGGCTCTTGGGACTGTTGTGTAGAAGGTTCCGTTAGCTGTACCGTGAGGAATTTCAGCACTTGTGGAGTCTACAAGCATTGTGTTATAAAGCTGCAGATCGGAGCTTCCACCGTCTTGAACGATGAAGTTCACGGTGAAGAGAGTTCCGCTGCCGCTCACTCCAGGATATCGCCCTAAGGTGACACAGACAGCCACAACGTATGTTCCATGAAACTGACTTTGTATCTGATAGGTAAAGTATGTTCCAGAAGGTGAAGTGGTTCCTTCCTTGAGAAAAGGTCCCTCTTCGGCATCAACCGCTCTCAGAATGTCTTCATCGAACCCTAGTTGAGCCTGGTAGGAGTAGAGGTCCACAACATCATTGATGGTGACGTTAACAGAGACATACTCACCAGGGTTAGCCACGCTGGTAGATGGATCTACAGCAATTGTTGTTTCAGGAGAGGCTGACACACACAAATATGAAGGAAAAGCCGTTCCACAAGTAGCCACAAAGATTATCAGCAGCAAAAGCAGAGTTAGACCGGTCCTTATAGCATGATGTAACCTACCGCGCTTCATAAGCCCTCAATATTTGTAAGTTATCATTGCGACTTAAAAATGTAGTTGTCGACAGAAATATCCTAAGAAGCAACCGAAAGAAAAAAGAGATAATTCTGTGCTGTTCACATCAGTCTTAATCCCAATCTCCATATTTGTCGCTGCATGCTGTCACGTATGTGCGCGTGCGAACGGCTAAAGGAACTGCTTTGCATGTAGATGAACAAGGCGTACGTATATCTGAATCCATCCCGCAGGGACATGCACGGTCTCGCCTAGCGAAATTGCCTGCATAATAGAAAGCGACTGCTTTGCAGAAACTTCGAAGGAGACCCAGATTACAATCCGGACGCGGACTTAAACAAGGATGGAATCGTCGATATGCGCGACATGGCAATAGTAGCCATGAGACTCGGACACACATGCTAGTTCTAAGCGAACTTATAGGCATGTCGAACGCCAGCAAATCTTGAAATCCAAATACCACCCTTTACAAACCATTATTCGACAGTGTCATTCGCAGCCACCGATTTTCACTTCCTCGAACACTTGTATCTCCAAAAACCAGCTGTTATGATTATAACGGCTGCACCGAATCCGACAACTCGAATCCACCATGACGGAGGTAACGATGATTTGGGAGGTTCCTCCTCATAGATGTTCATCAGCGGATAATAGTCTACGTCTTGCCACGGCAGGTCAGTGTCGCCTACGCCGTCTCCGTCAACGTCTTCACCAGTATAGTCGCTCCAGTAATTGCCCTCCTGCGCCTCGTTGTGCCAAATATTCTGTGAAATCTCCACGTACAATTGATCGCTGTTGTTGATGAAGTTGTTATGATAAAAGGTGTTTCCGCTGGATCTTTGAATCGACAGACCGTACGTATTGTTAAACAGCGTGTTCGCGTAGAAGGTGTTGTTACATGAGTCTTGAAGGAAAACAGCACGCCAGCGCGTGCGCGCTAAATGGTTTTTCCTGATGGTGTTGTTATGGGACCAGCGTAAGTCTATTCCTCCATCGTTTCTCGAAACAGCCACGTTTTCTATAGTCGAATTGCTTGTTTGAACTAACAATACGCCTTGCTCGTTGCTGGTTAGATTCATGTTCTTGACCGTTATGTTTGTAGAATTAATCAACGCTACGTACCCTGCGTCCTCTGGCACCTGTTTTCCATGCTGATTCACCCAAAAATAAATCGGTTTTCCATCAACTATGTTAGAAGAATCTATGTCGTGGACAAACTGTGAAACCGAGTCTCCCCACACTCCGAAGTTCCACGTGTTCCCTGACATGTTGTTGTCTCTAAGCAAGATGCCACTGCAATACCAGAGAAAGATTCCGTATGTACCGTCTTGCACACTGAAGCCTCTGATTTCCACGTTGTCAGCCTCCACGCTGACAACAGTTCCTGTTTGGGTAACAACCGTCTTGCCTAATCCTTCACCGATCAGCATGAGCGGTTTTCTTATTCTCAGGTTTTCAAAGTACGTTCCAGCCGCCACATGTATGATGTCACCGGGATTCGCATCGTCTATCGCCTGCTGAATCTGCACGTAATCTTCAGGAACCCTAATCACATCTGGTTCTGAAGCCAACGGCGACGCACCAGCAACCAAACCCGCTAGCAAAACAGCTGTCACGAGCACTGCAAAGGTATTAGGTTTCAACTTATCCTCTTCCATATCGCACATTACCGAGCTTTATTAAGCGTTCTTTCGCTTCAAGAATCAAAAAAGCATCCGCTTCACACAAATGTANACTCTGTAACCNTTCATTGNTTTGTTTAGGTAGAAGATTATTCNAAGAAATTCGTCGTCGTCTTGAACTCTTCACAATCAAATGATTAAGGCTTCAGCCTAACTATTCTTGCCATAGGTTTTGCTTCAATGTTCGATTAAAAAAAAGGAAGGTTAATTGCTTATTCCAGTGTTCCCGGCGTTATGGATATGTTCTTCGCCACAGCAAGTGGTATGCGCAGTTGGATATGTCTCTCATGTCGACGATGCCGTCACTGTTGAAGTCTGCGTCAGGATCGTAGCACGGGTCACCTATCATGCATCCAAAAGCGAAGCTGACAAAAACCAAGTCTTCAACGTTTATGATTCCGTCTCTGTTGTAGTCTCCGACTTCCCAGAACATCTCTGTTTTTAGGTTATCTATTTCCGCGACTGTTACGAAGTAGTTTCTGTTTGCAAACAGATCGCTGTTCATAGCCACAGTATTGTAGAATTGGAATATCCATGGGCCTGTTCCGAACAGGTTGGTTGGAACCTGCGCTGCCCAAGGTCCAGGCGTGTAGCCAGGAGCCATGTCAGTGCCATACGCAGATGCGTCGGGACTGTAAGCCAAGACAGCAGCCTGACTTGGCCAAGCTCGGTCCCAGATTTGTGGTGGAAGCATCGCGGCGAGCCCCTTGTAATCGTAGAACAGTGCAATACCTTGTTTGCTGGCGTGTACAGTGCAGTGAGTTGCATCCGTGACAGAGACATCAATGAGGGTTTGCCACGTTTCTGCGTATCTAGGTATTTCCCAGTCTCTGATGAATTCAAGGCAAAATTCAATGTCGTAAGCCGTGAACGGATAACCGTCTTGCCAATAGACGTCATCTCGCAGCGTGAAGTCAATGTCCATTCCATCTGCAGTTGCCGTGACTGTCCAGGATGAGGCCAACCAAGATATGTCATAGTGGTTGTAGGGGTTCACGTTTGCTAATCCATCATACACTCTCGCTAGAATCTCCCATTCATACTTTGTGTTTGCAGCCAACGGGTTAAACGTGCTAGGCGCTTCATCAAGGATCCAAATCACTTGCGTGTCTGTACCAACCGTTCTGGGGGCTGCGGCCCAGTTTATGTTTAGGAAAGTCCATTTGTTGTCTGAGCCGTAGCCCGGTGATTTAACGATGCCTTGCAGGTTCGAATTGTAGGCGTTGAAATGTGACCTTGAATACAGACACATGTACGCCAGCGCGAAGTTGTCAGCGTTAGGTAACGCTGGATCATACAGCCTTTCCTGAATTTCTTTGGCGGCATTTTCTATGACATCAGGGTTAAAACTGAACTTCACTGTCTCAGCTAGCGCATCGATGGTTGCATCGTTGATTCCAGGAGCGTTCTTTCTGCCCGGGTACAGCAACGAGTCTTGGCTTGTGTGCAACAGCGAATACAACTGATCAGGCATCCTGTCAACACCGTAACAGATCATGCAAGCGTCGAAGTTGGCACCGTTGTACGCAGCCCCCAAGTATATGCTAAACGCACCAGTCACCTGATTGAAGCCACTCCAGCCATTTGCCGCCGTTGCCTGCAACCCAACTGCATTCAAGGATGTAATGAATGCAGCAACATGACCTTGAGATGCTGGTTCAGCTGCCACAGTCGGCGTTTCTATGTCCATGCGGGGCAATGGAGAACTATCTGGGCATATCCAGTAGTCTGCACCCGTGACTGTTCCGCTGCTGTCTGCGTCAACGAACGTGTAGCCTGCTGCTTTCAGTATGCCACACGTTGAATGTTCACCAGGTGGAGATGTGAACGGGTTGCCTGGGTTGAAGGGATGCTCTGGAACGTTAGGATTGTAGTATTTGCTTTGCGCTGGTGGAACAAGCGAACGAACGGGCGTCACAGTAAAGCCATAGATTGGAGGAATTATTGTCAACTGGTCGTAACAATGGACAAGAGCATGCCTAAATTCTGCATCCTTGAGAGGCCAGTAACTGATACCAGGTCTTCGATAACTTTGATCTGCTCTAATGTTGTAGACGATGGCTCCCGTGTGAAAACCCAAATCTTGGGTTATAAGACAGCCAGCAGCATCCAGTGCGGCGATATTAGCTGGGTCTATGATTCCACCGTTTTGCTCTTCGAGGGGGGACGACCATAGATCCATTGGAACTGACAGGCTGGGCCAGACATCTGCCGCAGGCGATGCACCCGTCATGGCTGTGAGCTGGGCGGCAGGACCCCCAATCACTGTAAATGTCAGTATATCTGTCTCTGGACCATTCTGCGCCGAAACAGTAGGTACAAACAGAAGTATTGACAACAACACAGCTAAAGCCAAATATGCAGTTTTTCTCATTCAAATCTCTTCTTTTATTTCGTTTTTCCAGCAAAAATGTTCAAGCCGAAAACATTTTTGCACATGATTGTTGTTAATTAGACGCTATAAGCCTTGTGAAACATTGTTTCATAGTCACCTAGCAACATCGCCTTACATGCGCGTTCGTATAAAACAATTTAGAAGTTGACAAGTTGGATGCATGTTCTGATTTTAGCTGAGGTGAAGATCATTTCGAAAAGTATAAGTTGATTGGCAGGTATAGTAAACATAAGGGTGTACGTTGCAAGCAAAAGCAGTTTCAGTGGCAGCGCTAGCAGTGTTATTAACAAGTGTGTTAACATTTACAAATGGTCTGAGAACAGCTCAGGCTTCAGGCACTGCTCTTTACGTTGATCCTGTGGTAACCACTGCGAATCCAGGCGAATCTTTCACTGTCAGCTTAAGCATTCAAGAGGTCGTCAACCTTTTCTCCTATGAGGTTAAGGTAGGTTTTGACAGCATTGTTCTGGAGGCAGTTACTGTTGAAGAAGGCCCGTTTATAAAAGATCAAACAACCTCGCCTATAGGAACCTTCTTTCTATTCATTATCGAAGTAGATTATGTTCATGTTGCTTGTGTGACACAAGGAAGCTATCCAGGGGTCAGCGGCAGCGGAACCCTATTCACCGTAACCTTCAACGTTGCAAAGGCTGGAACATCAGATCTACACGTTTATGATTCTATTCTCCTAGATTCCAACGTAACACATATACCGCATGAAACAGCAGACGGTTTAGTCCGAGCAACCATCCCAGGCGACGTTAACGGTGATTGTGTGGTAAACGTTCTAGACTTAACCATCGTTGCTTTGTCCTATGGGTTTTTTGCATGGGAACCTGACTACAATCTGGAAGCAGATTTAAACAATGATGGAATCGTGGATATGCGCGACTTGTCAAAAGTGGCTTTTAACCTAGGCAAGACCATGTCATAGCTTCTTTTGTTGGCTGCACACAAACCGGCGGGTTACTTCGGCTAAAAGGTATCAGCACAATCTTTCTAATGAAAGATCTTCAGTTCAACCGTTGTGCGATACACCTTTTTCAGTACGCACTGGCTTACCTGTGTCTTCACATCTTCTCACAATCTGTGTTCATCTGCTCTCAGAAGATGCGCTCAAGTAACGATCAGCTCGTTTTCATTAAGCCATTGGAATGCCTTTATCAAAATCCAACATGAAATCTACTAAAAGAATATCAGAATAAAACAAAAAAAGAAAGGGTGTCAGCGCGTCGATCTTGTACGCGCGGTTTTTGTTGTTTCACAGGCTACGTATGAAGTGTGTATTCAGCGAAGACGTCCGTTAAATTGGTGCTTATGTTTGGATATGTAGAACGCTCCGAAGGCTGCGAAGCATGTGATTAAGCCGAGTATTGTTCCAAATAGCAATTCAGGAATCACGAAGAATCCTGCGGTGTTGACATCCATGTCATCTAGAGCATCGCCTTCATCGTATATGCCGTTTTGATTAGCGTCAGCTATTATGTCGTACTCCCCTGGAACAAGACCTGAGGTCCACACTGGTGTTGCTGCGATATTTCCGTCGGAGTCTGTCGCTACATCATTCATAACCGTGAGTGCAGTGATGTCCATGCCGTAGCTCCATGTGGTTACATCCTCAACCACATATATATCAACGAGAATCATAGATTCAAAGCCGCTGCCTATAACCCACACTTCCTCATCCAAGTCAAAGCCATCCTTTGCAGTTCCAGTTAAATCACAGCTTTCAATTTCAATTTCAGAAACAACTTCCTC
>JGI24025J20009_10002673_pt1 | contig 12578 bp, 11 predicted proteins | sample Cruoilmetagenom3_FD_20009 | JGI IMG/M metagenome (IMG submission 20009)
AGAGGAACAGGCTGTTCCCTATGGCTTGTTAAAGAAAATGGGCAATCACAGTGCGGGCAATGACGTGACGCTTAAACACTACGCCAACACGGTAGAACACGAAACGCTGCGCCCCTACATGCAGCGCGTGAGTGACCAGATTGACCGCTTGGCGGGTATCAGCAACCGAACTTTGAAGATCAGCGATCAGATAGACCACCTACAAGCAGCTTGCGATGCCCTTTCGAAGTTTCAAGAATTTTCGTTCGAAGTCAGTGGATTGCAGGCCATAGTTGATGACATTTCGCGCCGAATGAACCGGAAAAAAGAAAATTGTTGACTTTTTGAGACGAATGGCAAACGGTTTAGAGATATACGAGCGTCACCATGGAGGGTGCCCCTCAAGTTGTTCCAGCCTTGCTGCGGTGGGCTCAGAACATAAAGAGGGGCCGTTCGTTTCAAACCGCGTTTTCTAACGCAACTGAAACGTATCCCAGGAGACCTGGCCCATGGCCCTTAAACTCAATAGTCCCGAATCAACGTCGCCCGTGGCATCCTTTGCAAGATCGCTGCCTGTTCTTTCCCCTAAAGAGGTTGAGCAGATAACGAACGGTGCGGTGTCTAGTGGCTTTCTTAAAACAGATCGGATTGAAGCTGCAGCAAACGGCACACCCCCGAAAGTTCCATATTACCGTCTTGGCTACCGGACAGTCCGGTACAAATTCGTTGACGTTCAAGAGTTCGTTGACGCCAACCGCATCGAGTGAGGGTACTGGGACATGGCATACAAAAAACTCTATGGCAAAATCAAACGTGTTGAACCCTACGGACCGCTAATTGGCAACCACGAGCGCTACACTCAGACCGCAACGCTTTTGGCCCCACTGTCAAAGAGGGGAGTCCCTGTTCACGCACGCGTCGCCGTTTTAGGTCATTTGTTAAATTGGTGGCCCTATCGCGAAGAGTGCGGGAGTATTGGAGAGTGGGTTTTCAAATCCCACGAAACTTTGGCCCGGAAGTGCGGGATTACTACACGCCAATCACAGGACGCAGTTGCGGACCTTCGACGGTTAGGGCGGATTGAAACCAAAACACGAAAGGTTAGTGGTCAAAAAACGCTGCATTTGCGCCCTTCAGCAGAAACACTCAAGTTTGCAAATCACTTGGCCAGCTATTGGAAGGACACGAAGGCGTTCCAATTGATCTGGGATGAGGCCTTGAACTTGGATCTAGCTTTCAGTGAGGAGCCACAAAGCAAAACCCTATTTCATCTGATGCGGGAGTGGGATCAGGGGAAGGATGTATCATTGTTGGTGTTAGAGGTTAAGCCAACTTTGGAAACAGCAGGGGCCCGCGTACCTTCTTTAGTCCCCTTGGAAGGTGATGAACTGGCTCCTCATTCACCTTCGAACGGTACACCTGCCGATAGTAATTCTCCTTCGGAGGGGAAACCTAAAAAAGAAACCGAAAATTCTGAAACCGAAGATAGTGAAAGCAAAAAGTGGGCCCACATTCCTTCAAGTTCAGAAAAGGAAGAATCTGAAGGTAAACCAGACTGCCCTGTGGCGGATAAGGAAAGTGAAATAGACGCGCATGTGCATGGACCAATATCTCAGAAGCCGCCTAAGGACCCCCCCGATGGGTTTGAATGTTGGGGAGCGTATTATGAACACCTAACTGATGATTTGCACAAAAAGGAAGGAGGCAACGCGTTTCAGTTGGCACTGGCTACGATGCAACAGGACTATCCGGCCACCACGGCAGAGGACTACTATGGAGAGGACGCCTTCAATTGACCTGGGAAACCGAATGACACCGAATGGCAATTGTTTGCATAGCCCTCCATCTCAGACGGTTTGAATGGCCCAATGAGGCGCAGATCTTATATGTGGGCCGACGGCGGACATGTTTGAAAGGAGGCCTGGACGTCACACCGAAGGGCGGTGACCTGCATGAAAATCAGCTGTGCGGATTTTTTCGGGTTCTAGATTGGGCGGCTTGCAACCTCGTGGCCGACTCGCATTGTGTCTATCCCAACTGATGGGTCCTTTCCGACCTGCTCGCCGCCAACCTTAATTCCTAAGTGAGCTGTACTATCAATTTGGGAAGAAGCGCCAAGACAAGGATATCCACGGCCCTTTCTTGGACTCGGTAAAGATAGTGGCCCAGCGATCCTCAAATAAGCCAGAGACCAGGGCCTGACTGATGTCGAAGTGGACACCTTGATGTCCACCTAGGCTGATTTCGTGTCCATTTGTCCACTTTTGATGTCCAGTATGTCCACCATATCCACCGTCGTTGACGAGGTCAAAAAGGACCCCCTAAACCGGGGTTCAGACATTCTTGCTATCCATCACCCCACGAAGCACCGCTTTATCGCCCTAAGAAGCTCCCACAGCCTCCTATTTCAAGGTAATAACTGCAAATGGAAGATTATTCCCCCCTGAAGGGGGCTACACCAAACCTCCCCGTTTGAAAATGGGCATCACCAATTGATCAAGGCTGGAACGATCACAGAAGAGCCCACAGGAGGGGCATACCGGACCTTAGTTTGGGTGGCCGCAACCGTCGCGAACGGCCCAAACCAGACTCTGACCGATGTCCAGATCGCTGCGGTGCAGTTTCCGCAGACCTGCCATTCGCGCAGGGCGCAGCATTCTCGAATGATCAATGGCGGCAGTGCAGAACTTTTCGGACCTTGGCGAAGATTTGTCCACTGTCCGCTGTTGCGAATTTCATCAAAATGATATGTGTATCACGAGTTGATGGATTTCAGAACGATCAAAAAGATGCGGCTTACCGTTGCAGCGATTATTCTCACATTTTTTGCAGTTAACACTGCGACTGGGCAGAGCTGTGGTCGATCACACCTAGATCCGTCACATTACGCAGGTGTAGATAGTCATTCCGACCTCCGCCAACTCATCGTTCGGGATCTTTCGAAGTATCGTGCTTCCGATGGCCCACAATCAGTATTGTGCTTCGCGCGGCACTATTCCGCGATGGGCGACGACCAGCCGTTCGGCACCAATTCTTGGTTTCGCTATGGCAAAGATTCCCCCATCCAGCCGTTATATTACTTCGATGTCCTCGTTTGGCGAAAGCAGCCGGGAACTGACCAAACGACTTCTGTTGGTTTTTGGGTCAAGCTTGTTTCAATCGACAGCGCGTTGGCGGTTGTGGATGATCAAGGGCTTGTCCTAGAAACACTTACTGAAGAATTTGTGCTTGCGCCTCGTGCATGTTCGCCCAGCCAGTTTGACCCTCGTCTCTTCACGAATGTTCGCAGCAAACGAGAGATCTCGCATCTCATCGAACAAACTATTCGCGCATACATTGAAGCTGACGGCCAAATCGACTGGCTGTGCTTTGCGGAAGCCTTCATGGAGATGGACGAACATCTGCGTGAAGAGCTTTGGGCGGACTTAATCATCGAAGGACCAAACCAGCGCGGTGTTTACAGATTCACAATCCAAAACGTGAAACTCATCGACCGTTTGCTACCAGCCCCGGGCGGATCAAATGGAACTTTCACAGCAATCGTACGCGTAGAAGCCCCGAGACAGATAGCAATTGTCGAACGTGGCGGACATTACCGATGGCTTGCGTGGGAATAGAAAAGTCATCCTAGAGCTTGCCGCTAGAGCAGACTGACGGCCCGCAGCATAGCGGAAAGATGGGCTCAAACCCGTCATCCGACGCTTTCGCTCAGGCATTACAGTGGTGCGCTTGGTCCAATGACGGCAGAGCGGACACAGCCGACCTTCACTCAGATTAGCCCAACGGGCGCGAACGGCCCACAGCCGACCTTCGATCAAGCTGCAGCGAATGGCGGCAAGGAGCCTTAACCCAACAGGGTTGCTCTTCTAGCGCTTCGACGACAGGGCAAAAAAGTACGGATTACGGGCTTTCTCAGCAAGTGCGAACCAACCCTGCCGGGACATTGGAAGCCGACGTTCAGGCGACCCTGAAACTGGGTTTTACTCTACACCGCCGCATGACCGCAAAGAGCCCAGAGCAGTCGTAGGTTTCGGATGCAGCATCGGTCATTAAGTGCGGTGAAGGGCCGGAAGGTTAACATTGCCAGTTCTTCTTTCCCGGGAGTGCAGAGGGGCGGTGGCTAGCGATTTTCATGCCGACACTTATGGCGAGACAGGCCGCAATCATTGCATGGAAAAGAAGCGCAATGATATTCTGGGGCCAATCCACTCTCAGACGATCGACACTAAGTGAGTCTCTGCCGGTTGGCTACTATGTGGCTACTAACTATTCCCAAAGAGAGAAGCCAAGCGAAACGCATTCGCTAAGCTACTCTACTTATTTGGAAAACTGGTCGGGGCGAGAAGATTCGAACTTCCGACCCCCTGTACCCAAAACAGGTGCGCTACCAGGCTGCGCCACGCCCCGAACCGAGGGCTTGTCTAGCCGGGTTGCCGGGGTTTGAAAAGCCCCGAATAGACCAATCAGAAAAATATGCCTAAAACCTGAAACCAATGTTCCCGGAACTGATCCAAAGCGTCAGCAGGGCCAGGCTGCCGGCCCCTGGGCAAACGCCGGGTGGCGCATCAGGCTGCCTGGTGCAATGCCATAACGGCGCGCCAGCCCGCCGTTGATTTCCAGCACCGCATAAACCGCGCCGCCGCCCTTGATCGGCGTCAGATCTCCGGGAATCGCCCGATGATGCACGTGGGTGATCCGTCCGGTTTTGTCAGCAAACAGCATATCCAGCTCGATCAGCGTGTTTTTCATCCAGAAACTGGCCGGCTGCGGCGTTTCATAGACAAACAGCATCCCCGCCCCGCGCGCCATCTGTTCGCGAAACATCAACCCGCGCGCGCGTTCCTGTGGAGTGTCGGCGATTTCGATGCTGAACACCGCCTGCCCCCAGTCTCCGCGCAAACCGATTGCGTCACGCCGGCAGGCTTCCCCCAGAACCGGCACAGCCCAGAGTATCAGCAGCAATCCGCCAAGAATTCGATGCATTCAGGTCTCGTCACACTGGGGCGGACCGCCACACATGGGGGCCATTTCCCAGGTCAGCACTTCGACGGCCATGCGCCCGCGCTTGCCCTCGATCACCCGCATCGCCAGGGCCTCACCCGGTTGCAGATCGGCCAGTCCGGACTGGCGCAATACCTCGATGTGTACAAAGATATCCTCGGGCCGTCCGAACACATTGGCAAAGCCAAACCCCTTGCCCTTGTCGAACCATTTGACCCGGGCCGGCTCCAGCGGGGCGCTTTTCAGGACATCCGCATCCAGTTCGGCAAAATCGCTCAGGACCGGGGCGTCACCGCTATCCGGAGGGGTGATCGAAACCACCTCTACCGCCTGCACACCGCGATCGGTACGATGTGTCACGATCTCGATCTGCGCACCGTCCGCGACCGAACTCTGACCAAAGTTCCGCAGCACATTCACATGCAAAAGGATGTCCGGGCCGCCGCTGTCGGCGACCACGAATCCAAACCCCTTGACCGGGTCAAACCACTTAACTTCACCGTGGACGTGGTACATGCTACTCAGATCTTCAGCCACTATCTTTCCAACCATTGTATGCCACAATATTCTAACCATGATTTGGACACAAAGTCTTGCAAAATCAATACCTAAAAATTCAGCCTAATCAATGCATTGCATTTTGCGTGACGTGAACGTCAAGGGTTCAGGCGCTCAATACTCCACTCGGCATCGGGATTTTCCCGGTGCCATCTGAACCTGTCGTGCAGCCGGAAGGCCCCATCGGCCCAGAACTCGATTTCGACAGGCGTTATGCGATAGCCGCCCCAGAAAGGCGGTCGGCCGGGGTTGACCCCGTGTTTGGCCGTGACCTTCGCCACTTCCGCCACCAGCGTGGCCCGGCTTGCCAACGGCTTTGACTGGTCCGATGCCCAGGCCCCCAGACGGCTTTTGAGAGAGCGCGAGGCATAATAGGCATCCGCCTGCGGCCCGTCTTCGCGGCAGATCTCCCCGCGCACCCGGATCTGGCGGCGCAGGGATTTCCAGTGCATCACAAACCCCGCCTTGCCGGCATGATCAAGTTCCTGCGCCTTGGCGGACTGGTAATTGGTGTAAAACACGAAACCCGCCGGCTCGATTTCCTTCAACAGCACCATGCGCACATTTGGCATGCCCGCAGCATCCACCGTGGCCAGTGCAATGGCATTGGCGTCATTGGGTTCGGTTTTTTCGGCCTCACCCTGCCATGTCCGGGCGATCAAGAACGGATCGTCGCCGGCAAATATTCCACTGCGGTCCTGCATGTTCTTTCCCTTGTTCAGCCCGGTCACCCTATTGCAATTCGCGGGCGCGGTGAAACCGAATCCACGNCAAATCTGACCGTTTTTCGGCCAAACTGAACCCAAACCGGCCCGGCCCTGTCGGCACCGGCCCGTCCGCCGCTCTTGATGCGCTTTGGTCAATCGCCTAAAGGTCGGGGTCAATAAACGCAAACAGGGCGGAGAAACCTCATGTCGAATCAACTGATGGCCGGGAAACGTGGTCTGATCATGGGGCTGGCCAATGACCGGTCAATTGCGTGGGGCATTGCCCAGGCCTGCGCCGATGCCGGGGCCGAACTGGCGTTTTCCTATCAGGGTGATGCGCTGAAAAAGCGGGTTGATCCGCTGGCCGCGCAATTGGGCAGCGACATCGTACTGCCCTGCGATGTGGGCGACGAGGCATCGGTTGATGCCTTGTTCGAGGCGCTGAAAACCCGCTGGGGGACGCTCGATTTCGTGGTTCATGCCATTGGGTTTTCCGACAAGAACGAATTGCGCGGACGTTACGTGGACACATCCCGCGCCAATTTCCAGATGAGCATGGACATTTCGGTCTATTCCTTCACCTCCGTCGTGCAGCGGGCCGAGAAGATGATGAACCCCGGCGGCTCCTGCCTGACGCTGACCTATTACGGGGCCGAGAAAGTCATGCCACATTACAATGTGATGGGCGTGGCCAAGGCGGCACTTGAGGCTTCGGTACGCTATCTGGCCGAGGATCTGGGCAAAGACGGTATTCGCGTCAACGCGATTTCCGCCGGCCCGATCAAAACGCTGGCGGCCAGCGGCATCGGCGATTTCCGCTATATCATGAAGTGGAACGAATATAATTCACCGCTGCGGCGCAATGTGACGATCGACGATGTCGGGCGCTCGGCGCTTTATCTGCTGTCGGATCTGGGCAGCGGCGTGACCGGCGAGGTTCTGCATGTGGACGCAGGTTATCACGCGATCGGCATGAAAGCCGTGGACGCCCCCGACATCACGAAAGGCTAGAAATTTATGACCAATACCCGTTTGCCGCATGAAAAAGGCTTTCACATCAGCTGGGACCAGCTCCACCGTGACAGCCGCGCGCTGGCCTGGAGGCTGGACGGCAACGGTCCGGACGGCGGTGCCTGGAAGGCCGTGGTGGCCATCACCCGTGGCGGCATGGCCCCGGCGATGATTGCCGCGCGCGAGTTGGATATCCGCACGGTCGATACCATTTCAATCAAATCCTACGATCATCAGGCCCAATCCGAGGCGATGGTTCTGAAAGCCCCCGATGCGGATCTGATGGGCGATGGCACCGGCATCCTGATCATCGACGATCTGGTCGACAGCGGCAAAACCCTTGAGGTGGTACGCAAGATGTACCCCAAGGCGCATTTCGCCACGGTTTACGCCAAACCCAAGGGGCGCCCGCAGGTGGATACCTTCGTCACCGAGGTCAGCCAGGACACCTGGATATTCTTTCCCTGGGACATGGCGCTGCAATATGTCGAACCCTATCGCGGCACCGACTAAACACCGCCGGACCTGAGCGACATGATCCCCCTGCCCCGCACAGCCGCCACCTTCCTGCCCCCGGTCATGGAGGCGCGTCGCTGGCTTGACGGCGTCACCTTTGCGCCCGATCGTCCGCTGATCAATGTCAGCCAGGCCGCGCCGGTCGACCCGCCGCCGCCGGCCATGCGCGCGGCCATGGCCGAGGCGGTTCTGAACAACGATTCCGCCCATCTTTACGGCCCGGTGCTGGGCCTGCCGGATCTGCGCGAAGAACTGGCCGCGCACGTCAGCGCCCATTATGGCGGACAGGTCCATGCCGATCAGGTGGCTATCACGTCAGGCTGCAATCAGGCCTTTGCCGCCACCTTGTCCACCCTGACCGCCGAAGGGGATGAGGTTATCCTTCCAACCCCTTGGTATTTCAATCATAAAATGTGGCTGGACATGACCGGCGTTGCGGCCATCGCCCTGCCAACCGGCCCTGACCTTTTGCCCGATCCGGACCATGCCGCCGCGCTGATCACCCCGCGCACCCGCGCCATTGCGCTGGTCAGCCCGAACAACCCCGGCGGCGTGGAATACCCCGCCGGTCTGGTGCAGGCTTTCTTTGATCTGGCGCGCGACAACGGCCTGAAACTGATCCTCGACGAAACCTACCGCGATTTCGACAGCCGGACAGGGCCGCCGCACAGCCTGTTCAGCGATCCGGACTGGGCGCAAACCCTGATCCACCTTTATTCCTTTTCCAAGGCCTACCGGCTGACCGGCCACCGCGTTGGTGCGATGATCACCGCGCCGTCCCGGCTGGCCGAGGCCGAGAAATTCCTTGATACCGTCGCCATCTGCCCCAACCAGATCGGCCAGCACGCAGCGCTTTGGGGGCTGCGCAACCTGAAACACTGGCTGGGCGAACAACGTGCTGAAATCCTTGATCGGCGCGATGCCATCACCGAAGGGTTCCCGGCGCTGGCCGACCGGGGCTGGCGACTGATGGGGGCCGGTGCCTATTTTGCCTATATGGCGCACCCTTTTGAACTGCCTTCGGACCAAATGGCGCAAAGGCTGGTGGCCGAGGCCGGCATATTGCTGTTGCCCGGAACCATGTTCATGCCCAAGGGGGATGCGGCCGCAAATCGCCAGCTGCGCGTGGCCTTTGCCAATCTTGACCGGGCCGGTATCAACTCATTGTTCAAACGCCTCAACAACCTGCCCTTCTGACCTTGCCCCCTCCAGCGGCGCGTCGTAGACATGGGCCGCTAAAACAAAGGCAGACTTTGCCAATCAAGGGGGCGACATGGCCGCAGGCGTCAAAACTCTATCGAATACATTTGTCTGGATCCTGATGGGGATGCTGATCGTCGGCCTTGCCGGGTTCGGGGCGCTTAACCTGACCGGCACGCTGCGCACCGTTGCCCATGTCGGCAATCAAAGCATCAGCGTTGATGAATACGCCCGCGAGTTGCAACGTGAAATCCGCGCACTTGAGGCGCAGACCGGCCAGCCCCTGCCGATGGCGCAGGCCCGGTTGCTGGGCCTTGATCAGGTCGCCCTGTCGCGCCTTGTCGCCCTTGCCTCGCTTGACAATGAAGTGGCCGGTCTGGGCCTGTCTGTGGGGGACGAAAACCTGCAACAGGAAATCATCGAGATCCCCGCGTTTCAAGGTGTCGATGGCCAGTTTGACCGCGAATCCTATCGCTTTTCGCTGCAACAGGCCAACCTGAGCGAGGCCGAATTCGAGTCCGACCTGCGCGCCGAAGCCGCCCGCACGCTGGTGCAGGGGGCCATTGTTGCCGGCGTGGTCATGCCAACCACAATGGTTGATACAATCGCCAATTATGTCGCGTCCCGGCGCAGTTTCACCTACGCCACGCTGGATGCCACCAACCTGACCACCCCGGTATCCGACCCGACCGAGACCGAATTGCAGGCCCATTACGACGAAAACGGCGATGATTTCACCCTGCCCGAAACCAAACGCCTGACCTATGTGCTGATGTCCCCTTCCATGCTGCTTGGTCAGGTCGAGGTGGACGACGCCGCCCTGCAACAGCTTTATCAGGAACGCGAGGCGCAATATAACATCCCCGAGCGGCGCCTGGTGGAACGTCTGGTCTTTGCCGACGACGCGACGGCCGCCGATGCCATGGCTCAGCTTGAGGTCAACGGCACCACCTTCGAGGCGCTTGTGGATGCGCGCGGCCTTGCCCTGGGCGATGTCGATCTGGGCGATCTGACCCGCGACGATCTTGGCGCGGCCGCCGAGGCGGTCTTTGCAGCCGAAACCGGCACCGTTGTCGGGCCGCTGCCGACCGACCTTGGCCCGGCGCTTTTCCGGGTCAACGGCACGCTGGCCGCGCAAGTGACCAGCTTTGACGATGTCCGGCCCGAGTTGCGCGACGAACTGGCCGGCGACCGCGCCCGCCGTCTGATCGAGGCGCAGGCCGAAGACATCAACGATCTGCTGGCCGGCGGGGCCAGTTTGCAGGAACTGGCGGACGAAACAGACATGGAACTGTCCGAGATCGACTGGACCGCCCTGTCGTTTGAAGGTGTCGCCGCCTATGACGCCTTCCGCACCGCCGCCGCATCGGTCACCGATGCCGATTTCCCCGAGATCGCCTTTCTTGAAGATGGCGGCATGTTCGCGCTGCAACTGAACGAAGTGCTGCCCACCCGCCCCGAACCTTTCGAGGACGCGCGTGACCGGGTGGCCACGGCCTGGAAACTGGCCCGGACCAATGCCGCCCTGAGCGGACAGGCCGAACAGGTCATCGCCAAACTTGCCGTCGACGGCGATTTCACCGCCACAGGGCTGACGCACCGGGTGGAAGACGGGCTGACGCGCACCGCTTATCTGGACGGTACCCCGGCGGATTTCATGACCCAGGTGTTCGAAATGACCAAAGGTGACCTGCGGGTAATAACCGGAGACGCCGCGGTCTTTGTCGTTCGCCTTGACGATGAATTGCCGCCCGAGGAAACCCCCGAACTGGTGACCGCGCGGGCGCGGCTTGGCGATGAAATGAACCAGAGCCTGTCGCAGGCCCTGTTCGAAGCCTATGTCGGCGACGCGCGACTGCGTGCCAAACCCGTGCTTGACCAGCAGGCGCTGAACGCCGTGCAGGCCTCATTCCAGTAAAGGCAGCAGATGGTCCTGACCCCCGATTTCGAAACCTTCGCCGCCGCCTACGAGGCCGGTGAAAATCAGGTCGTCTATGCGCGGCTGGCGGCGGATCTGGACACGCCCGTGTCGCTGATGCTCAAGCTGACGGGGGCGCAGAAAGATGCCTTCATGCTGGAATCGGTGACTGGCGGCGACGTGCGCGGGCGTTATTCGATCATCGGCATGAAACCCGATCTGGTGTGGCGTTGTCTTGGTGATCAATCGGCGCTGAACCGCAGCGCGCGCTTTGATGCGGACGCCTTCGAGGCGCAAACCGGCGACCCGATGGACAATCTGCGCGCGCTGATCGGCGAAAGCCGCATTGATTTGCCCACGGATCTGCCTCAGGCCGCCGCCGGGCTGTTTGGTTATCTGGGCTATGACATGGTGCGTCTGGTCGAACATCTGCCGGATGTGAACCCCGACCCTCTGGGCCTGCCCGATGCGCTGATGCTGCGCCCGTCGGTGGTCGCCGTTCTGGACGGCGTCAAGGGCGAGGTCACCGTGGTGTCCCCCGCCTGGATCGGCGATGGCCGCTCGGCCCGCGCGGCATACGCGCAGGCAGCCGAACGGGTGATGGACGGGGTGCGCGACCTTGAGCGCGCCATGCCAAGCGAGGACCGCGATCTGGGAGACGCGGGCGAAATCGCCGCGCCGGTGTCGAATTTCACCAAAGCCGACTACCTTCAAGCCGTTGAAAAGGCCAAGGATTACATCCGCGCCGGCGATATTTTCCAGGTAGTCCCGTCTCAGCGCTGGACCCAGGAGTTCCGCCAACCGCCCTTTGCGCTTTATCGCAGCTTGCGGCGCACCAACCCGTCGCCTTTCATGTTCTATTTCAACTTTGGCGGTTTTCAGGTGATCGGGGCCAGTCCGGAAATCCTTGTGCGGGTGTTTGGCCGTGAAATCACCATCCGCCCGATTGCCGGCACCAGGCCACGCGGCGCAACGCCTGAGGAAGATCGCGCGCTTGAGGTCGAATTGCTGGCCGACAAGAAAGAGCTGGCCGAGCATCTGATGCTGCTGGATCTGGGTCGCAACGATACCGGGCGGGTGGCCAAGATCGGCACCGTCAAGCCGACCGATCAATTCATCATCGAACGCTATTCCCACGTGATGCACATCGTCTCCAACGTGGTGGGCGAACTGGCGGCGGACAAAGACGCGCTGGACGCGTTCTTTGCCGGCATGCCGGCGGGGACCGTGTCGGGTGCGCCTAAAGTGCGCGCCATGCAGATCATCGACGAACTTGAGCCGGAAAAGCGCGGTGTATACGGCGGTGGCGTGGGGTATTTCAGCGCCGGCGGCGACATGGATATGTGCATCGCCCTGCGCACGGCGGTGGTGCAGGATCAAAAGCTGTATATCCAGGCCGGCGGCGGCGTGGTCTATGACAGCGACCCCGAGTCCGAATACCGCGAGACCGAGCACAAATCCAACGCCATCCGCCGCGCGGCGGCAGATGCGGCGCGGTTTTCCGGCGGCGGCAACGGATAAAACCCGGTCGCATGACCTGAGACCAGGCAAGCCAGCCGGGCGAATGCCCGTGCCAGTTGCAATTGTCGGGGCCTAGGGTCTGGACCCATTAATCCTGCGCCATCAGCGCGAGATCAGTTTTTGCCGCAAACTTGTTTAAAATATGAGGATGTGGCGGGGTCACATAG
>JGI24025J20009_10002674_pt1 | contig 12576 bp, 15 predicted proteins | sample Cruoilmetagenom3_FD_20009 | JGI IMG/M metagenome (IMG submission 20009)
GCCATCGCCGACGGCCTGACGATGGAGCGGGCCCGGGCAAAGGACCTCGAACCGAGGGGGTTCCTGGAGAACAACGACTCCAACGGATTCTTCAGCAGGCTAGGGGACGAGATCCTGACGGGCCCGACCGGGACCAACGTCAACGACCTCGCGGTGATCCTGGTCTCCCACCAGAGGGAGTAAGATGTCATCAAGGGAGGCGAAGCGACAGGCGCTCCTGGATCTGACCTCCCTGTTCGAGGAGTTGGAGACGGTAGCCGACGCGGTCGTTGTGGAGGGGGTGAGGGATGTGAGGGCGCTCCGCGGCCTAGGTTTCCGCGGCCGGGTCGAGATGTGCTCCAGGGTGGGGGTCTCGGACGGCGACCTTGTGGAGGGGCTCGCCCAGAGCAGCGGAGCTGTCGTCATCCTCACCGACTTCGACGAGGAGGGGCGGAGGATGAACAGGCGGCTCTCCAGGCTCCTGGAGCGGAGGGGCGTCAGGGTGGAGAGGCGCCTGAGGCGGGAGGTGAGGAGGCTGATGGCCGTGCTGAACGTCTATACGGTGGAGGCCCTGGACGATGTCGAGGAAGAACTGGAGCCCGGCCTCTAGGTGACGACCATGCTCCGCCTGCGGGTCTCCTCGTTCAGCCGTCTGGCGTGGAGCTCGACCTCTCCTAGCGCGGCCTCCAGGTCCTTGAGGAGTTCAGAATCAGCCATCTCGGCCCTCTGGAGACGCTCGACCGAGCCGAGGAGCTTGATGGAGGCGACATTAAGGTCACCGATCATCTCCCTCCCCTCCTTCGTCCTCAGCCAGATCTTCCGCTCGTTCTGGACGAGAGTGTTCTGCGCGATCTGTATGCGGATCTGGACGTCTTTTAGCTCGTCATCCGGCACCGCTCTGGCCGGGACCTCCCTGAGCAGCTCCAGCGTCCTACGGAGGAGATCCCTCGCGAACGTCAGGCTCTCCGTGCTCACGCAACTCTCACCTCAGGCCGAGCCCCTTCTCCGATCACCTTTAACCTCTCCAGCAGCCCATTTAAGGTTGCCCTCTGGTAGCCGAGGGAGCGGCTCCGGCTCGTGTCGTACCAGTCGAGGGCAGTGTAGGTCGGGGAGAAGTAGGGTTCGACCTCGACGCCGAGGGCGTCGTAGAACCGTCGGATGTACTCGGCGCCAGTTACCTGCCATGAGGCGCCGCCGGCGATGTTGTAGATCCGGCCCCTGGCCTCGGGCATCTCGAAGGCGAAGAGGAGGGCCCCGGCCGCGTCTCCGATGTAGACGAACTCGATCCTCTGGTCCGTCCGGTAGGGGATGATATCCGGCAGCTCGACGATATCAGCGACGGCGAGGGGGGAGATGCGGAGGATGGTGTGGGGGACGCCCGACGCCCTGACGAGCCTCTCGGCCTCGATCTTGCTCCCGGAGTAATGGTCGTGGGCCCTCAGCAGGTGATCCTCCCGGATGGGCGGCGGCTCGGAAGCTGTGACGCCATAGGTCATCACGGAGGAGGCGAAGATCAGGGGCACACCCTGCCTCCGCCTCAGCGCCTCGATGATGTTGCGGGTTCCCCCTACGTTGAACCCCATGGTGACCGCCTCATTCTCCTCGCTTCGCGGCGGAAGGAGGGCCGCGAGGTGGAAGACGGCGTCAACGCCCCGGCATGCCTCGACCACATCGTCGAGGTCGGTGACATCTCCCCTGAAGGGCTCGACGCCGGGGACGTCTTCGACGGCGAAGGGCGCTTTGGGGAGGTCGAAGGCCCGGACCGGGTGTCCCTTTGCGGCGATGAGCCTCACGAGCGTGCTGCCGAGTCGCCCCCCTCCGCCGGTTACCAGAAGCCTCATGGGTCTACCTCCTATTTGGTAGGTTCCCTCTCTCCACGTTGTTTGGAGGACAACCTGCCGATCTGGTCGAGGACGCGCTCCCTTATCCGGCTCGGCTCGGGCAGCTCCGCCACGATCTCGCCGTTTCTCACCAAGGGCCTCAGCATGGCCTCGGTCTCGCCGCCGCACCGCGGACACCGCGGCATCGATCGCCCGTATGCCTGGACGATGTCCGCGATGCATCGGGGGCAGCGCCAGACCTGTTTCCTGCCGCCCATCTTCCCCCTCTTTGCTGCGGGGCGTCCCTCCACCTCGACGATATCGAGGGCGAAGTCGACGGTGGGGGCGCCGCTGATGTAGGTCCCGACGCCGAACGCGTCAGCCCCCGCTTCTCCGAGCGCCCTGACGGCCTCGGCGTCGAGGCCGCCCGAGATGAATATGTTGACGTGGTCGTGGCCGCGCAGGTCGAGCTCCCATCGGACCTCCCGGATGATCGCGGCGAAGTCGCCGCGCCTGGAGCCGGGCGTGTCGAGCCTGACGGCCCCAAGCCGGTCGCCGAGGGCGTCGGCTGCCATCACCGCCTCCGTCTTCTCGTCGAAGTAGGTGTCAACGAGCGCGACCCTCGGCACGTCCGGCGGCATCACCTCGTCGAATGCCCTCCACGCCGCGACCTGGTCGCCGAAGACGACCATCAGCGCGTGGGGCATCGTCCCCATCGGCTTCGCACCTATGGCCTCCGCCCCCTTTAGGCTGGAGACGCCGTCGAGGCCGCCGATGTAAGCCGCTCGGTCGAGGGCGGGTGCTAGCGCGGGGTGCATCCTTCTGATGCCGAAGGCGACCACGGGTTTCTTCCCTGCCGCTATCCTCACATTGGCGGCTCGGGTTGCTACCCCCGACTCCTGGCAGAGGAGGCCGAGGAGGGGGGTCTCCAGCGCGCAGAAGTCGTAGTAGGCGCCCTCGATGAGCAGGACCGGCTCGCGGACGCCCCTGGCATCACTTGGACGGAATACGCTCCCCTCCGGCATCGAGTAGACATACACGGGCACCCCCTCGAAGAGGCGGGCGACCTCCTCGACCCCGCAGAGGACCCCCCAGGGTTCGCCGCCCGGGATACGCCCCGCCGTCACCTCGGCGGCCACGCGGACCCGATCCCTCCCCTTGGCCTTCAGCACCTCCCTCGTCCTGGCGAAGTAGACGTCCGTCGTCCGCCCCGCCCTGATCTCGTCGTCCGTGGCGATGTGGAATCGGCTCATGTGGCGCGACCCTCCCCGAGGAACCCTCCCCTCATCAGCGCATCCGAGTACGTGATCTCGGCTCCGTACATCTCCTTCATGTAGTTCAGGCTCGCCTCCTGCGCCTCGTCGGTCGGCGCCTCGACACAGTCCCGGGGAACGACGATGCGGTAGCCGCGGAAGAATGCGTCGGCAGCCGTGTGCTGGACGCAGATGTTCGTTGCCACCCCCGTCAGCACAAGGGTATCGACGATCAGCTCCCTCAGCAGCGCGTCGAGGCCGGTGGCGTAGAAGCCGCTGTACCTCCGCTTCCTGATGTGGTGGTCGCCCGCCTTCGGCTCCAGCCCTTCGACGACCTGCGCCCCCTCCGAGCCCTCGACCGCGTGACGGGGCCAGATCTCGAACTCGCGGTCGCCCTCGGGCAGGTGGGCGTCCGTGACGTAGATCACAGGTACCCCCTTCCCCCTGGCGTAGCGGAGCAGCCCCCGTATACTCGGCACGATCCCCGCCGCCCGCTCGCTCCCGAGGACGCCGGAGACGAAGTCGTTGATCACATCGATAATTAATACGGCAGGCCTCATCCCTTCAAACCCCACGAACACGTCTCTGTTGATGTCTCCGCGCTCCGCCATATAATTCTTTAAGGCGTTCAGGGAAGGCGAAAACCTTTATACGCCGAGAGGTTTTCAGAGTTGTGCACTTCGGAGACCCGGGTCGAGAGAGGTCGGAAAGGGAATGAGCGGAGCCGGTAGAACCGTCATCAACGCCCAGGGGCTCGTCCTCGGCAGGATGGCGAGCGTCGTTGCCAAGCGGCTGCTTGAGGGTGAGCGGGTAGAGATCGTGAACGCCGAGGAAGCGGTCATCTCGGGCAAGCGGCTGCAGGTGATCAAGGAGCAGAAGGAGTTCCTGGAGGTCGGCGGTCGGGGGCGGGGCCCAATCCACTGGCGGAAGCCGAACGCCATCGTCCGCAGGACGATCAGGGGGATGCTCCCCTACAGGAAGACCCGCGGCAGGGAGGCATTCAAGCGGCTCAGGGTCCACATCGGCGTCCCAGAGGATCTCGCTGCCGTTGAGAGGGAGGGCATCCCCGCTGCCCACCTCGACAGGCTCGGTGGCCGGTACGTCACCGTCGGCGAGATCGCCGTCAACATAGGGTGGAAGAGGTAGGGCGGAGCCCAAGTACCTTTTTATTACAGGATCGAGATAGGAGGGAGGAGAGCCCTATGTCGAGGAGGAGGAGGACGATGCTGGTCAGCGGCAAGAGGAAGACCTCGAAGGCGAGGGTACGCATCACAGAGGGGAAGGGGAGGGTACGCATCAACAACATCCCCATCCACATATACCAGCCCGAGATCGCGAGGATGAAGGTGCAGGAGGCCCTACTGCTGGCCGGCGAGGCCGCCGACAAGGTCGATATCAGGGTTGATGTCAGGGGTGGGGGTTGCATGAGCCAGGCCGATGCGGCAAGGATGGGCATCGCCCAGGGCCTCGTCAAGTGGTCCAGGAGCAAGAGGCTCAGGAACACCTACCTGGAGTACGACAAGACGATGCTGGCAGGGGATGGCCGCCGCAAGGAGCCCAAGAAGTTCGGTGGACCCGGTGCGCGAAGCAAGAAGCAGAAGTCGTACAGGTAGGTCACATAGGGGAGACATGCTCATGGTCAGGATGATCTCACCGACAGTCAGGCGAGGCGCCAGGGTGAGGACTGGTAGGGGGTTCTCCCAGGGAGAGCTCGCGGAGGCGGGATTGGGCCCGGGCGAGGCACGCCACCTGGGGGTGCCCGTCGACCTCAAACGGAGCACGAGCTACGCTGAGAACGTCAAGGGACTTCGAGAGTGGGTGGAGAAGGCGAAGAGGGAGGGCTTTAGGGTCCCACGGCCCAAGCAGTCCTCGAAGGCCCAGCGCGGGCGCGCGCATCGCGGCCTGACAAGTTCCGGTAAAAAGATGAGGGCCCTGAGAGGGCTCTGAGGAAGCAGCATCACTTCAGCTTTTCGAGGGCCCTCTGCATCCTGTCAAAGGCCTCGTTGATGATTGTCTCGCTGGTGGCTATGCACATCCGCAGGTGCCCCTCGCCCCGCGGACCGAACTGGGTGCCGACCGAGAAGCGGAGATGCGCCTCCTCGAACATGTACTTGTCAAGCTCCTCGCTCGTCATGCCGTAGTCGAACTTGGGGAACATCAGGTAGGCCCCCTCCAGCTTTGAGCAGGTGACACCGGGCGTCTCCTCGAATCGCCTCTCACAGATGCCTCGGATCTTGTGGAGGTGGTCCATGATCCCCTTCCTCCACCACCCCAGGGTGTCGTCGAGCATCACGGGCGCCGCTGCCCTGGCCAGGGTCGAGGTCCCCCTGAGGACGCCTCGGGCGAGCTCCCTGAGGCGGTCCATCATCCCCTTGTTGGTGGCGCAGAGGTAGCCCATCTGGAGGCCGGCGACGCCGTAGGTCTTGGAGAAGCCCCAGCTCGTCATCGTCAGGTCGGCGATCTCAGGGCTCAGCGACGCCAGCGTTATGTGCCTCCTGCCGTCGAAGACGATGTCCTCCCAGAGCTCGTCTACCATTACGGTGATGCCGTGATCGACGGCGACATCCGCGAGCCCCCTCAGCTCCTCCTCGGTCATCACCCTGCCGCAGGGGTTGTGGGGGTTGCAGACGAATATGAGCTTCGTCCTGTCGGTGACCAGCTCCTTCAGCCTCTCGATGTCAAACCTGTAGCCCTCCTCCATCTCCAGCGGCCAGTGGATCGGCTTGGTGTTCGTCACCTCGGTGGCGATGAAGAAGGGGAAATACATCGGGTCGTTGACGATCACCTCGTCACCGGGCTTGCAGGCGTACCGGACGGCGAGCCACATGCCGGGGAGGACGCCCTGGGTGATCATGAGGTCGTCAGCCGTCACCTCCAGCCCGTTCCGCCTCACGACCTTCTTCGCCATCGCCTCCCTTGCCTTGAGGTCGTCGTTGTAGAAGAGGTCCTCGTCGTGGACGGCGTTAATCAGCGCCCTCTTGATCTCGGGCGCGATGGGGAAGTCGTGGTCCGCGAGCCAGAGGGGGATGACATCGGGCGGATCCCGATGCCACTTTACCCCGGGCGCGGCGACCATGCCTTCGATTGTAGCTGAGTTGAACAACTCTTCTCGTATCATGGGACATCCCTGTTTGTGACACTACTGGATGTGCAGGGCTAATAATCATTTTGATGGCGATGAGGATGTGAACCGGGTGATTCTCCTCATCCGACTGGGCGGGTAGCGGGAAGGCGCTGAGGGAGCACAACGAGAAAATCAGGGATGGGGGGAGAGCTATCGAATTATGTGAGGCGGGCGCCCCGATCATCGATTCCGGCTACGAGTACCTCACGCCCCGGCGCGGCGGCGTGCAGGACCTCCACCAGCCTCTCCACTCGGTCGCTTTCGATGAGGGAGAAGAGGGCCTCGCCGAACATCGCCATGGTGCAGGGGAAGCCGGCCTCGTCCGTCCTCTCCAGCACCGCCCTCAGCCGGGGGGTGATCAGCCCGACGTGCTCCGAGAAGCGCCTTGAGAGCTCCATGAACCGCTCCTGTCTCCGATCCCCGTGGAGCAGATCGACGAACCCGCCGCCCAGCTCGTTTATCCTGCGGCGTAGCTCCGGGTCCGCGAGGGCCTCCCTCGTGGGGATGGGACCGAAGGGGAGGCAGACCGCGAAGAGTTCACCGTGCCCGAACTTCACCGTCTCACCTATGCCGGGTGCCCCAGGTCTAACCGTCACCCCGAAGCCGCCGGTCAGCTCGGCCAGAACGGTGCCGAGGCCGGTCCTGCACTCTATCTCGGCAACGTGCGCGACCCGGGCGGCCTCGATGTGCGACATGCCCAGCCCCAGCGCCTCGTTCAGAGCCAGGGCCAGGCTGAGGGCGCCGCCTCCGCTGGAGCCGAAACCAGCCCCGATGGGGATCTGAACCTCGTGCTCCACCCTGACCCTGTTGGGGATGTCGGGGATCGAGAGCATTCGCCTGGCCACGTCCTCCGAGACAACGGCCTCACGCGTGACCTTCCCGTTCATGGTGACGGAGACGGAGTTCCGCCCGGCGGGCTCGGCCTCGACCCTGGTGTGGACCCCGAGCGTGATGGAGAAGCCCGCGCCCCTTGAGCCCCTCAGCAGGGGATCATCGGGCTCGTCGCAGATCTGGAAGAAGCCCGTCAGGTGGCCGGGGGAGAAGGCGGAGGCTTCCCTCATGTCCGCTCTACAATAAGCCAACTGTCCATCCGATAAGGATTATGCCCGCTCTTATCCTCGACTTTCATGCGGAGGAGACCGGAGGGCATCGTAACCTTATGTCGCTCCCGGCTCCATATGGGGTCAGTGGAATGAATGCCTGTCGTCGGGGAATCTCCCGCTTCGAACGTCCTCCATGAATTTTAGGACGGCGCCTTTAATGGTCTCGCTCAGGTGGGCGTACCGCTTGACGTGCTTCGGCTTGAATCCCTCCTCCATCCCGAGCATGTCGTTGACTACGAGGACCTGTCCGTCGCAGTGGACCCCCGCGCCGATCCCGATGGTGAGGGAACCGACGGCTCCGGTGATCCGCTTGGCCAGCCCCATGGGGACGCACTCCAGGACGATGGAGAAGACGCCGAGGCCGTCAAGCTCCAGCGCGTCAGCGTAGATGCGCTCTGCCTCGCTCCTCCTCTTCCCCCGGACCCTGAATCGCTCCGCGGTCTGCGGCAGCAGGCCCACGTGGCCCATCACCGGTATCCCCGACGAGACCAGGGCCCTCACGACCTCGGGCTTGTTCCCCTCGAGCTTCACGGCATCCGCGCCGGCGTCGATGAGCCTACGCGCGTTCTCCAGCGCGTCCCCTACTGCGTTATACGAATTGATGGGCATATCCGAGACGACCACCGCCGATTCCGTTCCACGGGCCACGGCCTCCGTATGTCTCACCATATCCGCCATCGTAACCTCTCTCGTGTTGCCGTAGCCGAGCACGACCATTCCCAGGCTGTCCCCGACTAGGAGGATATCGACACCCGCCGCGTCCAGGATCTTGGCCATCTGGCAGTCGTAGGCGGTGAGCATCACGACCTTCCTGACGCCCTTGAGGCGTCTAAGCTCCTCTATCTCCATCTCCTTCCCTCCATAAACCTGATCAGAGCGGTCATCACATCGTTGACGGGCGTGTTGACGCCGTGCCTCCGCCCCAGCTCCGAGACCCTTCCGTTCAGAAAATCGATCTCCGTTCGCCTCCCCCTTATCACGTCCTGACACATCGACGATAGGTTCGAGTAGCGGGCGGCTGCCCTGGTCACCTCCCCCCCAAGGGAGGGGTCGAGGACGACGGCCTCCTCACGGGCGACCTCGATGCACTCGTCCACTATTCGGCGTCGCACCCCCTCCAGGCATTCGGCTGCGATCTCGTTATTCGGGACCCTGAAGAGCGCCGTCAGCGGGTTGATGACGCAGTTCATCGTCAGCTTCCGCCAGAGCTCGACATCCATCCGGTCGGACAGGCGCGTCTCCAAGCCGCATGAATCGAGGAGGCGCTTTATCCGTTCGCCCGTCTCGGTTCGCGGCAGAACGGTCTCCCCGACCAGCTTGACCTCGATCTCGCCCGGCGCCAGGAACTCCACGCCACTTGTAGCTAAGCCCCTTATCACCTCTATACCCGGGTCGAGCAGAGCCCTCACAGCCTCTTCATTTCCCAACCCGTTTTGGAGAACGAGTATCATGGTGTGGGGGACCAACAGGCTCCGAATACCCCTAATCGCCGTCTCCGAGTCCTGGGCCTTCGTCGTGAGCAGGATTAAGGCGTCCCGAGGGATCTCCGTCAGCTCGGTCGAGGCGATGAGGTGGAATCGCCCCTCCACCTCCCCCGAGACGAGGAGTCCCCCGGCGTTCACCGCGTCGACATGGTCTCGCCTCCCGAGGAGTAGCACATCGATCTCCTTCGAGAGGAGCGCGCCGTAGTAGCTACCTATCGCGCCGGCGCCCAAGACGATGACGTGTTTGAACCCTATCCGCTTATCTTCTGCCATGCAGTTCGATGTACACCCCCCTCTCCGAAAGGGCGTGCAGCCGCTCCTCCATCAATCGCATGGCGTCGGATAGCGCGTCCTCGTTGCTGAAACTGGAGACGATCGTCCTGAGCTCCTCCGCGCTCAGATCCCTCAGCCCCCTTGCCTCCGAGACCATCACGGGCATGGCCCTGACGATGTTATCGACTATGGTAATGGATGCTAGCTGAGCGGTCCTTGAGAGCGGATTGAGGTCCACGGCGATCACGGTCTTGCCCATCCGCCTCAGCGCCTCCGTCCTGTCACCGTCCTCCAGGGGGACGAAGACGACATCGGCGACGAGCATGCCCCGCGGGTCCACCCTCCTCCGGTCGCTGTTCACCTCATCGATCCGGGCTGAGGCGGCTTCCCCGACGCCTAGGACCTCCTCCGCACCGGCCTCCCTGAGCAGCCCATCAATGGCGGACTCCCTCCCCGGCAGCCTGTGGAACAGGTTCACCTCGAGCCTGGCGCCGGACGCCTCCGCGAGTTCCACGAGATACCTGGCGCAGAGGGCGGCCGCGTTCCCGTTCACCGAGATGACTGGCCGCTCGGCGAGGAGGAGGGACGCGGCAGCCGCCGTGATCGCCCGCATGGCGGAGGGAGTGGTCCTCTCGCCGAGGATGTAATCGAAGGCCTCACCCCTGCCGTGGGCTATGAGGCCAGCCAGCGCGACCACCCCCGTCTCGACGTGCCCCGTCAGCTGCTCCCTGATACGGATCGACTCCGCCCTGGGGTGCCTCGGTGATACGTGCGTCCCCCCCGTCACTTTACACCCCTCCTAATCGCTTACCCCAGAGAAGAAAAACTCATGCCCTGACGAGGCGGTTTATGGGTGCGGGCGTCTCCAGCGGACATCCCTTCAGCGGGCTCGACGGCTATGGTCTGCGCGCCCAAAAAGGCTTCTGAAATCGAGCTTCTCCCCAGGGCTAACGGTGGGCGCTTCGACCTTGAACAGGTCCGTGTATTTGAGACCGGTGCCGGTGTTGAAGAGGACGACCCGCTCGTCGCGATCCACCTGGCCGTCGTTGACCATCCGCCTGAGGGCGGCGAGGGTCGCAGCCCCCTCGGGGCAGGGGAAGATCCCCTCACTCCTCGCCATCAGCCCCACCGCGTCCATGAGCTCCCCGTCACTGACCGCTAGGGCCGTGCCACCGCTCTCGCGGACGGCTCTGAGGACGAGGAAGTCACCTAGTGCCTTGGGGACCCTGAGGCCGGCGGCGACGGTCCTTGCTCCCTCCCAGAGTTCGGACTCCTCCGCACCGGCCGCGTATGCCCTGGGGATGGGGGCGCAGCCCTCCGCCTGGACGGAGACCATCCGGGGGCGCTCGCTCCCTATCCAGCCTAGGCGCTCCAGCTCGTCGAAGACCTTCCACATGCCGATGATCCCGGTACCTCCGCCCGTCGGGTAGATGATGACATCGGGCAGCTCCCAGCCCATCTGCTCCGCCACCTCAAGTCCCATCGTCTTCTTACCCTCCACCCTGTAGGGCTCCTTTAGGGTCGATACGGAGAACCACCCCATCTCTGCCATTCCCTCGGCAACCAGCTTCCCTGCGTCGGTTATCAGACCCCGCACGAGAACGACGTTGGCGCCCGTTATCTGGGACTCAACGGCGTTAACCTTTGGCGCGTCCTCGGGCATGAAGACGTAGACCTCTATCCCAGCTCTGGCGCCATAGGCGGAGAGGGCACCCGCAGCGTTGCCGGCGGACGGCATTGCGACCCGCCTCACGCCGAGCTCCTTCGCCTTGGAGACGGCCGCGGAGAGGCCCCGAGCCTTGAACGTACCGGTGGGGATGATACCCTCGTCCTTGATCCAGAGGTTAGGCACCCCGATCTCCGCGCCCAGCCGGGGCGCATGGGTGAGAGGGGTCCAGCCCTCGCCGAGGCTTACGATGTTACGCCTATCCCTGACGGGGAGGAGCTCGTAGTAGCGCCACATGGACGCCTCCCTGCCGACGAGGTCCCGCTTTGTCAGCGCCTCGCCGACGGCGTCGAGGTCGTACCGGGCGAAGAGGGGCTTGCCGCAGGCGTCGCAGACGGTCTGCAGCCTGTTGGCGTCGAACCGCTTCCCGCACTTCGAGCATTCAAGATGTGTGAGGAAACTCAAACCGATCAGCTCCGATCAGGTGAGGCGTGGAGACCTATAAAACTTCTTCATGGCTCGCGGGTGGGCGGATGGGGCCCGCTGTCCGAACCTCAAGGACCATCAACAGGAGACGGGCGAAGGTTTTTTAATGGAATGGGCGTTACCTTTAATCATGTCGAAAACTTTGGAGAAGTTGGGCGATGTCAGCCACTACTACACAAAGATCGGCGTCGCCGTCGTCGAGCTCACCGCTCCCATTAGGATCGGTGACCGCATAGCGATCAAGGGGATGACGACCAACTTCGAGCAGACGGTGGGGTCGATGCAGATCGAGCACGACGATGTTGGTGAGGCGGGCGCCGGCGACTCCATCGGGCTGAAGGTGGAAGGTCGCGTCCGAGAGGGGGATATCGTCTACAAGCTCTTGGCCTGAGCGCCGAGCGCGATCCCACCCCTTCCATTATGAGACGCTAGGTATCCACAACTCCGTTTGAGGGAACCGCGAATACAGGCTATCGCGTCATCTTCCCATATCCGACTTGACATGAACCGGCGCCAACTCCCTATGAATATGCCGAATCCCACCCCCAGCGACAACCAGGTGAGGGGGCGTCAAGTGGACGATATTTCGTGTCCCGGGCCCGACTCAGGTCTCCTGATCGAGGGGGAACACAGCGGCAATTGAGAAATGCGAGGTCTTATCGAGAGGCCAAGCGGATGTCCGGTATCGGGAAGCCGCTATTACAGAAGCTTTTATTTACTCATCGAGGCAATCCCATAGAGGTCGTTTTCAATGTGTCAGCTCGCGGCCTATGTGGGCGATAGGCCCATAGCCCCCCTGTTGCTGAGGGCGATCGAGCTACAGGAACCATATTTCGGAGCGCACGCCTCGGGCCTCGGGGTAATCGATGGTAGCCGGATCAGGGTGGAGAAGGACATCGGCTACGTGGCAAGGGTCAGGGAGACGACGGCCATCGGGTCGCTGGAGGGGACGGCGGGTATCGCGCACAGCCGCTACAACTCGACCGCCAAGGAGGACCCGCGCTTCAACACAAGGCGGATGGCGCATCCCTTCGTCGATTGCACCGGGACGCTCTGCCTGATGCACAACGGCGGGATCGCGAACTACAAGGATCACTGGGAGAGGCTACGGAAGGGGCACGTCTTCACCTCCTACGAGGCCGAGATCGATGGCATCACCGACAGCGAGGTCGCCGTCCACATGCTGGAGGACGCCGTGAGGGAGGGGCTCTCCGTTGGTGAGGGGCTGAGGCGGATGGCGCCACAGCTCAGGGGCTCCTTCCTGCTGGGGTGCATTAGCCTTAAGGAGCCAGAGACGGTCTGGATAGCGAACTGGCACCAGCCGTGCGTGGTTGCCGTCGGCGACGACGAGGCGATGTTCTGCAGCAGCCACATAGGCTTCAGCGAGG
>JGI24025J20009_10002676_pt1 | contig 12572 bp, 8 predicted proteins | sample Cruoilmetagenom3_FD_20009 | JGI IMG/M metagenome (IMG submission 20009)
ACAGGCAGTGTTATTCCGGTTTTTTCCAGAATTTCCTGCTTTGAAAAGACGTGTCTCGTGTCCCCATCCAGTACGATCTTGCCCTTGTCCATCACAACCGTCCGTCTGGCATATCCCGCCACGAGGTTCATATCATGAGTTACGAGGATGATTGTCTTCCCGAGTTCATTCAGATGCCGGATCTGCCGCAGAAACTTGTTCACATGCCCCCAGTCCTGCCCGGTGGTGGGCTCGTCGAGCACGATGATGTCAGGCTCCATCGCAAGGATGGATGCCACAGCGAGACGCTGGCGCTGACCCCGGCTTAATGAGTGTGGGTGCCGGTCCCGAAACTCTGCAAGTTCCATCATCGAAATAGCCCGGTTCACGCGCTCTTCGATGATGGTATCACGAAGTTTGATGTTTTCCAGACCAAATTTCAGCTCCCGGGTAACGCTATCCGTAAAAATCTGATTATCAGGGTTCTGAAAGAGATATCCCACACTCTGTGCGAGCGTCGCCACTCGCATGCATGAGATGTCCCTGCCATTGATGAAGATTGTTCCATTATCCGGCTTTAAAAACCCGATCAAATGATTTATGAGAGTGGTTTTTCCTGCACCATTATGTCCGATTAGTGCCACAAAATCACCTTCCGGAATCACAAGGTTGATGCCGTCAAGGCCAACCGTCCCATCTTCAAATGTGTGTCGCATGTTCTTGATCTCGATCTTTGGCTTCGGTGCGGTTCTGGTGGGTGGCGTGTGAGCAGTCCTGAATCGTGCGATATTGGCAGGTTTGTCCCGGAGTAACTGGCATAATCTGGCAAGTATCGTTTTATATGATGAACCGGTTGGCAAATCCCCTCCGAAATCTCCAGAACCATTTTTCATTACATGAACGATCTCTGATAATTGAGGTAGGGCTATGCCAATGCTTTTTAACTGATCGTGTCCGTTATTAAAGATTTTATCTGGCGTATCATCCATGATAATCTTCCCCCGATCCATAACAACGACGCGATCGGCAAGATGCACCACTTCATCAATTTTGTGTTCGATCAGGATAATAGTCATATCCTTTTCTTGATTTAACCTCTTGACAAGAGAGAGTACCTCACCTGTGCCAACCGGATCAAGATCAGATGTCGGTTCATCCAGAACCATAACATGCGGCTCCATCGCAAGCGTGCCTGCTATTGCAACCCGCTGCTTCTCACCTCCGGATAGTGTGAAGATAAAACGATTTCGCATATCATCAATGCCAACGATGCGCATAGCCCGATCCATTCGCCTTAATATTTCTTCTTTTGGCATGCCGAGGTTTTCCGGTCCGAATGCAACATCTTTTCCAACTGTAAGTGAAAATAATTGGGTATCGGGATTTTGAAAGATGATCCCCACATCCGATGCCATTTGATGTACTTTATAATTCCGAACATCCTTCCCGTTTATCACGATCTCGCCTTCGAGGTTTCCGCCTGCGACTTTTGGTACGAGTCCGTTTAAGCACTGTATGAGTGTGGATTTCCCGGAGCCGCTTGCGCCAAGAAGCAGCACAAACTCACCATCATCGATATGCAGGTTGATGCCGCTTAATGTTGGTTCGGACATGTTCGGGTAGGTGTAGCTGAGGTTTTGGATATCGATCATGGTTTTGTTCCGTTTGGTAACGACGTGCACCCTCCTACTACATAAATCTTATATATTAGCACGAAACACGAAGCTCTGATGAAAGGATTGTTCCGATATGAGCAGAAAGATACGGTTATGCACCGGCTCGACCCGCGGGTGAAACTGGTGTGGGTTTTCGGAATGTCCGTTTTGAGCATGTTGTTTGGAGCGCCGTCGCTCCTGCTCGTCGCGTTTCTATCCACACTGCCGTTCTGGATGATGGTCAAACCGTCGGCAGCAAAGATCCGTGCGATACTGTTTGTCTTCGGCACGATGGTCTTTGGTTTCATGCTCACGCAGTCCATCTTCTATTACTGGGGCGATCCTACGAATCCGACGTTCACAATCATCCCGGAAACGCTCCCGGTGGTCGGATATATCACTGGCGGGATACATTTCTACGCAGAGGGTGCGTTGTACGGGCTTATCCAGTCGCTTCGGTTTATGACCACGGTGAGTGCAGCTTCGGTCTTCGTTGCAAGCACGCACCCAAGCGAACTGCTCGTCGGACTCGTGCGGTTTACAAGGATCCCGTTCACAAATATCCGGATCGGATTTCCAAACGAGATTGCATTCATGGTGTCCTCCGCGGTCGGGTTTGCACCATCGATGATCGAGGAGAGCATGATCATCATAAACGCGATGCGAGCGCGCGGGCTTGAGATCAAGGGCGGCATCAGGACGAAGATCAGGGCGCTGCGACACATCTTCTTCCCGATGGTGGTCGGGCTTCTGCGCAAAGGAAGACAGATTGCAATTGCTGCTGATGCGCGTGCGTTTCGTGCAACAAAAAACCGCACGTTTGTAGACGAACTGCAACTGGGGCGAGCTGATTATCTTATGCTAATCTACATCGCCGCGTTTCTGGTAGCTGGTACATACATGAGTTCCATCGGTTTCGGTGGGACCGCGCCGGGGTTGGGATGATGACGCGGTTTCGAAAAAGTCTGGTTCCGGTGCTTTCGATATTCATCATCGCGGTTATTTCACCAGCAGCCATGGCTGGTGAGTGGCGGGGCAGCGGCACCCCGCTCTACACCATAGCATCAGGCAGCCTGCATGGCGGCGTCCATGTCGGCGGGGGGCACGGACTCACCTACGCAGACCCGTACACCGAGTATTTCGATCTTCCTGATAATATAATTTACGCTCGCCTGTATGTGCCGATGTGGAACTACAACAAAGGAGACACGCTAACAGTCTCGATCAACGATAAAGATCTAAAAACACGCCAGGAACCCGATTACATTGCTGCATGGGGGGTCTGCTGCTATGCGTACGACGCCACCGATGTTACATTCAAGGAAGGGCTCAACGTGATCTCGGCGACTTATGAAAACAACAACGGCGCACCCTACGGAATATTTCTCGTCGCTGTCTACGAGAACGAGAGCATACCCTACACTCAGTTCTGGATCGATGAGGGAAACTATGCGCTTAGCAAGGCGGTTGCCGATGGTGGCACCAAAGATCAGGTGGAAGCGTTGTTCCCGGGAGATGTGAAGACGGAGACGGTCGAAAAAGCAGACCTGTGGACGGTGATGATCGCAGGAACCGGCGGGGAGATTGACGAACTGTGGTTCAACTCAAAACTCCTCGGAAAAGATGTGGGAAGGGCGAAAACAGGCGGCTACCTTGATTTTGACCATTTCAACGTAACTGATGACCTTATCAGCCACAACAATACCGTAATCTTTAAGAGGGGTGATGAGCAGTACCTGCACCCGTTCAATGCGGTTTTAGTGCTTGAACATGAGAGCGGTGTCGAAGGCGATACGGAATTGGCGGTTTATGATACGCAAGCAGCTCTCATGTCTAAAATTCCGGTTCCGGTCATCGCAGTGCTCGCGATCGCAATTATCGGCTTTTTTCTGATATACATGAAAAAAAAACATGAGCGAGGATGAGATTAATATGAATTGCAGACCATTACTCTTTGTATTTGCCATAATACTGGCATTATCACTTCCTTCTGTTGTCCATGCGGCTGGCAGCGCCGATGACGTAGATATCACAGTCACCATACCCGACCGGAAGGAGGGTGTGTTTGCACCTGATAAACTGGTGGCAAGCGGCTCAGAGGAAGGTGCACGCATCACTTTCGAAAACCGCGGCACAGAAACCATAGAAGTGACTGCAAACATCGTGGTTCCTGATCTCTTATCGCTATCCGTGCCAACACAGGTACTTAGCGATCAGATCACACAGGATGACAACACCCTGACAGTCAGCCCCATGGAGATTGCAGGCGGAGAATCCGCGACCGTGCGAATCCGGGTGAGACCCCCTGAATCGATCCCGATGAAGACGGAAGAATCGTTTCAGATAACTGCGACAGTAGACGGTAGCAGAACCGAATACACCCACCGCATCACAATCATCCCGCCGCCGTCATGGATCACTTATGGCACCATCATCATCAGTTTGGTGCTGGTCGTAATAGTGATCATCGCAGTCAGACGGTTTGGAATTCTCGAGATGTACACGACCATCGATCTTGTCACAATCGCACTGCTCGCAGCGCTTGCCGGCGTTGTGTTCAGGTGGTTCTGGCAGACGTTTAATGACATGTTAGGACCGTTTGGCGGACTCTTGTTCACGATACCGGTATCCGCGCTGATGGTGATCGCGCTGCATCTCGTCAGAAAACCCGGCACTGCTATGCTGCTCTTCCTTGTTGACCAGATGGTTTGCATGGTGATCTGGGGTTCAAACATCACAGTCTGGCTTGGATGGTATCTGCTCGAGGGTGCAGTTGTGGACATAGAGGTAGTGCTCTTTAAGATGAATTATGCTGATACACGGATTGCATCCGTGATCTACGGCATGTCACGGGGTTTCATTTCTTACTGGCTATTTTACTTCCTTTTCGCGCCGACTGCGTGGAAGATCTGTTATGCGCCATGGTACTCATGGCTTCAGATCGGACTTGCCGTCGTCGGAGGACTCATCGGCGGATCGATCGGGTATGATGCGGCGCGGAAGATGCGGAGCGCGATGATGTGATGTGGAGGGGTTTTCAATCATGTGACATATTTGAGGCGCGGATTATGATGAGTGATTCGGAATGGTTAGATGAACTCACTAAATATATGGCAAATTTTTTTTCGGAGATAATGAGTGTGTAGAAATGTTTATATATTGTGAGGTTCATGTGCCCACACACAAATTAGTACTACTACATATAGGTGAATGATATCATGAGACATATTATAATAGCAATACTTATACTCTCCCTCATACCCATCATAGCGGTAGCGGCAGAGGACGCCTCCAGCGGGCACGGACAGAATGACCATGCCGGAGAGAGCTACGCCGGCGACAATCCGCTCCTCACATACCGGCACGGAGACCTCAGAGGAGACCTCATCTACACTATCGGGGACAGCAAGTATTCTGGCAGGCTACACCCGAACGCCACATACACCGTCAATCTTTCGATCGAACTCCCGAAAGGGGCGACAGTCGAGTTCGCACGGCTGTATACGTACTGGACATGGAGTTACATCGAAGCTGAAGGCACGTATCCGGATATGCTGGTCACATTTGGTGGAACGGAGATAAATCCCGATCAGACGTTCACAGACCGCAAGGGTAAATCACCCTACGATTATCCGGCTGGAACACACTGCTACAATGTTACCGACCAGGTTGATTCCGGCGGAGCGTACACGGCAGTCGTTGAAAATACAGCCACCGACTTTAAAAAGTTCAGCATGAACGGAATCGGGCTTCTGGTTATTTACAACGATCCGGACGGAGATGAGACCCGGTACTGGGTCAAGGAAGGGTGCGATGTCATCTATGCCAATGAGGAGGTTGGCATAACCGCGGAAGAGGCAACCACGGAATTCGTCTTCGAAGGGGATGTCCATCAGGGCGATGTGGCAGATTTGACGCGAGCGATCCTCACAACCGTCGTCGCTTCCGGGGATAAGGGTGAAAACACCATGACATTCAATGAGGAGTCGTATCGCGGTGTGTACGCAGGCGATCCATATCCGGATCTCGCAATCGATGAGCGCGATGTGAGGGCACATCTGGTAGCCCGCGATAACAAGGTGCAGATTAAGGATGACGGAGACTTCATGGCTCCGAGCAACGCGTTTCTTGTGGTCTCTTACGGATCGCATCAAACGCCATCCGAATCACCAGCAGAACCGACATCAGAATCATCATCGGCATCAGAATCGACGTCAGGGTTCGGATTGCTCCTTACGATTCTTACAATCACCGTATCGATCATTGCATTAAGAAGACGATCATGAACTGGAATATTGTCCGAGAGGATGCACCCCACCGTATCAGCGAAATTAGGTACGTACTGATGGCAGCGCTCCTACTATCCTCCCTTCCTGTTGCATCCGCACAATACGCCTCTGATGGATTCAACCTCGATACAATCCGGCACGACACCGTCGTAGGAGGCGTCTATGTCGATGGCGGGCACGGGGTGGGAACCTCGCCATACACAGAGGTCTTTAGCGACGTTCCTTCCGATCTACTCTTCGCACGTCTCTATGTGGGTGTGAAAGGGGGCACAAAGGAAGCGACCGGCTGGGTTTCGGTGATATTCAACGGGCATGATCTCGGAACGATATCTCTTGCGGGGTTAAACGACACCAATCCGGATGTCTACTGCTCTGGAAACGGTGAATACTGGATACATTACGATGTGGCGGAATATGCCACCGGCGGCAATGACAACACAGTGACAATCACCACCGGCGGCAAGATCGATGGCAGGGTCAAGGGAACCACGCTCGTTGCGGTCTACAGCGATTCCGCCGAAACCAGTAAGGAATACTGGATCTGCGAGGGTAATATAAACCTGAATTACCGGACAGAGCACGACTGCGAGACTGTCTCTTTCGAGAGGATGTTCGGGAGTTCTGATGATATTAAGTCTGCCACACTCTGGACGATGTACCTCTCCGGAAACGAGGGTGTGAACGACACGCTCACATTCAACAGTCATCTGATCGCGGAGGATGCTGCGGATGGCGGGTGCATCGAGGACGGGGCGTATGTGTGGAGGGACCTGTGCTTTGATCTTGACTCCCGGGATGTTACCGATTACATCCAGACACGGAACAACATGACGTATGATCGGAAGATAGACGGATACCTGCAGCCTGTTGGCGCAGTGCTGATCGTGGAACACACAGAGGAGGTTCCGGTGTCATCTTCCGGGTCAACAGAATCGGCGCCGGAATCGACACCGGGATTTGAATCACTCCTCGTGATTTTCGCGATTCTCGCATCGATCATTGTAGCGAGGAGACTATCATGATCCGGAATTATACAAAAAATTATCCGGATTGCTGTGAATTATGACAAAATTTAAATATATACTATTATTCATATTGCTGCTGACCCTTGCCCAGCAGGCAGCGGCGGATTACAAATTTGATGGCACACCGATCATTTCTGTTACGCATGGCACCGTTGCCGGTGGGGTGTACGTGGCTGGCGGGCATGGCAGCGAGGACGCCAAGAGCGCGCCATACACCGAGAGCTTCGATCTGCCAGGGGACGTTGTCTATGCCCGGCTGTACGTGGGGATATGGGGTGGAACTCCAGACTATACGGGAACGGTCGAGACCACGATCAATGGGGAGACGCTCGGAACGCTGAACCTTGCAGGTAAAGCGGACAGCAACCCAAATGTGGTGTGCACCGGCTACGGGGTGTACCTTGTGACATACGAGGTCACCTCTCGTCTCACAAAGGGAGCCAACACCGCATCGGTCGTGACTGCCGGCGACATCGATGGCAGGGTTTACGGTATCACGCTTGCCGCGGTCTACGAGAACGAGGGCGCGTCGGAGGTTGAATACTGGATAAACGACGGGCACGAGAATCTGAACTACAAGACGCCGCACGATTCCTGCACCACTCCCTTCTCTGCCGCAACATCCGCAAATTCGGATGCAAGCCTCACTGTCGGGTATCTCTGTGGGGATCCCGGAGAGACAGATTACCTCTACATGAACGACAACCAGATCGGGGGCGATGATGTGGCAGACAGCATGGCGGATTCTGCTTATGGTTTCGATCTCAAGACCTTCGATGTCTCTTCTTATTTTGGTACGGCAGAAAATACCATCTTATTCAAGAGAGGCACTGAAACCGCGATTCATCCGTTCATTGCGGTGCTCACGCTTGCGAGCGGCGGCGCACCAACGCCAACACCACCTCCGGCGGAGACGAAGCCGGATCTGACAATTACCGAGATCAAAGTGCCAGACCGGGTCTTTGNGGAGGATGACANCACAATTGAGGTCGTTGTGCGAAATCAGGGTGATTATGATGTCAAGGATGCGTTCAATCTCGAGTTGTCTGTGGGAAGCATCCTCCTCGGGTCGGTCCGCATCCCCGATCTCGGCGCGGGCGAGAGCGAGACTGTGCAATTCATCTGGAATCCGGACGAGACGATCGAGTACACGCTCTCTGCGATGGTGGATGTCAACAACGTGATTGACGAGGCAGACGAGACAAACAACGAGGCAGTCTCAGTTGTTACGGTGGGCGAGTCGATGGGGTACTATGGCGATGATTCCATCGAAACCTTCGAGCATGGAACCATCAATGGCAGTATTGCATATACCATTGGAAACAGCAGTTACTCCGAACCTTTAAGTCCTGATGATGAGTATGCGGTTGAGTGCAATCTGACGCTGCCTGATAATGCGACCGTCGGGACTGCACGACTGTATGTATACTGGACATGGAGCAAGGAGGGCACCACTGGCAGGGATGCAGATGTTGAGGTCACCTTCAATGATCACGTAATATCGGCAGACGACAGATACACGGATCGGAAGGGGCATGATCCTTTCGACTATCCAAGCGGCACGTATTGCTATAATGTGACAAATTATATAGAAGATGGGAATGGCAGCAAGATCAATTATACGACCATAGTGAAAAACACTGGCAGCGGTTATGCAAAGTTTGCAGTGTGTGGGCTCAATCTTCTGGTGGTCTATGAGGATTTGAAAGAACCCGAGATCGAGTACTGGATAAACGAGGGCTGTGATATCATCTATTCGTTCGACGACGACGATATAGCCCCGGAGGATGCGACCACGAACATCTACTTTTCGGGCGTGATCGATCTCGCCGAGGTTCGGAGAGCAACACTTATAACGTTTGTAACAGGCGGAAACGAGGGTGGCAATGAACTGGGATTCAACAGCGAGGTCTGGGATAAGGTATACAACGGCGACCCTTATGACGATCTTGCGATCGATGAGCGTGACGTGACTGACCATCTGAACGTCAGTGGTAATTACGCAACCATTTCCGAGATAAACGATCACGGCATGGTTCCGAGTACCGCACTCCTCATCCTTGAGCGCGGGCAGAAGGTCCCGAAGCTCGATCAGGTTCCGATCACAGTAGGCGAGATCACTGACATGGGTATCCACTACATCTCTGACGATACGTACGGCGCAGTCTTCGGAACGCTCAGGTTTGCCATCTATGACCGGTTCGATCGAATCGCAGGATACAGGGAAGCAGAGGATATCTGGGTATATGCGGTGCCCTCTGATTGCGATCCTGATTATAATATGTGGATGAATGTCACAGCGACCAGTGAGCCAAAAAGAACACTCACGCTCTTCGATGATCCATACACCAACGAGACGCAGGATTACGAGACCGAGGTCTGCTACTTCGACGAGAATGACGACGACGACTTCGACGACGATAACGAGACCCGTATCTACCGAACCACGACCAGTTACGATGGCACGTTTGCACTCCGGCTGAATGAGGGAATGTATGACATCTACGCCAGATACTGAGCATAATGAGAATCGGTGGAAGATTATATCGATTGTTGCGATTCTGATCGCATTGATCTCGGTTATATTAAACGTGTATTTTTATCTTTCAGATGAGTCTGAACTAACATCCGGTGCTGACAATGAAACGAACAATTCCACTGTACTGAACATATCGGATGAAAACGAAATAGGGATGCACAGGATTGCAAGGGTGGTAATCACGCCCGGCGATACCACCGAGATCGATTAAGCGTGATTCTCTGCTATGAGTAACACTTATATACTGTTGTACTATTTACACATAAGCAGTACGATTATTGCTGCTAATATCTCGAAATAGTTCGAGATTAATAACATATAAACAAATATAGGAGATATAAAATGAAAAGAACAATATATTTGATGTGCATTGCTGTGTTGATGTTGGTTGTGCCTGCATCGGCTGCGCCGGATCTGAGCGTGACTGACATTCATGTCAATTTCGGAGATGAGCGCAGTGATGACATAGTCCGGGTCTACGTCAATTGCGAAAATGTCATCTCTGCGGTCGTGCAGAACGCAGGTCTTGATGCCGTAACAGATGATTTCGAGGTCTGCTTTGCGGCGGATGGTGCCGTGATCGGTTGTGCGAACGTGGCAGGTGGTCTTGCACCGGATACGAATACGACAGTCAGCATCGACTGGACTCCGACATGCGCGGATTATTCAGTTATGCCGGGGTTCCCGCCACAGTCACTCCTGCTCACGATAACAGCGACTGCTGACTGCAACTGCAGTAGCTGTCCGAACTGTCCAAATGATGGGAGTTACGGAACGATAGATGAGACCAACGAGACAGATAACACATGGTCACTGGTTATTCCGGCTATGCAGGAATTTTCCGGATACGATGTCATAGGTGGTGTTGTGAATAATGGCTACATGAGCAAGAACTTCGACTGTAATACCACAGAAGAGCCACTCTATCCTGCCGGGTATTTCGACGAGGTTGACCTCGGTATGGTGGCTAATGTAAGCGGTGCAAAGATCAGCACCTTCGCTACACAGGCGACCGATACAAGGGTTCACCACATCGATCTGCCAGATGGTGCAGTGGTGGTCGGTGCAAGACTCTATGTGCACTGGTATGACAAATGGGGCAACTACAAGACGTACCCAACCGGATGTCTGGCGAACCTGAGCATGAACTTCGAGGGCGTGGATCTCATGCCCGAAGTGGTATATCATGACTCAAAGGCGTTCGGATACTACCAGTCACCGAAGGGATGCTCCGTATTCAATGTAACCTCGCTTGTGAGCGGATCCGGCGACTACACGGCGATTGTCAAGAACATCGAACCAATCGGAGGCAACAACACCACGCTGCTTGGCCAGGGGCTGGGCGCGCTCTATATCGGCGCAGGTCATGGCTGCAGGGTTCAACTCTGGTTGCTGGAAGGAACTGACTACCTCATGGCAGCAGACGAGACGCACGGCGGAAATAACTATTCTGTCTCGCCAGAGGAGGCAACAGCAACGGTAGCGCTTCCCGGGGAGATAGATCTGACTGATGTCGTCGATGCAGGACTGACCACGTTCGTTGCACAGGGGATGGGACCTGGATCTGACCTGCTCTTCAATGGTGAGGTTATCAAGACCGATGCATGGAACACGTCCACAGAGGTGTATCCGGGGAGCAAGGTAAATAGAGAGGAGGTCTCGGTTCTATCGAAGCTGCTTTCAAGTGGAAACACCATGGGATTCCGTGACAATGGTAGCGGCGGTATGCAGGCAGCCCTTGCAGCTCTTATGGTCGTACATGGGTCTGAACCGATGCCGGGCGACGTCAATGGTGACGGATTTCTGACAACTGCTGATGCTGTGCTGGCGCTGCAAATGGCTGTCAGCGGCGAGTACTCAGGCATTGCGGATGTCAATGGAGACGATGCCGTCACATCGATTGACGCACTGATGATCCTGCAGGCAATAGTTAAGAACATCGAGCTATAGAAGCTCGATGATCTTTTTTTATTCCGTAAGAATTTGCTTGTCGATGATATCCTTCCAATTGAGAAACACAACGTTACAACACGTTTCATCCCAAAACCGCACCCATCAACGCCCTCCAGCTATTTACCTCTTCTGCTATCACTGCAGATGCTATACACACGTCCGTTCCTGACTAAAGATCATCCAGATCGAAGACCTGATATCCGATTTTTCTAAATTTCTCCTTATCCTCGATCTTCTTTGCCATGATGCCGAAATATTCTTTCCGTTTTTCGTTGTTCCATCGGAAACGCTTTGCTTTTTCCTTCAAAGATCCGATGACCATGCTTGCGCTTCTGTGATCCAGATGTTTCCATTTGCATTCCATAAAAAGAATCTCTTCCGTCCTCTCGTTAAGTGCAACAATGTCAATCTCATCGTCCTTGTGCCACCATCTGCCGATTCTCGAGAATTTAAACGGCAGCATCCCGGCATATTCTTCAAGGACCTCTTTTGAAAATTTTTCGAAAATTTTTCCGAGATAACGATTATAATCCGAATCGAAATTACCGATCTGCCCGTTTAAGATCAACTCCGACTTATTCGGGTGAATAAACCTGAAATAAAAATCAAAATAATTATCCGAAAGATTATATCGCTTGTTCCTTCTCCGTTCTTTTTCATCGAGCACGGGATAGGATTCCTTCACAATATGAAGATTGATCAAATTGCTCAGATATTTGGAAACAGTGGAAGTGGGAAAACCGGTGTAATTCACAATATCCCCGAACTTCGTATTGCCAAATGCGATGGCTTTCAATATCTTAAAATATCTTGTAGGCTCCCTTAATTCGCTTTTTACTAATATCTCCGCTTCTGAGAAGAGGGATTTGTTTGGCTGAAACACTTCATCCAGTCTCTCGCCGTGTTCGAGTCTGTAACACACCTCTTTGATGTACTCGGGTATGCCATCGGTTATTCCGAATATCTCAACCGCTTCTTCGATCGAAGCGGCTCCAAAATCCAGAATATGCCTTGCTTTGAGCGGTCTTACAAAAAGCTGACCAGTTCTTCGCCCATACAAAGGACTCCTGTAATTTAACAGATAGTTCTCCATCATTGAGATGGATGAGCCGCAAAGGATCAGTTTGACCGT
>JGI24025J20009_10002677_pt1 | contig 12560 bp, 11 predicted proteins | sample Cruoilmetagenom3_FD_20009 | JGI IMG/M metagenome (IMG submission 20009)
GAGATAACGGCAACAGATGATACCTCTAGTGTCACAAGAGTGGAATTTTATGTGGATGATGAGTTAGCCTATTCAACCACAGATTATCCCTATGGATGGCTATGGGATGACCCCATTTATTTTTTCCATGTTCTCAAAGCCACTGCATATAATGAATCAGGAAATAGTGAATCAGTTGAACTACGGGTTTTGATTTTCAATATTTCTTCATCCTAATTATCCAGCATCAAAGTTTCAATATTTCTTCTTTTTTCTTGTGAAATCCAAAAATTAAAATCTACACTTATTTTATGACAAAATTTAATTTAAAATGGGTATATTGTGATTAACATTTAGCATGGCTTGCAGATAGCTTTTTTATCTACCATTTTTATCAGTTTCACAAGTTTTTTTTCCTCAATATCCATTACTGAGGGAATTTTTATATGTCTCATTGTTTTACCACTTCCCTCAAAAAAGTCTATTTCTTCTCTGCTTAATCCGGTGATTGCAAAGCCAACATGCACACGATTTTTCATTGCGGCGATATAAAATTTACCACCTCTTAACGCAATGATACCCCAAGCTATTTTTTCTTCACAGCCTGGAAGTGTTTCTTGAAAGATTTTTCTTATTTTTTGTATAATTTCTTTTTGTGGCGATTTTTGTTTTTCAATATATTCGTCAACCTGATTATCCATATTATGCTTCCTATATAGCAAGAGCAAAAATGATTGATATTAAAAATACTTTTGCACTACCAATTATTGCACCTTTTGTAACATAATTTAACCTAAATCTATATTAATGTGATAATCAGCGTATTAGCATACCATATTATATAAGTAAATAGGAGAGGATTGGCACCTAATTAGTGTTATACTGATATTTGGTCATTTCTAAACGATTAGAAAATAGACTGTTTCGTAAAAAAACAGGTACAGTTATTATTGGCTGACTGTGAAAATTTCAAGGCAAAGAAAACAGGGCGGCCAAGAGCCACCCCCAAAACATTTTTAATAGCATCTTGTGGGAAAAGGGCATAGTGATATTGAGTGTTCCCCAGTCGCTTTCTTCATCGTAGATATCGCTAGTCTTTGCCCTGACGGTATAGGCCCCCGTTTCATTCCATGTGTTCATCAGATTGACTGTGTCACCTGAATTATAGGGACCAATCCATTCTACGGCAGGACAAGTGCCCCCCCACTCTATCCAGATAGAGACTTGATCGCCATCGGGGTCTGCAACAGTAAATGTATATTCATATGCTTCTCCTGCCTTGCCTCGTAATGGACCGTCTATTACCGGTGTATCCGGGGCATTGTTTCCCGTAACCATGACTGTGAGTGCTGGAGAAAACTCGCTTTCATCGCCGACATTATCCTGACATTTTACCCTAATCTGATACGAGCCATGCTCCCACCATGTATGATTAATGGTTATCGATGTACCCGCTGGCTGATAGGATGTCCATTCATCAGTGTTATCATTGCCATCCCAGTCCCATGCATAACGGAGGGGATTACCATCTGAATCAGTTGCCATTGTTGTATAAGAAGCATTATAACCCATCTGTACGGTAGCTGGACCACTTGGCTGTGACGGCACTGTTGGCGGCTGATTGCCAATCTGTATTGGATAGCCGGCATTCTTCCATGCATTGACACCACCCATCATGTTGTAGAGCGTTCCATTAAATCCACTGTCAGCAAGCGTTTGAGCAGCGCTGCTGCTCCTACCGCCGCTTTGACAGTATATGATTACTGTCCTGCCTTCGTAGAGTGATATAAATTCTTGTATGCCAGTCCCACTCAGACGGGACAGTGCAAAATGACGAGGAAACTCGGGATAGGGCGTATTAATGCGTTCAGCGCGCCATTCTCCTGTTGTTCGTACGTCAATTGGAATTTGTATGCCATTAGATGTGTCAGTCAGCAGTGTGTATGCCTCTTGTACCGTGATATCCTCATAGCCGTATGTATTTCTATTTGTCATATGTACAGGGGTCTCATTGAGTACGGCCCCAAGGCTTGATGAAATAACCAATGTTGCTATGCCCATATACAGCGCCATGTGCCTGGAGATTATAGGGAATAATTTCATTGTCTTATCTCTGTGGATTATAACCAAGTTGCCATTTAAACCTTTACCAAGTGCTGTTAATTGTTATTGACTTTTTTTCTATATTCTTGTGTTTGTGGTTGCTAGTGCTGTACATTATGATTTGTCTAAAAGACTGGATACCATGTGCCATTGAGATAAATTTCAAAGGTAACATTGCCAAATAAATGAATGAATCCGTCAAAGGCAAAGAGGGGTATAGTTGTTTGCCAATCGACTTGGAAATCTTCAGCCTGCAATAAATTTGCTTCAAGCAAGATTCCATAGAGCGTATTAAAAATTAGCTTAAAAGAGCACGAATTAAGCCATTCACGGTTTGTATCAAGAAAGACAAAACCGGGTATGCTTAGATCCCACCGAATCTCAAAATGTTCTGTCTGGAGAATTGATGTCACAAGGAGAGAATATGCGCTATCCTCTAAGGAGATACACATTTCTAGTCCCTGGAAGCCCTCAATAGTGACATATCCCTCTTTTTGGGTCATCAGCCATTGTATGAGTGACTCACCCGTGAGATTGGTTATGGTAAATGATTTAGTGGGAGTATATTGATCATTTGATAAGATGAACCGGGTTTTAGAATCATCAATTGAGATGAAAAAATAGCCTTCCTGACATAAGAAACGGGTTTTGAGGTGTTGGGGAAGATAGTCTATCATCATAAATAGATCCATGTCAAAAACAGCTAAAATGAGAGTGGCATTGAATGTATCACTGGAACTATATTCAAAAATATTTTCTCCAAAACCCAGGGTGAAGGTCATTATCTGAGGAATGTCCTCCAGAATTAATCCCAGTTTGGCTACGCCTTCATAATTTATCCTTATTTTTTGTTCATTACTGGAAATACGCTGTATGGAAAAATCGATTGTATCTTGGTCTGCATGGGGTATCAGATGTATCTCTGTATCAACCGCAGGGATATAATCGATGGTAACTCGTTGGGATCCTTGATTTATGTATTCAGCGAGAATAGAAAGATTATGGACACCGTCATCAAAAATAGGGGCCATATCGACATAAAATTCTGGTTGTTTATCATAATAGATATAGGGTGTAATGGTTATAATCTCGTTTAATTCCTTAGGTATTTCTTCATTTTTTGGGGAAGAATACCCAATCCTGATGGTGTGCTGGCTGTTTAGGGTAAATGAGAGCTCAAGATACATTTGAAAGTCACCGTATTTTATTTCCTCACCCAAACGTACAACCCGAAGAAAAGAGGAGAGAAAGAGAACCCATTCCCCATCCATGAGATCAGGAAAGGGAAAAATAAGAAATTCTATCTTGATATCTTTACCATTAGAGCCTGTTTCAGGATTGTTGTCCACATCAATTCCGTCAATGATTGATTCAAGAATAGAGGTGTATTTTTCATTTCCCTCAAAATTGGTATAGATTGCAATCCTCCAAGAAAGCATACCGTGACCGTTATTGAAAATACGATCCTTGGGCCATGGATGATTGTTTTCTGTCTTGGCATACTGTTCCAAGGAATCAAAACAGGTAGTATTCCATTGCGTAGTTGCATTGATGAAGGACAGATTCCTGGACTGGCTACCCAAGTCTACCGGTGAGCTTAGAGATGATGTAACGCTCTTATCAGGATATAATGATGAACAGTATTCCCTTGTCATTCCTGTGCAGCAGACAGACAAAAGAGTGATTGCTGCAGCAATACACAGTAATTGGATTTTAAGGGTCATTTTCTTATCACCTCATTTTATAGAGTTACTAATATCGTGGAGACATATAATTCTTTGGCTGATATACCTAGACAAAAAAAAAACATGATACATACAAGGCGAGTAATGGAAAATTTTTTAAAGCACGCCATCTTTGTTTTGGGCCACCGAGTTAAAAAGTAAAGAAAGGTGATATTATGCCCAAATGTGCACTATGTGGAATGGATGTCGAGGAAAAAAAAATTAAGCAGGTTCAAATCAAAGGCAAAACCAAAAATGTATGCATTGGATGCATTACAGCAATAAAAGGATTAAGATAAAAAAAAACCCAAACCATTATCAAAATTAGAGTCGGGCCGATCATATATCAATCAGAATCAGAAATAAAGGACTATGTAGACACTTGTGTCTTCTCTTTTTTTAAAGCTCTGCACACGGGCCATTACTTGAGGAAAAACAACAAGGGTTGATAGGTAAAAACAAGAATAATTCAGCACAGCCCCAGAGATGATGAACTAAAAAAAAAGAGGGAAATGATACACACCTTTTACCACGATAAATGTTAACACTATACGCATAAAATTTATTAGACAAGCCTGCATTAAAGTTTTGGAGTTGATGGAGATATATATCCCGGTGGAGTAACAAATGTTTTGTTTAGAAAACAGCAAAGGAATCTTTACACATTGTGGGGGTTCTCTCATAAGTATTCTTCTTACTCCGTTCATGTCAATCCTCCCCAGGATGATATGTGAGAGAACCCCTTCCTATTAATCATATACCTCAATAGGTTGCTTTCTATTGTGAACAATAAAAAATGATAAGTAAAAAATAGAGAGGTAGATAGCAAATGTCAAAATCAAAATGGCTATGTCAAATTGGTCTTCATAAATGGTCTAAAACACGGGTACACCATATTGCAGGATCCAATGTAGATGAAGTGCAAAAACAATGCATGCGATGCCACAAAATCAAAAAATGGATTCAGGAAGCACCCTGACATACAGATCAAGTATCTTTACCGCCCCACCAACCTTCATTCTTTTTTTTTGCCTCCCCCGGCGCTATCGTTTCTTTTGTAGGGCAATATAGATACAGTATCCTAGGCCTCCATAAAAGATACATCCTCCGACCAGTGCCATTACTATTGCGCCAAGTGACATTTTAATCGTGGTAGAATAAATGCAAGAAGGATACTTAAAGCCACAATAAGTACACCCACTGCCAGGCTCCAGGTGGGAAAGCCGTCATAACCCTCAGTGAGCAATTCACCAATGGATGCCACGGCAAGCGAGATAAGGATAAGTGGTGCAACAATCTTTAACATTACCAGCCACCATAATCCGATATGGATTTCAGAAACATTGTTGGCATACCGCCGGATTTTTTCTCCACCAAAGATATAGGCAAAAATAAGGCATTCAAATAATCCAATGAATACCAGGACGAAATTTGCAATAAAATGGTCCATTATTTCAACCCAATAGATACCCGCGCCTGATGTTAACAGAAGACCTATGAGAAAACCAATCAGGCAGATCAAAAGAGTGGCTTTTTCCCTGCTGATGGAAAACTTATCATTTAATCCGGTGGTTATTGCCTCCACCATTGAAAATGCAGAATCAATGCCAAAGGTCAGTAATGCCATAAAGAAAATAATGCCAAAAAAGGGAGCGACCAGGGGCATTTGGGCTATGGCGGTGGGATAGGTTATGAAGGCTAGGCCAATTCCGCCCTGAGCGATATCAGCCATGGGTAAACCTGTTTGGTACATGAGATATCCCAGGACGCTGAAAACAGCGAATCCTGCCAAGAATGCTGTTCCCCCATCAGCTAGGGCAGTGATAAATGAATTATTTATTATATCCGAGTTTTTTTTCAGGTAACTTGCATAAACAATCATGATGCCTTGGGCAAGGGATAAGGAAAAAAAGATTTGGGCATATGCCGCTAGCCATACACTAGGCAGGGCTAATTTTGAAAAATTGGGTGCTAAATAAAACTCGAGGCCGTCCCACGCACCCGGTAGGGTGAGACCCCGCACGGTTAGGATAACCAAAAAAATTGTGGGGAGGGGAACAGTGATGGCGACAACCTTTCCAATTGATCGGACGCCTTTATAGAGGATGAGATAGATGATTGTCCAGATGACCAAGAGAGCTAATGCAATCTGGCCTTTGATCCCCCCTAAGAATGAGGGTGATGATGTCATTCCCAGGAATTGATGGTAAAAAAAATGAGAGGCATTTGGTTCCCAGATGAGATCAAAGGAATGAAAAAGGTAGCATAAACACCATGCCATTATGGTGCAATAATAGATGGCAATAAAAAATGCTGCAAAGACACCCCACCATCCCACCCATTCCACCTTTTTGTTGATCTCCCGGAAGGCCAAGGGTGATGATTTGCGAAAGAGACTCCCGATGGAATATTCGGCTATGAGGAGGGGTATGCCCACGGTAAATAAGGCAACAAAATAGGGGATTAAAAAGGCGCCTCCTCCATTTTGATAACAAATATAAGGAAATCGCCAAATATTGCCCAGGCCCACCGCTGATCCTACCGCCGCCATGAGGAACGGGAAACGTGACGACCAATTCTCTCTCCGGGGTATACTTTCACCTTATACAATGAATACCCTAAGCTAATTTAATACTATTACCAATCCTTTGCCAAAAAAGAGAAAGGGATATGAATCCCTGATTTTGAAAGAATATGTCAATTCACATAGTATTTTTTTTTTTGTTTCACCCCAAGATATATCTTGTCACAATAACCTAAGGATATCCTATTCCCCCTACTTTGATTGGAGAGCTATAGGGTTTTATTTCTTTGGTTCCTTTTTTTTTTTTTTTGTTTTGTTTTCCTGTAAAAAGGGATACGTGTATAGCGTCCACATTCACTGCAGTAAATAATAATATTTTTGTGCCCCACTCGATACCGACTGTTTACCCCGGGTTGCAGATAGCAATAACAATATTTACAAAATCTTTTTTTAAACTCCCGGGGAATGGAAACAAGATATCGCATGCTTAATTTCCGTGCGAGAGTGACATAGCGAGTGGCTAAATCAAGCCGATGGCGTAATGCGGTCTTCTCTGCCAAAACGAATAACCGATTGATTCGTTCCCGCGCGATTTTTTTTTGTTTGTTTTTACCAATATGTGGTCTCATGATACCCAATGATGATATAGTTTCACGGAATGGATTTTTTTTTAATCTATTTTTTTTATTTTATTGTCGCTCTTACTTTTGGTTCTTAGTGAATTGTTTTCGTCTAGATCCTCTAGCTATTTTTCTACCTGTTGGTTATCTTTTTTTTTGGCACAGAGGGTAGCAAGACTTAGAGGGGATTGTTCATGCAGGTATGAATCCTGTAACCGAAAGGTTTTTTATTATATTATTGTTTATACCCCTACTTTTTGGGTGAGTGTTATGGCAAGCAAAAAAATCATGGACATCTGCAATGATTTAGAGATTTTACAGGAAGATTATACTGTGCCCAAGAGAATCAGACGGGAGGCGGAAGAAACAAAAAAAACACTTCAAGATGAAAAAAATTCTCTTGATGTGAGAATTGCCTCGGCAATCTCTATTTTGGATGAATTGGCTAGTGATCCAAATGTTCCATCCCATGCCCGAACTGCATTGTGGAGCATCCTCAGTAAATTGGAAGGGGCTACTCAGTAAAGGACACCCCTAATGAAAAAAAGAGAGAGAGCTGAGGAAAAAGCGTGTCTGTTGGCGCCGGTAGGATTTATTTTTTCTTCAGGAACGGTAATCCTGTCCGTGGATTCTCTACAACTTTATATCCGGGGGGTAAATCAATTGCATTGCCGCTCTTTGGATCGCGTGAACTAAAAAAGTAGATTCTTTGTTCCCTTCCACCCTTTAATTCAACTTTTCTCGTATAGAGAGTATACGTCTTTCCTTTACTGCTATGTGTATATGCCATAATATATCTCCTCCTATAATGAATACTGTACCCTAATTTAAACCCTTCGTTCTCGCCCTTCTGTTACATCACGGAGGTTAGATACTTATAATACCCAGAGGATATGACGCTGTGAAACAGTACTCCCTTCTCCCTGTCAGTCTGATTTTTTTGATGCCATTGGCTCTCACTGTAATGGTGGATATGGGCAGTGCCCAGGAGGACAAAGTTATCTATCTTGCTGAAATCCAGGGAATGATTGCAGGAGGAACAGTAAACCAATTTGATAAACTGTTATCACAATCCCCTGATGCTGAGGCAGTCATTATTGTCCTGGATACGCCGGGGGGTCTTGCCACCGCCATGGAGGAGATCATAAAAAAAATCCAAGAGTCATCCATCCCGGTTATCATATATGTCGCCCCCTCGGGTGCACAAGCCTTTTCAGCAGGTACCTTTATCCTTCTTTCCGCACATCTGGCAGCCATGGCGCCATCTACCTCTATTGGTGCATGCCAGCCGCGGATTACCAATCCGGTCACGGGGTTACCTGAAACAGCCCCGGAGAAGGAGATCAATGCCTATACCTCCTATATAAAAAGTATCGCGGAGGAACATGAAAGAAATGTCACTATTGCTGAACGATTCGTGACCGAGAATCTGGCATTGAGTCCGCAAGAGGCACTTGATGCCGGGGTGATAGAAATAATTGCCGAGGATGTCAATGACCTTTTAAAAAAAGCAACCAATATGACCATTCAGGGGACCGTGAAGGGAGAGAAAGTTGTATTAAACCTTACTGATGCACGCATCATTACCCTTGATTGGAATGCCCGGGATGTCTTTCTTAATCTTTTGACTGATCCCCAGATTGCTTCGCTTCTTTTCACCATTGGTATTTTAGGATTAGTATTTGGGTTTTTATCACCCGGTTTCCATGTACCGGAAACAGTGGGAGCCATCTGTCTTATCCTGGGGACACTGGGACTGGCCTATATCGGTGTAAATATTGCGGGAATTATTCTAGTTTTTCTGGGTATCCTTTTTTTTATTATTGAAGCCCTTACACCAACCTTTGGTTTTTGGACCACTGCGGCAATCGTCACCTTGATAATGGGGATAATTTTAATCCCGGGAAGCGATGCCATCTATCAAATGCCATCGGAATGGTTTGTCTCTTTTCGAGTCGGAAGTATCATTATTGTTGCAGCCCTGGGGACCTTTTTTGCCTATGGCTTAACAGCGGCATGGCGCGCGAAGCGGAAAAAACCCGTTACTGGAACAATCGCGATGATTGGTAAAAAGGGGATAGCAACAACTCGCCTTAATCCCCGGGGGCAGGTAAAAATTGAGGGTGAAATCTGGAACGCTGAATCACTGACGGGGCCGATCCCTAAGGGCACTGAGATTGTTGTCATAGAAAAAGAAAGACTTCTTTTCCGGGTAGAGCCCGTAAAAAAATAGGGAATCCCTGAACATTTAAATAGACACGTTTCATTATAGACCCATGGAAATACCCATAGTGGCCATTACCCTCCTGATCCTTATCCTCATCATAATATTGGCATCGGCAATAAAAATTGTCAAGGAATATGAACGAGGAGTGATCTTTCGCCTGGGGCGTCTCCTGGGAGCCAAGGGACCGGGTTTATTTGTCATCATCCCCATTTTTGATAGCATGATAAAAGTTGACCTTCGGGAACAAGTCTTTGATGTCCCCGCCCAGGAAACAATCACCTCTGATAATGTCCCGGTGAAGGTTAACGCCGTGATCTATTTTCGGGTTATGGAACCCGAGGATGCTATTGTCAAAATACAAAATTATCGCGTGGGGACATCCCAGATGTCCCAAACAACCCTTCGGAGCATCATTGGACAGACTGAACTGGATGACCTTCTTACCAAAAGAGAGGAACTCAATCAACGGTTACAGACCATTATTGATGACGCAACAGATCCCTGGGGTGTCAAGGTCACCGCGGTTGAGATAAAAGATGTGGAGATACCTGAGAGCATGCAACGGGCCATGGCCCGGGCCGCCGAGGCGGAACGTGAACGAAGAGCCCGGATTATTGCAGCAGAGGGCGAGTTCCAGGCCTCCGAGAAGCTCTCCCAGGCGGCCCATGTGATTGGGAAGGAACCATCCGCGATTCAACTCCGGACATTGCAGACATTGACTGATATTTCCTCGGAGTCCACAACCACTGTATTTTTGCCGTTTCCCATTGAGCTTTTGAAAGCCTTTGGCCTGGAGAAGGACATTAAGATAAAGAAGAAATGATTTCCTTTCACAGCCCGGTGATCAGGCGTGCTCCCCAGTTGGATTTAGGGTATGCACTGGTTGGGGGTATACAGTGGAAGAAAACGGATTCTTTTCTTTGTGAATATATGCGCAAGATACAGGTAAAGACCCAGTCAACCTGTTCTTTGGAGGAGTTAAAAAAAGTTCCGTCTGTTCGATGCTTTCGTGATCTTTATTGGCTATTTCAGATGGATCCCACCAAGATTAGGCCAAGTGCCGAAGCCTTGGCGCGCCGGGTTCTTTCCGGGGGTCATCTTCCCTGTGTTGATTCTGTGGTGGATTGTGTCAATTGTGTGTCCCTTAATCATATGCTTCCCATAAGTTGTTTTGATGGGCAATCCCTTGTTGGCAGTCTTAGTGTGCGCCGGGCAAGACAGGGGGACGTATTTACCGCCATATCGGGGAAAGATAAGGAATTGCCGGGGGGTGAATTGGTGGTCTCAGATAGAGAAAAGATTATCTGTCTTGGGTATGCGTCCATGGATGCCTGGGAAACCCGGGTACAGTCAACAACACAGGATCTGGTAATTATTGTGTATCGGGCACCGGGTATTAAACGGGAATCCGTGGCTGCCTGTCTTCAGGAGGTCTGTGATTTACTGATTGCTATCAATGGGGGATGTCTTCACCTGATAAAGACGGGGGTTAGAGAACAAGAAGAAGACTTGTTATTATGAGAATAGATGAGGCGGACAGGGTGACATATTTTTCAAGAGGAGTAATGGTAATGCGATAGAGTGTTCCCTTCATGGTTTTGATGGCAACCACGACGAAATAGAGAAGGGGGAGTGCAAGAAGAGTGGAGAGGAGATGCCAGGCGGTGAAGGGCAGGGCTAAAATATAACAGTAAAGAAGTCCGTCAAGTGTTGCAGGATACCACATCAGCCAGCAGCCGAAATTGGTCCAGAGGTCATAGAGGAGAACACCCCCGATACCCAGTCCCATGACGGGGAGAATGGATTTGACGGTTAGAGGCAGTCTTTTTTTGGCAGAATAGCCCAGAAGACCGAGGAGGACAAAACCTGACCAGGTGAATAAAAAGATGGAGTTATTTCCATAATACAGATCCGTGAGAAACAGTACCCCCAGGGGAACAAGGAGGGTGTAATATCCACCCAGCAGCAACCCACTTAAAAGGGCAATTGCTGCCACAATAAAGAACATGTCTGCCATGAAAACAGGTTGGGTGATCCCATTGAGGGTAAAGGAATAGCGGGGCAGCGCGGGAAGGAAATTACAAAGAAAGATTCTTCCCATCACGCCCATAATGATCAAGAGAGCAGCAAGCAGGGGTCTTTGAAGAGTGCTTTTGTAAATAACCATGGGAGAGTCCTCCACTTTCTATATTGGGGAGATATATTTAAAGTTTAACAAAAAAAGAGGGAGGAGAGATTTTTTTTTTGGCAGATAGAAGAATGAACAGGGGGGATTGTGCCTAGTGGCGATGGTTTTTTATCCATTTGAAAAATTTTTTTTGACCCCTATTTTTTTTAATTCTCCCAGTTAAAATCCGGTCTGTTTTAAAGATATAGACCGCAAGGGTGATGGCAACCATGGTGAAAAGTGCCACATAACAAATCCCCCCGATCACCAAGACATAATCATCAAACATGAGAGCACGCATGGACATCATGGGGTGGGAAAAGGGTATGAGGAATAATACCATCCGTAACACCAGGGGAAGTGTCTCAAAATCCTTAAACATGATCAGAAACATGGGGATAAGGGCCAGGCCGGTGATGGGAAATGTCAATGCCTGGGCGCTCTTGTAGTTTTTTGCAAAGGTGCCTAGTATCATACACAAAGACAGGCCAGCCAGGATGGTAACAAAAAGAGAGAGACCCACGAGAAGATAATCACCCCATCCCAATGTTAAACCATATTTTTCCATATTTATTTCTGAAAAAGATAATGATTGCATATAGTATCCAAAACCAACCATGTAGATAATCGCCATGATTAAACCCACAATGGCGCTCCCGGCGATCTTCCCGGCCACAATGGATGCCCGTGGTACCGGGAGGGTAAGAAGGGTCTCCAGTGTTTTATTTTCCTTTTCAAGACCCATGGAAGAAATAACGGTTCCCCCGGCCATAATAATAATCATCATGATCACAAGGGGGATCATGATGGATTGGGAAGACAACATGGAACTTATCATCCCCGGTGAGACACCCGGCATTTCCTTTCCCTTAAAGAGGGTGGTCTCGTTTTTGGTGAAGGGATTGAGAACCAGACTTGGATTCACCCCGGTCTCTTCCTCTATGAGTATCTGTGACAAGCGGTAATTCATGTCCGAAAGAAGAGTGTCAACCACCCCGGATGAAATGGAATCCATGATCCCGGCTCCCTTCATAACCCAGTAGACCTGCACCACTCCAGACTGATTCTGATGGATATGGGAACTAAAAGTGGTGGGGATGATTATCAGGGCGACTCCCCCCCGTTCCTTTACCTGGGAGATACCCTGGTCGTGGTTGCTTCCATTATAGACAAGGGTGGCATGATCTTCAAAAAAAGTGGTGAGAAAACCGGTATA
>JGI24025J20009_10002678_pt1 | contig 12558 bp, 13 predicted proteins | sample Cruoilmetagenom3_FD_20009 | JGI IMG/M metagenome (IMG submission 20009)
CCCTCGGCTCTAATTCTGGCTAATTCCTGATAGATGTCCGTCATACGACCTCCCCTGAAATAACTTCCATCACTGGCTCCGGTGATTGGACCTGGCCCAGCACGACCCGCTTAACCCGGGGGTGTCTCATCGCCAGAATCCTGCCGGCCAAATCCCTTCCCCGCGAGAGACCTCCGTCTAGGTCTACCTTATTAATGAAAGGAATAATTCTAGCCCCACCGGGGCTCCCTTTAATTATACCCCGGGGGTGAGTTACTAGAAAGGCAATGGACTCTGCCGAGATAACCTCACCCAGCGGCAGCCCGAGCAATTTAGAGACGACTTCCGGCCTGAAGACATTCTCCCCGGTCAGGCGGCAGCCCAGGGCATCAATTCCCACTACCGGGATGACCAGAGAGGTAGCATCCGGGATTACCGGCTCTGTGAGATTCGGTGCCTTTAAAGACCTCTGAGCCGCCCCATCCGCTTCCACAATAATGCAAGATACCTGATTTAGCCTGGCTAACTCAACTACCAACCCGGGGCTGATTCCCTTCAACTTCCCTGAAGCCAATCTTTCCCTGGCCAGTGTAATATGACTGTAGTCAGCCAGGTTCTGGAGTAGCCGTCCTATCATCTTCTGCTCATCTGCTTCGAGGAGAAGAAGCGGGGTCTCGGAGGATAACGGCTCCAAAATCTTGGTGGTAGTGGTAGTAATGACACGGTTACCGCTCAAGGTTAATTCCCGGGCCAGGGCAAACATGAGGGTTGTCTTACCCCCACCACCCACCAGGCTTATTACCTCACCGGGCTTAATACCCAGAGCTTCTTTGAGTGTCATCACTAAACGTTAAAGCTCATCAGGATTGCCTCCAGGACCCCTCCGGCAATGGCCCTTATCCTGGCTCTAATCCGGTAACACGGCTCACGCTCTCCCGTGGGGTCTACCTCACCCAGCTTGATTCCCTTTTCTACCTCGATATCACTCCTGAGTAGGGCCCGGAGCACACCATCAATCGGGGCCCTGACCTCCTGCCCTCCTACCAAAGCAATTACCTCACCAGCGGTAACAAGGTCTCCTATTTCCCTGTCAGCCAGAAAGAGGCCATCTCCGGGTGAATGCACCACCCGTTCAAAAGTCAAGCCGCCAATAGCAATGGGAATTCCGGTATCGCTTTCTGCTTCACCATCAAGGATTACTCTGCCCAGGCTCTCACTATTGTTGGTCTCCACCACCAGGTGAACATCTCTCCCCACCCGGAAGCCGGGGCCCAGCCCGATTACCAGGGGAGCATCGCTAATCTTTGTTCCCAGGTTTCTCTTGGCCATAATAGCATCAATGAGCACATCAGGGTGAAGAGCACCCCTGGTTGTTAGCTCCGGGTCAACCATGATAGGCAGCTTATTCTCGCGCCATACCCCGGGTATCTCACCGGCGGACTTGACCAGCCTGGCCGTTACTCCCTCGATTTCCTTCTCCCCATCATAGATAGCCTCAGAAAAGGTGACTCCCCGACTAACCGCCTGGGGGCAGGCTACCTCGGTCAGGCAGACCTTAAAATGGGCACGAAACAAGCGGTGAGCCACCCCGCTGGCTACCTCACCACCCCCCCTGATTAATACCACCTTGTCATCCAGCTTCATCATCACCTCGACTTAATCATATTCAGAAATTTTACCTTAAGCCTCCTAGTGTCCGGAGTAACAGAAGTGGTTTAAACCCAGCAGTTTAGCTGCCCCGGATATGGTAATCCCGTAATACACGACCGGTTTGGCTATCCTGAACTGGCCAATAGTATCATTAACGATAGTGGTACCGGTTACCACGGCGATATCACACCACTCGAGGTGCTCCGGGGCACTCTCCGGGCCTTCAATTACTGCCCCGAACTTCTCGCTGCCGATATTAGCCTGGTCCATATCGGTTACCTTTAGCTCGAACCGCCCGGACAAGGCTTCAACCATCCTTGGCTGAAGACCGACCATCGCTACTCTAGGATGGCCATAGTTTTCTTCTATATATCTTGCCAGTTCATGACTGCACTGCCGGGGCTCGTTATCCCGACAGTGTATCGTCTTGGTTACCAGTCCCAGGTATCTCAAAACCGCATTGAGGCTGGAGATAAAGATGGCTCTGCGGAAATTGTTGGTCAGGTCCATGGCCGTGATATCAGCGAGCCGGCCGCTAAAATCACCATACATGTCAGTGAACGCCTGCCCTCGATAACCCTTGAATTCAGCCTGCATCAAGCGTTCGACGCCGACTATCAGCGGGTAGTCCCTGTCCTCCGGGTTGCCGATAGCCTCCTCAGCGGAAAGCGGCGCTGCCTTAATCACCACTTTCTCTGACTCAAGGGCATTCTCTTTTATGATTTTAGCAAATTCCTCTTTGATTATGTCATAAGTCCCTGTTTTCATAAACCCTTATTCTCCTCAGCTTCAATATCAGGAAGACCTCTTTGCCCACCGCCAGGTCCATATCTTCAAAGATATGGTGGGGTATTTCCGCCAGCAGGCTATTCTCTCCTGCCTTGAGCTCGATTCTAACAGCATCATCGGCTAACTTGATACCAGCGACAGTCCCCTTAAACCGGTTCACCCCCGGTCCCGGTGGTCTAGTCTCAGATATATACACATCTCTGGGAAAGAAAGCAATTCTGTGAACCAAGTCTCTATCGTGGGGAATGACTACCGACAGTCCTCCACAACCGACTTCCATAACCCCCTGCCCCAGGCTGTGGCAGTAGTCGCAGTCCAGAATGTTTGGTGCCCCGATGAAATCGGAGACCTTTTCATTACCGGGGTAAAAGAGAATCTCCTCCGGTCTGGCTATCTGTTCCAGGTGGCCATCCTCAAGGATGGCCATCCTATCCGCCATTTCCTCGGCCTCCTGGAGGTCATGGGTCACATATACGGTTGTGAGCCCTAACCGGCGTTGAAGCTGCTTTAGCCCGGTCCTCAGATACTTGGCAGTCTGGGCATCAAGGCTGGATAACGGTTCATCCAGAAGCAGTACCCGGGGTGATGGGGCAAGAGCCCTGGCCAGAGCTACCCGCTGCTTCTCACCGCCACTAAGGTGCTTGGGGTAACGCCGCGAGAGGTGTTTTATCTTCATCACCCGGAGGAGCCTATCTATTCTAGTTTCTATCTCGCTGACGGGGTGCTTTTGGGCTTTCAACCCGTAGGCAATATTAGCGGCGACATCGAGATGAGGGAACAGAATCAGGTCCTGAAACAGGTACCCCACTCCTCTTTTGCTGGCCGGGAGTCCATCCACCGGCACACCATCAAACAACACCGACCCCTTATAATCAGTCAGTCCAGCGATAATATTGACCAGGGTGGTCTTTCCAGCGCCATTCGGGCCCAGTAACACCAGCAGCTCTCTATCAAATATCTCCAGGCTTACGTCACGGCAAACATATTTACTTATATTCTCAAGTTTGATAGAAGGCATATTATCTCCACCTGGCAGTTGCTTTCTCTTCCAGATAGGTGAAAAACTTCTCAAAGGAGAGACACATGACTGCCAATACTATCAGGCAGACAATTATTATGTCAATACGAATAAGGCTTTCCGCCCTCATCATCAAGGCACCAATGCCCGTAGGGATGGCTACCATCTCGGCGGCTATTATCACCCGCCAGGCCATGCCGGCTTCCAATCTCAGCCCGGTAAAAATATTGGGGAGGGCTAACGGCATCACTACGGTGGTCAGAATCTTAACGTCCGATGCTCCCAGCGTCCTGGCTACCTGGATATAGTCCTTATCCACGTTCTTAATGCCGGTAACGGTATTATAGAGGACAGGGAAAAAGGAGCAGATGAACACGATGGTAATTGGCAGTGCCTCATTTATGCCAATCCACAGCATGAGCAGCGGCAGCCAGCCGAGAGCCGGGATAGGATAGAAGAGACTGATAACGGGATTAAGCGCCTTATTTATATTTTCTCTCCACCCCATTACCGTACCCACGGCTATGCCGGCTACCGAACCCGCGCAGAAACCAATCAGGACTCGTACCAGGCTGGCAAGGAAGTTATCCCCCAGTACTCCGTTAGCTGTCAGGTAATAGAACTCCATTACCACGGTGGAGAAAGAAGGGAAGAAGAACTGCCCCGGGATTAAGCTCAGCCGGGCGACTATTTCCCATATCGCCAGAAATATGACTACGGGCAATACCCCCCACCCCGGTTTAAGCTGCTTAAGCCTTTTCATCACTCAAGGAATCTCAAATCCAGAATGTCCCCGGCACTAAAGCTAGCTTTTATATAATCCAGCTCAGCCAGATAATCTATTGTTTGCTGGACTATCACCGGGTCAACAGCGCTGGTACATTCCATCTTGGTGGTTAGAGACTTCAATATAACCTCAGGGGTAATCTCTAATTGGGCAGCGACCTCTCCAATCTCGAGAGGCAGAACCTCTTTTCCAGCCACCGTTAACTGGCCAGCCGCAATTGCGGCCGCATCCTCTGGGTACTCGTGAATATACTGTATTCCCCGCTCAGTTACCTTTACCAGCTTTCTGACAATCTCAGGGTGGTCCCTGATAAGGTCATCGGTTACTATTAAAACACTCCCCTGCATCTCAGGCCAGAGGTCCTGTGCCATCAGGAGTTCCTTGAAACCTAATTCTTCACCCATGGTGGGAAACTGCTCACAGCAAAAACCAGCATCCAGTTGCCCCATCTTGAGTGCCATGAGCACCTTGGGCGGGGGCATACGCTGAACCTTACTCAACATTTTATCCTCATCAAGCTGATATTTATCTATCATCTTATGCATGATGGCGTCTGGAGGACTACCTTCTCTCGGACACCCAATCCGAATATCAGGCTTCTTTAAATCCCGAACCGTTTTTACCTTCTCAGGGTCAACGAGCAATCCGTAACCATAGGTATGTGTTCCGCACACGACCTTTAGTGGCACCTTGCCATTGGCATAGGCACATATGACTGGTATCAGGCAAACATAGGCAGTATCGATGTCACCCCTGCCCAGGGCGGTAGCCAGAGCCATACCGGTTATATAGTTATCAAAAGCAGTGATGTTTAAGCCCTCAGCTTCAAACCAGCCTTGATTTCTGGCTATGTGGGCAGCGGCAGCATGGTCGACAAACTCCACTGCCACATGGATAGACGCCTCCTCTTTGGGAGCGCATCCACCAGCGGGAATAAGTGCCAGCAGCCCCGCCAGGAGTAAAACGAGGAGCTTTTTCACCGATTTGCCCCCTTTCTAATTTAAGCCCAAATCATAAACCAATCAGGTAAATCAGATAGTGCTATATTGTATTCGATATAGCGTTCCTTAAAAAAATTACCCGGTCTCCTTCAAAAACTCCGCAAACCTGGCTCGCAATCCCTTATACTGCTTAATAGCTTTCCGTCCCTCATCGGTTAATCTGGCATGCCCCCCTCCAGCCCCACCAGTGCTCTTCTCCACCAGTGGTGCCGGTGCCAGGCGGTTGACCGATTCCACCCACAGCCAGGCGTTGCGGTAACCTAGCTTCATCGAGCGGGCCGCTGCCGCGATTGAGCCAAATTCATCAATGCGTTCCAGCAGTATCACCCTCCCCCACCCCATATACAATTCGCCGTCTTTTTCCACCCATATTCTGCCTTTTACCACATAGCCAGATTCAGGGTGACGGGATAAACGAGGAGGCTTTTGGGGTCTGAAGCTTGGTATCTTGGTCACCTGTCCTTTGTCCCGGTTGCGCAATCAACGCTATATTACAACCGATATAGCCACTCTGTCAAGCTCACACCAGGAAGAGCTTTACAAATAGCAGATGGGGTAACCAGTCAGCCAAGGTGGGAACGGTAGTCGTCTCCGGTATCAATATCGGTGATAACACCTGCCGAGTCAACGGCTACCTCAAGAACGTCGTCAGGGTGGTCTTTAATTATCTGCCTTCCCCCGGCATCGCCAGTCAGCTTAAGCAGTTCCGCTTTGTATTTGATGGCAAAGATAACCGGGTGACCCCTCCTGCCCTGATAAGCAGGAAGCGCAATACCCTTATCATGGTTATGGAACTCGTCTAACAGTCGATTGATAGTCCGGCTGTCGATAAGCGGCTGGTCACCCAGGGCGAGCATAACCGCCCCGGCACGGTCATCAATCAGACGGAGCCCGGCTGTTATGGAAGTGCTCATTCCCTGCTCGTAATCAGGGTTTACCGCTACCGCAACCGGTCTTGTGGCGATGACTTTCACCACCTCTTCAGCCTGATATCCAACCACCACGACAACCTCGCTTACCGCCGACTCCAGCAGGTTATCAATAGCCCGCTCCAGGATAGTGCCCTGATGCCAGGGCATTAGCTGCTTGGGCTTGCCCATGCGCTTTGATTCCCCGGCGGCCAGGAGTATTGCTGATATCACCACGTACCCTGTCTCTTTCTTCGTTTCAGTGGAAATTACATCGCAGGAAGGCTTAACTTTCTGGCTCCCCGAGTAGGACTCGAACCTACAACCTAGCGGTTAACAGCCGCCCGCTCTACCGATTGAGCTATCGGGGAATGCATAGCTGCTCTCAAACGTTCATTTGAGAAGAAACAGCTAGTATCAGCTTATTATATCCCATTCCTTTTGTCAAAGGAGACCTATCGTCAATACCCGGTCATCATAGGTAGTCAACCTTTCCACGCCAGCTTCGGTAACCAGGTAATCGTCCTCCACCCCTACCACTCCCACATCGGGGAAGACGAGTTTGGGTTCGAAGGCAAAGACCATGTTTGGCTGAAACTCCTGGTGAAAGTGAGGGGCAATCAGGGGATATTCATCAATCTCCAGCCCGAGCCCGTGCCCGATAAAAGCTGCCTGACTTTCCCTGTAGCCCATGAAGTAGTCCCCATACCCCCGGCGGCGTGCCAGTTCCACCGCTTCCCGGTAGAGTAAGGAGCACTGCCGGCCCGGCCTAACCCAGCTTTCCATGAAGCTCTTAACCTCCCTGGCAAAGGAATAGGCCTCCTCAAGCTCCGCCGACAATTTCCCGATAACAAAGGTGCGGGTCATGTCGGTTACATAGCCGTTAATTCCCACCCCAAAATCGATGATAATCGGTTCATTAGAGGTAATGGCATTAAAACTTGCCCCCTGGGCAATAGCCGGGGTAGTCCCCAGACCGCCCAGAGGTGTCTCCATGGAGGAGGGGAGGGCAGCTCTCCTCCCGCAGAAGATATGGCCGTAAAACATCTCCTGATTATATCCCCGCATGCGCAGGCGGCCCTGATGCCCCCGCCGCCTGGCCAGTGCCCCCAGCAGCGCGTCGACTTCAAGCTCGGTCATCCCGGAACGAATGCTGCCCTGGGCTTCCCGCATGACATCATCCAGAATTTCAGCCCCTTTTCTAATCTGGGAAATCTCATACTCCGATTTAATCATGCGCACCTGCCTGATATGCTCCGAGACATCCCGAAAGTCTGCCCCGGGGAAGTCCCGGCGCAGGGTAAAATAGTGCCTGACCGGCAGGACGTCCATTTCCAGGCCAATCTGACCCCGTATCGAATAGTCAAACTCAGCCAGGGTCTGGCCCAGTTGATGGCCGTTTTTCAAGGAAACAATGTGGCTTAATCCCGACTCTCTCCGGGCCCGGTCAAGGTTTCCTGTCACTGCCAGGACGGGTTCACCCCGGGCAGGAACGAAGAGGAAGGAGCGCTGGATAGTACCCGTAAAATAAAAAAGGTCGGCATTCTGGGAGATTAAAGCCGCGGCGACTCCATTTTCCTGGAGCAGCCTCTGAAATCGCCCAATCCGCCACCGAATTTCCTTCTCGGGGGTGCATTCGTATTCCATATATCCTTGTATAACCTAGCCCAACCACCCGGCCATGTCAAGCTTCACCTCTGGCACTCATCTTGCCCTGGCCTGATTACTTGAAAAACGGCCTGCCCAACACTATACTGAGAAAATGTGAGTGCCAGCATAAAGCAGGTTTACCTGTCAGGCTGCACTTCGCTGGAATAAAATCTTTCGGGAGGGATAGGAAATGCTGCTCGGGGATATGATAAAAGGCAACGCCCGAAAACACCCTGATAAAACGGCGGTGGTGCTGGATAATACAAGGTACACCTATTCCCAGTTTAATTGCCGGATAAACCGGCTGGCTAATACCCTGCTGGACCAAGGGATAAGAAAAGGTGACAGGGTAGCTGTTTTGGCCGACGCCTGCCTCCAGTACATAGAGGTATTCTTCGCCACGGCTAAATGCGGCATGGTCTGCGTCCCGGTTAACAATATGCTGGATAATGACGGAATCTCCTACATTATTAATAATTCGGAGGCAGTAGCCCTGGTCTTTGGCGAAAAATACTCAGCGACGGTCAATTCTATCTCCAGCGGGTTGGACACCGTCAGGAACTTCATAGTTATCGGTGAGGCCCCGGGAGCAGCAAGCTATGAGGATTTGACCTCACGTTACCCTGCCGATGAGCCGGAGGTAGCTGTTGATGAAGACGACCTTGCCTGGCTCCTCTACACCAGCGGCACGACGGGATTACCCAAAGGGGTAATGCTAAGCCACAAAAACCTGATTGCCAACACGGTAAATACCATAATATCCAACTTTCCTGTCAGTTCTAATGACACCCACCTGAATCTGTTACCCATGTTTCATTCCGGTATGCTGTGCCATATGAATTGTCTTTTCTATATCGGTGGCACCAACGTATTCCTGGAACGATTCGACCCCGGCCTGTTTTATGGGACTCTTAGCCAGGAGGGGGTAACGACCTCAGCCCTGGTAGCTAATATGATCGTCCCCTTAATCGAGTACCCTGACATCGACAAACATGATATCAGCGGCCTACGGATGGTAGTATCGGCTGGTGCTCCAATGTCACCAGAATTGCTGAAGCGAGCCAATAACATTTTCGGGGACATCTTCATGGATGTTTTTGCCCTGACCGAGGCAGCTCCCATGTTGACCGGCCCCCCGTTACTTGAAGGGCCATGGGAGGAAGTGAAAAGGCCCGGCTCTGCCGGCAAGGAAATGCTCAATATTGAAGTCAAAGTGGTAAATGAAGATGGCAGCGAGGCAGCTCCGGGTGAGATTGGTGAGATTGTAGCCAGAGGCGACAATATAATGATGGGCTATTGGAAGATGCCAGAGGAGACCNACAGGGTGCTCGGGGATGGCTATCTTCATACCGGAGATTTAGCCAGCAAGGACAAGGACGGTTATTTCCATATAACCGGTAGAAAGAANGATATGATAATAAGCGGAGGTAACACTATCTATGCTACCGAGGTAGAGGATGCCATTTACTCTCACCCCTCTGTCTCCGAAGTGGCCGCAATAGGTGTTCCCGATGAAGCACTGGGGGAATTGGTTAAGGCAGTGGTGGTCCTTAAAAAGGATAAGGAAATCACCGCCGAAGAGATAATAAGGCTCTGCCAGGATAAGCTTGAGAATCACAAGGTGCCAAAATCTGTAGTATTTACCGATAGACTGCCCAAAACTCCAACTGCCAAGGTATTGAAAAATGTATTGAAGAAGAAATACGGCTAGGTATCCAGGCCCAGTTTGTTGTTAATAGCTATTCTTCTGAACTAGTTCAACGTCCACTTCATTTCCAAAGGCATCATAAAGAGCCTTCTGGAGACCGTGAAGCCTTTCCATATCCTCCACTTCGATGACCAGCTCTCTATCGTCCAAAACCTTCAGTCTCCCAAATTCCCTTATAATCTTAATAGCTCTGGCTACATCTACGGTTACCCAGCCTTTCATCCGCCGCACCAGCTCTTCACCCTTGAAAGCCCTCTCGATTGTAAGGTCAATCTGCCGGTACTTTGCCTCCCAGCCGATGAGGGCTGGCTGCGCCACCATCGGGGTAACCGGGTCATGCACGACCGCACAACGAAACCACAATTTTGCTCTCAGCATCTCTCAATAATCCCTTCTATGTTTGAGTAATCACTCCCAACCTTCACGCCTACTCATTTTCAGATAATCAGAGCGACAATGTCAAGCTTCAAGCGTTTTCCCGCCTGCCTTGACAACCGGAGGAACTCTAATGTATTTTCGATGATGTGTTAGTATAGAGGTTGATGGCTCCCGGCTTGAAAGGAGGCCTATACATGCAGATAAAGCTGAGTTTCATGGGCGCAGCCCGTAATGTAACAGGCTCACGGTATTTATTGGAAACTGACAGTGCCCGGATTTTAGTGGACTGCGGGCTCTATCAGGAAAGGGAGTTCAGGTATCGAAACTGGGAGCCGTTTCTCGTTCCACCCCGTACCCTGGATGCTGTCCTCCTGACTCACGCTCACCTCGACCACTGTGGCCTGCTGCCCAAACTGGCCCGTGAGGGCTTTTATGGCAAAATTTACGGCACCGCTGCCACCGCTGAGATAAGCCGAATCATGCTTCTGGATTCAGCCAGGCTGCAGCAAGAAGACGCAGAATTCAAGAGAAAAAGGCACAAGCGAGAAGGCCGGAGGGGACGCTACCCTGAGATTCCACTTTACACTGTCGATGATGCCACGGCTACTAACCCTCTATTCTCACCGGTAAAATATGGGGAGGCTGTTCATATAGCCGGCGGACTTGAAGCTACTTTCTATGATGCCGGCCACGTTTTCGGCTCAGCGATGATAAAAGTCACGGTGAATCAAAACGGGGAAAAGAGGACAATTCTATTCTCCGGGGACGTTGGCAGGCAAGATAAACCGATACTAAAGGACCCAACCCTCTTTAACGAGGCGGATTACGTCCTGATTGAGTCCACATATGGAGACAGGTTACACGAAAGCTCGGAGGACATAAGTAATAGGCTTGCTGAAATTATAAATTCTACGCAAAGCGCCGGGGGAAATATTGTTATCCCCAGTTTTGCCCTGGAACGAGCCCAGGAAGTAATGTGGTATCTAAATGAACTGCTGCTCGCGGACCGTATACCACACCTGATGGTTTTCGTTGATAGCCCTATGGCAATGAACATTACGGAAATATTCAAACATCACCCCGAGTTATTTGACAGGGATATGAGCACCCTGGTACGCCGGCACAATTCGCCCTTCAATTTTCCCGGTCTTACAATGAGCCATACCATAGATGAATCAAAGGCAATTAACCATATAGTAGGAACTGCCATAATAATAGCCGGCTCCGGAATGTGTACCGGGGGAAGAATAAAACACCACCTCGTAGCGAATATTTCCCGGAAAGAGAGCACCATCCTCTTCGTGGGGTATCAGGCGGCGGGTACACTTGGCAGACATATTGTCGAAGGTAGTAAGACCGTGCGGATTCTGGGACAGAACTATCCCGTCCGGGCAAGAATTGCTCAAATACACGGTTTCTCCGCCCACGCCGATAGAAACGAGCTTTTCAGCTGGATTTCAGGGCTGAAAAGGGCCCCCCGGCATGTATTTATTACCCATGGGGAAGCCAGGGCAGCCCAGAGCTTCGGGGAATTCCTGCACGAGAAAACGGGCTGGGAGATATCAATACCAGAGTACGGAGCAGAATTTTCCCTGGAGTAATATCAGAAGGATACTACGTCGGCAGCAGGCTGGAGCCAGCGGTCAGATTCGAACTGACGACCGGCGGTTTACGAAACTGGAGTAATTACCTTGTTAAGGCTAAATCTTCATTTTATTATTGTCCATTTTATACGTAAATGTCCATTATGTCCAATTATGTTTGCAAGAATTTAGTAGCAAATTAGTAGCAAACCCTAGCTTTGTCTCAAGCGTAAGCAAAAGCTTGTTTTCTCGGGTTTTCCCAGAAATGAGATTTCACTTTAAGATGGATTGTTATTCCTCACATTCCACTTCATCAAATGCTTAACAGTTGACAAGAACCATGTATGGCTTCTAGATTTGACTGTCTTTAGAGTGTGTCATAGAATGATTGCGATATTTAATACACGATAGTACTAATACGGTCAGGCTCTTACTGGTTTGTTAATCAGATTATGATGATACAGATTGGAGGTCGTCATAGTGAAGAATAGATACATGGTTATGCTGAGTATATTATTGATAGTAGCAATGTTAGTGAGCGGGTGTGGTGGTACACAGGCAAAGACTGGTGACACTGTCAAGGTCCACTATACGGGCACCTTAAAAGAGGGCTCCGTATTTGACACTTCTCTTGACCGCGAACCTCTGGAATTCACCCTCGGTCGGGGTCAGCTAATTCCCGGTTTTGAACAAGCTGTCATAGGAATGACGGTCGGGGAATCCAAAACCGTCAATATCCCTGTAGACCAAGCATATGGGCCATATAACAATGAACTCATATCCGTAATCGACCGAGACAAATTACCTGAGGGTATGAATCCAGAAGTAGGACAGCAATTGCAGGCACAACAACCAGATGGTCAAACAAGAATAGTCACTGTCATCGACATTTCTGAAACCTCTATCACAGTAGATGCGAACCACCCTCTAGCTGGAAAAGATCTGACTTTTGAAATTGAGCTCATAGAAATTGAATAGCCACCGGACATATCCTTTGGCACATTGCACGATAAGATTTCCTAATAGTTGTCAATAGCCGATACTTGACCTCCTGATTTTTCTCAGCTAGAGTTATTAATGGGAGACGGCTTCGACTTTTACAGGTTG
>JGI24025J20009_10002679_pt1 | contig 12553 bp, 9 predicted proteins | sample Cruoilmetagenom3_FD_20009 | JGI IMG/M metagenome (IMG submission 20009)
ACCTGACACCCAGGTTCTTAAGATCCTTTCGCATCTGTTCAGCTGTCTCTGCTACCTGGGTTAGTTCTGAATGGACAAATTCTGCCTTCGAGTGCATAGCTTTTTCGAGCTCTGCATACATGATGGCATTTCCGCCCAAACCCTGATATTCTGGAAGGACCCCCACACCATTAAATGAGATCCAATGTGTCCGCTTGATTTCCGTTAAAAGCCGCAATATGGCGATTGGACCCAACTTACCGCCGTTCTTCTGCATGGCTGCTGAAATATCCGGGAACGGGAACACAAAACCACCACTTCACCGTCCTTGACAATGATCTTGATCAAGTCCGGGTCAAGGATGGTCATAATATTATCCACAACAAATTCAATTTCTCGCTCAGACAGCGGATAATATTCCCAGTTGTTCACGAAAGCCTTATTATATGCTTGACCAATGCGTCCTGCCCATTTTACTAATTCCCGCTTGTTCTTAAATTGCGGTACTTCAAAAGAGCCGCGTTTTCGAGCAATTTCAGCTGCTTTGCGTACTTTCGGTGAACAATGAAATTCCTGTGGATTGATGTAGCTGGAAACGAAATCAACTGCCTTAATAAACCCCAAGTTTTCTACAAGATCCCGGTAATAAGGGTAGTTATAGTTCATCATGTTCATCATCTGGCGGTGTTCGAAGCCTTCGATCTGGATGCCATAGCCATCTAATGGACCAAAGCCCTTTGGCCCAACCAATCGATTCAATCCCCTTGCACGAGCCCAATCAAAGACAGTTTCGAAAAGTGCATTGGCTACTTCTTGATCATTTACACATTCAAAGAGATAAAATTCTGCATCTTTCGATTTATGATATTGATTGAAGGGTTTATTCTCAAGTGCAGCGATCCTACCAACCGCCTTGCCATCCTTTTCTGCCAGGAAAAATTCCGCTTCTGAATGCTCATAATAAGGATGTTTTTCAGGATTCATCATCGTTTTGACATCCGTTATAAATGGCGGTACCCATTGCGGATGACTTGCATATAAATCAAACGGCACCTGTACGAATCGATTAACCTCGGATTTTGACTTTAAATCTACTTTGTGAATATGAATCATGATTTCCTTTCAAAAATAATAATGATTAACGCTATTGAGTTAAACAAAAATTAATCATTAGGGTTTCGAAATAATTAACGAATTAAGCCCTGATCAATTTACAGAATTAGATTATATCCCGGTTTCATTCACAACGAATGTTCATCTTGGGATATTGATCTTTCCACTTAATCTGTACCAACGCCAACCTGCCATAAGCGTTCAACGGATTGATTGAATTGATGATGACCGTCGCACAAAATTTTATCCGGAAATATTTTTTGATTTACAAGAGCCATGTATACTTAATTCCATCGAAAGGATTCATATGCCAAACCATTTGGTCGGTGAAACTTCCCCATATCTCAGACAACACATGGATAATCCTGTTGATTGGTATCCCTGGAATGATGAAGCTCTAAAGAAAGCAAGAGAAGAACAAAAACCAATTTTCCTGAGCATTGGATACGCTGCCTGCCATTGGTGTCATGTGATGGCGCATGAATCGTTTGAGAACGTTGAAATTGCAGACTTTCTTAATGAACACTTTGTCAGCATCAAAGTTGATCGTGAAGAACGCCCTGATTTAGATGACATCTACATGCAGGCAGTTGTCATGCTCACAAGTCGAGGTGGTTGGCCGATGAGTGTTTTTCTCACTCCGGGGTTAAAGCCATTCTATGGGGGCAGCTATTTCCCACCAATCTCCGCTCACGGCTTGCCTTCCTTTTTTCAAGTACTTGAGTCTGTGTTAAATGCCTGGGAAAATAAGAAAACTGCTGTAGAGAAAAATGCTTCAGCAATCACCAATGCCATTGAATCTCAATTCACACCTCCCCAAGCGAGCATCACGCAAATTGATCTGGAAGCAGTCGTAAGCAGGTTGACTGAGAATTATGATTGGGAATATGGCGGTTGGGGAAATGCCCCTAAATTTCCTATCCCTTCAGTCGTAGAATTTCTGATCCAATGTGCTTATCATGGCGATCAACGTGCATCAAGACTTGTTGAAAACCTTCTTTATAAAATGTCCCAAGGTGGCATGTATGATCTGATCGGTGGCGGATTCCATCGTTACAGCACAGATGACCGATGGTTGGTTCCCCATTTTGAAAAAAATGCTTTACGATAATGCACAATTAGCATCAGTCTATTTGCATGGTTATGCAGTAACAAATAATCCTCAATTTAAACAAATAGCCGTAGAGACATTGGAATTTTTACAGCGCAAACTTGCACATCCAAAAGGTGGCTTTTATGCATCCCTAGACGCTGATTCCCCGGATGGCGAGGGTTCATATTACACCTTTACTATCCAAGCATTAAGAAATGCACTAACACCGTCTCAGTTTGATCTGCTTGAGCAGGTGACATCCATCAGCCAGGAAGGGAATTTTTCAAGCCAATCAAACATTCTCCAGCTCAAGGATGACCCAGTTTCTTTGGCCAGAAGCTTGGATATATCTTCGGATGATTTGCAGCAAAATCTTAATCATATTTTCTCTGAACTATTTTCAATCCGATCTGAGCGTATCCCCCCAAGTTGTGATGAGAAGATCATCACTGCCTGGAATGGACTTGTCATCAAAGCTTTTGCTGAGGCAGGTTTACTGCTCGATCGGCTTGATTTTTTGGATACAGCAAGGAAAACAACTCGTTTTATCCTCAATAAGCTGATGGATAGTCCTGGAAACCTTAAACGGTCATGGAATGATGACATTGCTAATCAACCTGGGACACTAGTAGACTACGCTGCAATGATCCTGGCATTAGGGAAAATGTATGAGGTTGATTTTGATCCATCAATCTTCCAAATGTTGCGTTCTCTTTTTCAAATGATGCAAAATTTGTTTTCTGGGGAAGGATTGTTTTATTATGATTCTTCATTTAACACACCTCACCTGATCACTCGACCACAACATCTTCAAGATAATCCAATACCTTCAGGAAACGCACTCGCAGCACATGCTCATTGGCTGATGGGCAATTACGAATACGAACCTCAACAATTGGATCGTGCAAAACAAATGGCAGCACAAATGAATGACCTTGCGTCCAACCATCCAACGAGCTTCGGTTATTGGCTGAGCATTGCAATCAGGATTGAACAAACTAATCAGCAAATTGTCTTGATCACGGCAAACAATCTTGATTCCCTGAATCCATTTTTCAGAACCTATCGTTCAACGTATCGTCCAAATACCATCATCGCAGCAAAATCAACTCGAAGCAGAAAATTTGGATATCCAAATATGTTAGATAACCACCAACCTGTTAATGGGAAAAACACAGCCTATATTTGCGAAGCGTTCACCTGCAAAGCACCAATCACCGATGTTGAAACGTTCAATAATAAACTTTTCCTAAACCAATAATTTCCCCACGCTAAAAATCATAACCGTCAAACCCTCAAAAAAAGTTTCGAATAAATTAATTTGAAAGAAGCAGGTGCATGGGATCCGCCGGGAACTTGTATTCAGTACCCTGGTGGGCTATAATCTTTTTGATGTTTTAACAAATAGTTTAAGGAAAATGAAACAATGATTGATGTGAATGAATTAAGAAAAGGTGTAACATTCGAACTGGATGGGAACCTTTACAAAGTTTTGGATTATGCCCACAATAAACCTGGCCGCGGACAAGCAACGATCCGCATTAAAGCACGCGACCTTCGCAAGGGGACAACATTGGATATGACTTTCAACTCAGGAAACCGTATTCAGGATGTTCGTTTGGATTACCATAACGCGCAATTTCTTTATGCAGATGACAACTTCTATTATTTTATGGATGACCAGACCTATGAACAATATCCAGTCAATAAGGATATTATTGGCAACCAGTTCGGTTATATAAAGCCAAATATGCAGGTCAAGCTAATGTTCTATGGATCTGAATCGCTTGATGTTGAATTACCCACATCGGTTGACCTTTTGATCACAAAAGCAGAGCCCTCTGCACGCGGGAATACTGCAACTGGTGTAACCAAGAAAGTGATCACCGAAACGGGTTTGGAAGTTCAAGTCCCCTCCTTTGTTGAAAATGGTGATACCATCCGTGTGGATACACGTAGTGGTGATTATGTAACACGAGTCTGACCCTTTTAATTTTGAAATAACAACTTTATAAACTGGATCCCTGTGAGGATCCGGTTTTTTGGTGAGGTTAGCATGAAAGTGCCCACAACTGGAAAAGAATGCCCATATTTCTATGGCGATTACCACCGCGGTCGACATCATGAAGAGTGCCGGTTGATCACAGATTCAAATCCGCCGTGGCAGATAAAATACTGTAAATCCTGTTCAGTTCCAGATATCGTTCGTGCCAACTCATGCCCAAACATGATCCTATCGGGCAAAATAAAAAAAGGTTTTCTGGGTTTGGGTCCAAAAGTTCAGATTTCTGCCTATTGCACAAAAATCCATGGTGAAGTTGAGAATCCCTTTGTGGGCTGCAGCGAATGTCACCCCATCCTTCAAAAATTCAAAGAAGGCTGAAATCATCAGGGTCTAATGAACGTCAATAAAACACATTCCAGAACGTATACTAAGCATAATCCATCTGTACCTTGTCTGTCCTTGAGTGTAAAGGCTTGAATTAAACTTCTTTTGATTAACAAGTAAATCGGTCACCCTGCATAGATACCGGAAAATTGAAGACTAAATAATATTCTTAGATATTTATTAATTCCTTCTTTACATGACTAGTAAACCACTTGCGGGGTTGGTATAATACCAAAGTCATTCATGTGGATGATTTATTCATCTATTATATTCGGAGGACAATTTGAAGTCACGTAACCAATCATTTATCATCTACATATTGCTTTTCATAGCAATCATTGCGATGGTATTCTTTACAGTAAACCAGCAAGCAGGGGTTTCTGATGAAATCCCAATTAATAAACTTGCTTCAGACATCAAAGCTGGTCGTGTAAAATCAATCATTGAAGATGAAAGCCTACTTGAAATCACCTATAAAGATAGTGATGCCATCAAGACCTCGACGAAGGATGAAAATGCTCCTTTAATTGAACAATTGGTCGAACTTGGTGTAACCCCAGAAGACCTTTCTGCTGAAAATATTTCCGTAGACATCAAACTTCCCAGCCCTTTTCTAAGCATCGTCTCAATTGCCAGCTACATTCTCCCCTTTTTAATTCTCATCGGAATGTTCTGGTTCATTTTCCGCCAGGCACAAGGAAGCAACAATACCGCGATATCCTTTGGAAAATCAAAGGCACGGATGTTCTCAGGCGAACACCCTACCGTGACCTTTGAAGATGTCGCTGGTGTAGATGAATCAAAAGAAGAGTTGCAAGAGGTGGTTGAATTCCTTCAGGAACCTCAGAAGTTCATTGCATTGGGCGCTCGCATTCCCAAAGGTGTTCTCCTTGTTGGCGCACCTGGAACAGGTAAAACGCTAATGGCGAAAGCCCTTTCAGGTGAAGCTGGTGTACCTTTCTTCTCCATATCAGGCTCCGAATTTGTTGAGATGTTTGTTGGTGTAGGCGCAAGCCGGGTCCGGGATTTATTTGTACAAGCCAAGCGCCACTCACCTGCCATCGTATTCGTTGATGAGATTGATGCTGTCGGTCGACACCGTGGCGCTGGCCTCGGAGGGAGTCACGATGAGCGTGAACAAACCCTCAACCAGCTCCTGGTGGAGATGGATGGCTTTGAGACAGACACCAATGTAATCATCATCGCTGCAACTAACCGTCCAGACATTCTGGATCCAGCATTGCTACGTCCTGGACGCTTTGATCGACGCGTGGTACTGGACAGGCCTGATATCCTTGGCCGTGAGGCGATCCTTAAAGTTCATGTCAAGGGAAAACCCGTTTCACCGGATGTGGACCTGCATGATATTGCCCGATCAACGCCGGGGTTTGTTGGAGCAGATATCGAGAACCTGGCAAATGAAGCGGCAATTCTTGCGGCTCGCCGAAACAAGACAGTCATCGAGCATCCCGAATTCATGGAGGCAATTGAAAGGGTAATTGCCGGTCCTGAACGCAAGAGCCGTCTGATCAATGAGAACGAGAAGAAGATCATCGCCTATCATGAAGCCGGCCACGCTGTTGTTATCAACGCCCTTCCTGAAGCGGATACTGTCCAAAAAGTTTCCATCATCTCACGGGGTGAAGCTGGTGGGTATACGATCGCCTTCCCTGAGGAAGATCGATCGTTAAAATCCCGCAAACAGTTGATGAGCGACATGATCATCTTGCTTGGTGGACGAGCAGCTGAGAGCATCGTCTTCAGTGACATCACCTCAGGTGCGTCAAACGACCTTGAACGGGTCACAAAACTCGCTAGAACTATGGTGATGCGGTTGGGTATGAGTGAAGAACTTGGGCCAATGGTTTATGGCAGGAAAGAAGAATTGGTCTTCTTAGGCCGTGAAATTTCTGAACAGCGTGACTACTCAGAGGGTATTGCCCAACAGATCGACACTGCCATCCAAAAGCTTGTGCAGGATGCGTATGAAGATGCCAAAGCGATCCTATTGAAATACCGAAAAGAATTGGATCAAATTGCTGAAAAACTGCTGGATGTTGAAACTTTAAATGCAGAGCAGTTCTACGAGATTTTTCCCACCCCCGTTGAAAAGAATGGCGGCATTCCGGAAAAAGTCATATAAATTAGCCTAGAATTTTATGAAAGACTGCGATTTCAACGCAGTCTTTTTTTTAATTCCCAATTGAAGATTCATGTTCTGAAACCAAAACTCGCCTGAGGACCTTTCCCACTCTTGTACGTGGCAAAGATTCTGTGAATACCACAAATTTTGGAATCTTGTAGCGGGTCAGGAAAGGGTCACAAAAGGATCGAATCTCATCTGGTGTACTGGTTTCACCTCTTTGAAGAACAACCCAGGCTTTTGCCACCTCTGTACCATCCATATCAATCACACCTGCAACAGCTACCTCACACACCTTTGGGTGACGTAAGATCACATTTTCAATCTCTTTTGGCCAAACCTGGAATCCCCCCACCTTGATGACATCCTTTTTCCGGTCCACGATATAAAAATAACCCTCTTCATCCATTCGTACGATATCACCTGTAAAAAGCCAGCCATCACGTAAAACCAATTCTGTTTCCTGCTGCCGGTGATGATAACCAGCCATCACTTGGGGACCTTTGATGATCAATTCACCGATTTCACCAACTGCCACATCAGAAAGCCCTGTTTTTATGTCAACCACCCGGCAGTCAACATTCGGTAAAGGCAATCCAATTGAGCCTTCCCTGTTCTCGCCCAAGATGGGATTACAATGTGTCGCAGTTGGAGCTTCTGAAAGGCCGTATCCTTCAACAAGATGCCCATGGGTTAATGTTTCGAAAGCTTGTTTGACCCCAAAAGGCAAGGTGGCTGATCCGGAAATACACGCTTTAATACTTGAAAGATCATATTCTCCATCTACCACTGGAGGATAATGATTAATTGCTGCATAGATATTCGGAACACCAGGGAAAACAGTTGCCTGGTGAGTCTCAGCAGCTTCCAATAATCCATCAAGGTCCCTTGGGTTAGTGATCAGTATCATCCGGGCACCCAACTTAATGGCGAGGATCATCCCCAATACCATTCCATAAACATGGTAGAGCGGAATCGCAATCAAGACACCTTCTTTTCCTTGATGCGTATTGACTAACCAAAAGCTGAATTGATACACGTTTGCAACTAGATTCCGATGCAATCCAATGGCGCACTTCGGTGTTCCTGTTGTTCCCCCGGTATATTGAAACACAGCAGGATCTTCCGGATGAACTTCAACATCAACGGGTTCACCAACTTTAAAGGTTTGAAGCAATCCTCCCCAGGTAATATCACCCTTCGCAACCTCATTGCTTGATCCAATAATGACGAATGTTTCCATATGCATTCTTGATTGAAGAGCCTTAATTTTCTGATAATATGAATTCGGAAGGATTAAAATCCGCACATCAGACTCATTGGCTAGTTTTTCAACCTCTGCTGGCCGATAATTTGGGTTCAATGCTATCACAACGCCACCCGCCTTCAGGATGCCAAAATAACTAATAATAAACTCTGTTGTATTCGGCAGCATGATCCCTACACGCTGTCCTTTCTCTAAACCAATGGAAACTAAATATCGTGCAACTCGATCCGAAAACTCATTAATTTCTTCGTAGCTCTGAGTTTCACCCTCACAGATCGTACAAACTGACTCGCCATATGTCTTCACAGATTGATTGAACAGGTCAACAAGAGAGATTCTCGGGATTTCAATCACAGCAGGAACACCTTTATCATAAAATGAAGTCCAGGGACGATTATTTAATTTCACCTAACCACCTCCTGATCAAAACTTCCATTTCATCTACTATCTGTTCATTTGCTAAGAACCATGTGATATAGGGGTCATCTGGTTTAAACCAGTTTGCCTGGCGACGGACCAAAATGCGTGTGTTCCTTTTCAGCAATATTACAGCTTCATCGTATGTTATCTCACCCTGTAAGTATTGGATGATTTCTCGATAGCCAATAGCAGACATCGATGAAAGTTTAGGAGAATACCCCGAGTTTAACAACCCACGAACTTCATCCACCAAACCACCATCAAGCATCTGTTCAATGCGCTGATCCACTCTGCCAAAGAGGTCCTCACGTGAGCGTTGAACACCCATGATTTTCACACGGTACCGGCATATTTGTTTGCTACGTAATTCAGAGAAGCGCTTGCCTTTCTTGATTATCACCTCAAAGGCGCGTACAGTTCGGCGAAGGTTGCGAGGTTCTATTCGATTTGCGGCTTCTGGGTCCAATCGTGATAAACGCTCATGGAGACCTTCTGCACCAATATCCTCCGACCATGATATCAGTGCATTTCTAAGGTCAAGATCCGGTTCCTGAGAAGGTATTTGCCAGCCTTCAATAATTGATCTAATATATTGTCCAGTTCCACCAACCAGGAATGGCAATTTAGCTCGCCTATGAATAGCATCAATGGCGTGATAAGCTTCTCTCTGATATATGCCCAGGCTCCAACTTTCATCCGGCGCAGCCACATCGATCAGATGATGTGGGACACACAGTCTTTCATCTTTGGTTGGTTTTGCTGTTCCAATATCCATTCCCCGATAAAGCAGGCAAGAATCCGCTGAAACGATCTCTCCATCGAAGCGCTGTGCCAAATCAATTGAGACAGCAGTTTTACCAGCAGCAGTAGGTCCGACGATAACGATCAATGGAAGTTTCGATTTATGGGTCATGAGAGCACATTGATGAAGTGTTGAACATCCTTGACTTTATTATAGTGATCCAAAATTACTGAGATTACATCGATCCGCCAAAAATCATTAATTTCTGGATGTTCCTGCAACCATAACAATCCAGCGTTTTGGATTCTTTCTAATTTCTCTGGTGTTATGCTGGTTTCCGGCATACCAAATGTATCAGTTGTTCTGGTTTTGACCTCCACAAAAATAACTGATCCTGATTCAAACATAACCAGGTCCAACTCACCATAGCGAGTCGTATATTGTTGATCGAGCAATTGATAGCCCAGATTCTGTAAATAATTTGCTGCGATTTTTTCACCAATATTTCCAATTTTCTTCTGATATGTCATCATTATCCATTATCTTGAATAGATTAATCCTACAATAAAGGAGTGTGTGCGTCAAGAAATTTTACTATGACTGGATAAGAATTGGGATTATCGGTTAGAATCCTTATAGAGGAAAAATGCCAACTTTAGAAATCATCACTATCGGAACTGAGTTATTACTCGGAGAAATTACTGACACAAACTCAACATTTCTCGCCAGGACCTTGCGAGATTATGGAATTGATATCTACCGGATCACAACAATCGGTGATAACCCTGGTCGGATTACAACAACGATCAGGGAAGCACTGAACAGAGCTGACATCATCATCACAACAGGTGGTCTTGGCCCTACTGTGGATGACCCTACAAGGCAAGCTGTAGCTGAGGCAGCGAACCGCAACCTGGTATTTAATCCAGACCTTTGGGAGCAAATTCTCCAGCGGTTTCAAGCTTACGGTCATCAACCGACCGAAAACAATCGCCGCCAGGCGTATATTCCAGAAGGAGCAATACCCATCAGCAATCCTGTGGGAACAGCACCCTGTTACATTGTCGAGATGGGGGATGCATGTGTTATCTCCCTGCCAGGTGTCCCAAGTGAGATGAAATTTATCTTACACCAATCAATCATTCCATTTTTGAAGCAAAAGTACGTGTTAAGATCAAAAATCATCAAAGCAACTGTGTTGCATGCTGCTTCAATGGGAGAATCTGTCATCGATGAAATCATTGCTGATCTTGAAGAATTAGCAAACCCAACCGTGGGTCTACTCGCCCATCCAGGGCAGGTAGATATCAGGGTGACCGCGAAAGCAGATTCGGAATTAGAAGCACAAAAGATTAGCCAACCCGTGGTGTCAGAATTGAAAGCTCGTTTGGGTGAAAATATCTATGGACAAGATGAGGAAACCCTGGAAAGCAAGATTTGTCAAATGCTGAGCCAGAAAATGTTACAGCTAACCTTGGTGGAATATGGGCTAAATGGAGCTTTCACATCTTTGCAGACTTTATACCAACATGACGCGGTTCAGATGCTTATCCTGGATGAAGAAGCTTTTGACTATGATACATTCAGTAAACACATTCAATCATTGCGTCAAGAACAACAATGTGATATCGGTTACGGTGCTGCCCTGGTTATGGATAAGCAAGTGTCAGCAAACTTTATTTTACATGACTCCAAACATACAGAGGTACTGATAAGCTCATATGGTGGTCCCAGAGAAAACGCCCCAATTTGGGCACTTAACATAGGGCTTGATTTCTTAAGGCGGCAACTCATCAAAATTACTGGTTTCAAAGAAAAGGAGAATCATGAAACAGGCTGATCTAATTCTGAGAAATGCTAAAGTCCTGACAATGGATGAGGATTACAAAATTTACAACCCGGGTGCGGTTGTTGTTAAAAATGACTGCTTCCTTGATGTCGGTCTTGAATCGGACATCGTTGAAAATTATCAGGCTGCTGAAGTAATGGACTGTGGGGGGAAAGTCCTCCTCCCCGGTTTGATCAATGCCCATACACATGTTCCCATGACCTTATTACGAGGTTTGGCGGATGACCTCCGATTGGATGTCTGGTTGATGGGCTATATGATGCCTGTTGAGCGGGAATTCGTCTCACCAGAATTCGTCCGCATAGGGACGAAACTTGCCTGCGCTGAATCCATCCGCTGTGGTGTAACCACCTTTGTGGACATGTATTACTTCGAATCTGATATCGCAGAAGCAACCGCTGAAGCTGGCTTGAGAGCGATATGTTCCCAAACTGTGCTTAAATTCCCCTCACCAGATGCGACATATTATGAAGAATCATTAGCAGCAGCAGAAGACTACATCAAAGCTTGGAAGGGGCATCCTCTAATTATCCCTTCGATTGCACCGCATGCCCCCTATACCTGTACAGATGAAATTCTGAGATCCTGCACAGAACTCGCAGTAAAATACGATGTTCCGTTACATATTCACCTGGCTGAAACCGCCAACGAAGTGAAAAATATGCGCGATGAGTTTGGTATGCCGGTGATCCCCTATGTCAAAAAACGAGGTCTATTTGATGCGAAAGTAATTGCTGCACATTGTGTTCACATTGATGAAGGTGAGATGCGCTCCATCCAGCGAGCGGGGGTCGGCGTTGCCCACAATCCATCCTCCAACCTCAAATTAGCTTCTGGTTTTGCAAATATTACCCGGATGCTTGAGCTAGGTGTGAACGTTGGTATCGGTACTGACGGCCCAGCATCCAATAACGATATGGATATGGTAGAAGAGATCCGCTTAGCTTCATTGGTAGCAAAAGCTGCCTCGGGAGATCCAACAACCCTGCCAGCCAAACAAACCTTAGCAATGGCAACATGTATGGGAGCAAAAGCTATTCACATGGATCATCTGATCGGATCTATCGTTCAGGGTAAACGTGCTGATTTCATCCTTATGGCTGTCGATAAACTCCACAATTCGCCTAGCTTCCACCGAGATCCTGAAGGCATTTACGCCCAAATCATTTACGCGGCAAAATCCACAGATATCAGGGACATGATGGTCAATGGACAATGGCTTATGCGAGAAAGAGAATTACTCACATTGGATGAACAAGCATTGATCAAAGAGGCTCAGTCATATGCGGAAAAGATTGACACATTTCTTACTCAACGTGAACAATCTGTTCTTTCCAAATTGATTGCAATTGGCGGAGCCATGGAAGAAGCCAGCTTTGAGGTGCAGGCTAAGGTTCTTATTAAAGACCCAGATGCCATCATTGAAGCCCTGAGGAAAGATAATATTGAGATTACTTACACACGTCATTACCATGAATTTGACACCTACTTCTACTTTGAAGATACAAAACAAGGCCTCTTACGTTATCGCGAGGATGAGTTCATCGATAAAAAAGGA
>JGI24025J20009_10002681_pt1 | contig 12546 bp, 11 predicted proteins | sample Cruoilmetagenom3_FD_20009 | JGI IMG/M metagenome (IMG submission 20009)
CAAGGAAGCCCAGGCGTATTATCCTTCGAGGGATAGCAACGGGGAGAGCCCCTGGGAGGAATTTCCGGAATTGCCTGAGCCGATGTTTGGGTTTGGCGCGGCGAGTGTGTCAGAGNCNNTTTATGTGGTTGGGGGAGAAACTTTTCAGGAAAGTGGTACTGATTCTCAATCATTTGTTTTTGCGAATGAAGGTTGGATTTCTTTTAATACCAATAAAGATTACTCTGGTGAGCAGATTGAGCTGGTTTTCCTGGGTTCTTCTTTGTTTATTGTTGACCCTTCAGAAGTATTGAATAAGACGCAGCTATGGGAATATCAAGTTTATTATTTTAGTATTTACATTCCCTTTGTGCCCTGAAAAGATGAAAAAACTATTTCTCAAGAAGTACCCCCCAGATAATTATTTTGGTTAATCCTAAAATTCAGAAAACCATTTATTACTACGGATATCCTCCGAATTCTTTCTTATTGCCACCATTGAGGTAAATCTTAGTCTATTGTAAATGTTAAAAAATTTTAGTGGTACCAAAAAAGGTAATATTCCCTCAGGGATCATCTTAATAAAAAACCTGAGAAACTTCTTTTTATTGGAGGTTTCTTCTACTTGTGAATGGAAATCATACGCTGGAAATTTGAGAATATATGATAGTGCTTTTGAAATACTCGAAAACGAACAATCATCAAAAATAATATACCCCCCAACTCTTAACAAACGATTTGCATAAAAAAAATCTAAAGAAACTTGATCAAAAGAATGGAAACCATCGATAAAGATAAGATCAAAGGAATTTAATTCTCTTTTTAATATTTCCGGCAAAGCAAATTCTGATTTCTCTTCAATAAAATCGTAAAAGGAAACATTTGATCTTTCAAGATTAAGAATCCCTATTCCAAGATAATTTTCCTCCTGATAGGGATCAATAATTATATGTCGGGGTGTTTTTCTTGATTCCAGGGCACAACAAATAAACAAAGATGAGAGGCCAAATCCGCAACCTACCTCTAACGTTTGTTCAATTGAGTCATCTTGTTGGATTAAATCATAGAGAAACATCCCCTCTGTTTGGTCAATATTTCCTCTTAAGGGGATAAGATTGCCATCTTTATCTTGGACGGCACCAGTGCTATATATCTCGTTGATTATTGAGTAAATCATTCGGTTTTTGGAAGCGCTCACATTTTATCGTACAACAACCATATCGAACAGGATGCCAATCAAGGGCCTTGCGTAATAGGTATCGCTGTACAGAAAATCGCTTTCGTTCAAATCAGTCCCAGATAGATCTCCTAGCATTAACCCGATGGTTTGGCCTGCTTCTAATGGTTCGTCAAGATTGAATGTGAATAATCCCTCCCGATTAATAACTGTCTCGGCTAAAACCTGTCCGACCGCAGAAACACTGACTAATCGTAAGGGCACCTCAGCAGGACCAGATCCCGTCACGGTGAGGTCACCGGCTTGAACCGGTACTGAGATGCTAAATTCTGGACCTTGTGGCGTTTCATCTGACGGATTATCAACGACAGGGTAACCGGTTTCTGGGCTAGCATCAGGGGTATTGATGGGATAACCCGTGGATATATCCGAATCAGTAGGCATGGTTGGTGTATCTGTTACAAGATCAGTTTGCAAGCTTGTTGGTGTTGGCATTTCTGTTGCTTCGTTTTCAGTACAACCTGACACCATAAACGCAAAAATCATTAGAATTAGGGTTATTATTTTAATTTTCATCACAACCTTTCTCAAAATCGCTTAAAATATATTATAAATCATAAATGTTCTAAGAAGAATTATTAAAGTTTGTTGCTTACTATTGTTCACATAGCAGAAAGAAAATTTATTTAGTTAGTCACGATGTTCCTATGAAAACTGATCATGATAGCATTAGAATTTATCTGATATTTGTAATCTTATTACAATTAATCGTCATTGTTTTTACAGGTCATCTTAAGCAAGGCTTTCACGTCGATGAAATATTTTCATTTGTTTTCGCAAATTCTCATGAAAATCCTAAATTTGATCAAGGAATGTATCATACCTGGTTTCAACCTGAATATTTCTCTGATATGGTCAAGGTATCAGCAAGTCATCAATTTTCTTTTATAACAACATATCAAAACCAAACAAGAGATGTACATCCGCCATTCTATTATTTTATTTTGCATACGGTTTGTTCAATTTTCCCGGAAAAGTTTTCAATTTGGTTTGGATTAATAATCAATATTGCATTTTTTGTTATTTGTAATTATTTTCTCTACTTGACAGGGGAAAAATTATTTGAAAATCAATTTTTAGCCTTGCTCCCTGTTATAATTTGGGGTTTTAGCGCTGGCGCTTTGAGCACAGTCATTTTCATACGGATGTATATGTTATTGACCTTATTGGTTGTTATGACCATTTACTCCCATATTATATTTTTTGAAAAAGAGGCGTCAAAACCAGTTGCAATAATATTATTTATCCTCATTTTTTTGGGAATAATGACCCATTATTATTTTTTTGTGTTCATCTTTCTTATGGCCATATCTTATAGTGTGACCTTAATTTGCCTTAAGAAATGGCATCAATTGATCATGTATGTCTTTTCGCTGTCTCTGGCTATTATTGCTGGAATAATTTTTTATCCGAGTATGTTAGAGCAGATATTCACGAGCTATCGAGGGCAAGAGGCATTTGATGCAATTGCAATGTTTTCAAATTATTCACATTCCATTCATGCGTTTTATCAACTAATTTCAGCACAACAATTCAGTGGGACTTTATCAATTATTGTTTTGGTTTTGTTTTTGTTAAACCTCATTAAGTTGGTTAAGAGATTAATTATGAAAAAAAATCGAGGGCCAGATTTACGAGAAGCTATGCCTAATGATGAAAGTAAAAAGAGGAAATTTTCAATAAGAAAATATTTTAAGAAATATTATTCAATTAATACACTTGTTATAACGACATTTTTCATGTTTGTTACCATTGCAATCATTTCGCCTTATCAATCGACAAGATATCTCTATGTTATTTATCCAATGGTGAGCATTTTAGCAGTTTTCTTTACCAGTAAAAGTCTGGAATTATTTACTAAGAACAAGAAAATTCTTATCCCCATTATTCTATTGATGTTTTTGAATATGAACATCTTATCCTTGAACAGTGGGAAGATCGATTATCTCTATCCTGGCAATAATAATGTTTTATCAATTGCCGATACTTACGGCGATTTTTCTTGCGTTTTTATTACGAATCGTTTGTGGATATTAAGGTCTAATGTTTTTGAATTGGAAAAATTTAAGCAAACAATTTTCATACCAGCATATGAAATGAATCCTCTTCCTGAATTAAGGTTTTTTGACAAAACAAGCAGAGGAGTAATTATCTATATTGATAACATCCTTATTCAAGAAGATATCCTTTCGATTGTCTTATCTTCTTATGGTTTTGAAAATTATGAATTCCTATATGCTTTGGACTTAAATTCCGCCTATTTTGTATATGATTAGTGCATCAAAAACAGATAGGTTTATAGAAAAAAGCTTATCAATATAATATCTGATATTCATTTAAATGGAGAGGTTGTCCCATTTTTAGGACAACCTCTATTTTTCTAAACTAATAGGGTCAAATTGCCTAGGAAATTTCTCTGATCAGAAAAATTATTCGAGCGCGCCTTCGAAATTGATCCCTTCGTAATTGCGCATATCAACGTCATCCATAGAGGAATATTCACTGGCTAGGCCAATAATGCCTTCGCCACCTTGTGATGTAACGATCACGCTAAATTGATTGTCCGCAAGTTGTGCAAAATCAGAAAAGCCTGAAACAATGGTGAATTTACTTGCACCATTTTGTGAAACACGGTTGGTGTTGATGGCTTCACCTACGGCAACAGGTGATGTAGTTTCAAAGACGTAAACATTGTCTGTGCCGTATTGGTAATACTCAAAAGTCAGATCCTCAGAAGTGCTGCCCACATTTTGCACGGTGACACCACCAGAAATATTACCCATCATTTCACGTACAATTGGGAATGCAATTTTTTCAGATTTACCATTGTCAGCGAACCCGGCGTACAGGGTAATCCCACGATCATCCATACCCGCTAAGTACTTGCTGTCATTGGTTGCACCAACCAAGGGCTGCGGATCGTAAGTTGCATCATCAAGGGATTCAACCACAGCTGCAGCAAAGGTGCCCTTGGGCATACCACCGAGATTGCCAAGCCATTTGCTGAAGAGTACTGATTCTCCAGGGGCAATGACTTCCGTGTCTGTATAGGTATCACCCACAATGGCTGTTGAGTCAGAGTCAACCCAAGTAACGGTTAGTGAAATTTTAACCAAAGCATCAGCACCACCGACATTCATGATCGAAGCACCAGCGTTCATGATGTCATAATATTCGTTCTTGATGGTGGGGAAATACAATTTGGTGTCCTGATCGGATGGGGTTTGGGCACGGGTGCTGAGGGCAAAAACTGCCGGTGTGCCTTGATGGGGATGTTCAATCACGGATGCTGCAATTGGACCCGTTGAGGACTCGATTTCTGCAGATCCATAGCAGGGAGATGTATTTGAGTCTGACCCACATACCTCTGAAGTATATAAAGGCACGCCAGCAGATAAGGGATCAAACACATACATTTCGTTAGCAGAAATGCTCTGTGTAATGGATTTTACAAGTCCATCGTTCATGTTGAATGTTACTGTTACATCTGCATCACTTCCAGCAGCCTGAATATAAAGAGTGGTCGTGTGTTCACCATAATTAAGTTTGATTGTTGGTACTGTGAGGATGGTATTTACCATATCAGCACTCATGCCTTGGTATCGTGCGCTTGCAGTACCAATACCGCCCAATGCTCCATTGCTATAATTCGCAATTTCTGAAATTGCCGCCATTTCTTTATTAGCAGAAAGAACCACTGAACCTTCAAAATTACTGGGCAGTGTAGAGTTGAAACCTATATAAGGTCCAGTTGGATAATCCACGGTTTTTCCTGGATCATAGATTAATCCTTGACCAAAATCAAAATTAAAAGAGCTACTGTCAGCAACCATCCCGCCATCATAAGCTTCCATCTTGACAAAGCCGTCATTACCACCTATGTTCTGGATGAATATTGCTGACCACCAGTCAGCACCTGGTAAGGCTGCTGAAACGCTGGCTAAGGCAACGAATGCAACTAAAAATGCTAGGGTTAGAACAATACCAATTTTCTTCATATTATTTCTCCTGTTCATACTATGTAAACTGATTCAACTTTGTATTGTAAGTATATGAAATAGACTGCAGAATTACCATAGTACCTTCGGGTTAATCCCACCTTATGGTGACAGCCACATGGATAAATTTCGATTAATCAATTTCTCAAGTTGAAGAATATCTCCCGAGAAGGTTATAGCAAGTTGTTTTCGGATATCCAAAGGCATGGCACGCTTTTCAAGATTGGTTTGCCGTATTTTCGTGGTTACCTTCTTTCTAAATGCAGAGGGAAAGAGTATCTGACTAAAGCGTTTGATTACATTATCATTCAGAAATAGTTTCCTCAGGAAATTGTCAGCACGTTCATTCTTTGGAAACCCCGAGACATTCGGCCGGCTTGAGATATCAGGTTTAAATTTTGGATCAACATCCATAAATGAAAATAAATCCTGTAAAAGTTTATAAGGATCATTCACTAAATCGTCATAAAGTACGACTTTAATATGGGATGGATCGAAGATCTGATAATATCGTGAGAGCTGTTCAAAATAGAAACCAGCATTTACATAATGCCATAGCATCCCCCAACCAGCATCGATTCGCTGGGTTTCTAAGGTCAAAGCTTCTCTGAAAGTTTTTGCCGGTTCTTTCCATTCCCGCAAGGCATGTGTATAAGCAGAATATGCGCGATCAACAGGATTTCTGAGGATGGCAAGCAATTTAACATGCGGAATATGGGTTTTGATATTTTCTGCTGTACCAGGTGTGTATAGATAGGTTGGCGATGATTCTCCAATTATTCGCTCATCGGTTATCCCATCAAAGAAGTGCTCATATTCTTCCACAGACGAAACAGATTCATGGATATATTGCTTCGGAACATCTTTGNTCTGTGGTTTAATGTTTGAAAAATAGCGTAATTCTTTCTTAGGGCTCATAAATATTTCAGGATGCTGCTTGATATAGGTGTATATTGCCGTTGTGCCTGATTTTGCTGCGCCAATGATTAAAAAATTTGGTAACATCGTTTTTCTTCCTGAGTATTTTACTTTTTAGGTGAAGACAATTCGAAAATTCCTTTAAAAATATCTTTCCCTAATTGAATATCTTTTATCGTTAATATTTTTAAAACCCAAATAAGTAAAGCATACAAAATAATGCCTGAGCCTATTGCAATAAATACCCCGATCCGTTTAAGGAAAAAAGTAAAAAGGAAAAATATGATGCTGCTAATTAGAATTTTAATGAATGCTGAAAAACTGATAGGGGGATAGCCCGATTTCCACGTGAAGAAACAACACAGGATTGTAAGCACGTAAGATGTTATCAGGCGAACAACTGCGACACTAACAATGCCGTTTCTTTCCACAAGCAAGAAATTTAATAGAATTGTCAGGCTACCACTGATGAATAAAGAGAGTACAACACGATTCTCTTGGCCGTGAACCATCAAAAGGCGTATTGCGACAACCGTGAAAGAATAGCCAATTACGGTCCAAATGACAATTTGCAGGAGGGATGCTGATATTTCAAACTGTGACCCAAATAAAAATGAAACCAATTTGTCAGCTAAGAAAAAACAACTGATAGATAAAGGAAACGTTATCAAAGCGATGTATTTTCCAAGGATAAGATTCAATCGTCTTAGAATTTTTGGTGAGTCTTTTTGATACCTGGCATAAACCGGGAAGATGGCGTTCCGCAGCGCTTCTGAGAAAAGAGATAGCCCACCAATAATCGTGTTCATAGCCGTAAAATAGCCGACCTCAAATTCATTTAGATAAAACGAGATTATTAATATTTCCATGCGGCTGTCCATTACGACAAGTAGAGCCACCAGAAATAAAGGAAAGGCCCTGATGATTTGGTTCAGGCTGAATTGAACATCAATTACAGGTTTAAATTTTTGCCTTATCTTTCTTACAAAAACCAGGCTGATCAATAATGCTAAATATTCTATGACTGTATATAAAATGGCGACAACAATGATTGATCCCCCCAATAATAATACGACAAAGGATATGGATAGGCGTATAAGGCTAACGGTCAGTGAAATAATGCTGAGATATTTTATTGTCTCAAAAGCAATGAATAGAGAATAAAACAGGTTTGTTAATGTCGACGCCAAAATGCTATATGAAATGATTTGGATGATTTGCAGCGTTTGTTCTGAGTAATTCAGATTGCGAGCAATGACATTTATTGCAATGATGATGATGATCGCAAATATTAATCGAATGAGAACAAAATTGGAAAGATATTTGTTAACATTGCTCATTTCTTTTGATATTTCCCTGATGAGTAGATTTCCAAGACCCCAATAGGAGAAGAGCAACCCCAAACTAAAAAAATTGTAGGCAATACTATAGGCACCCATTGTGGAAATGCCTAAAAAATTTGATATCATCAGAATTAAAAGAGCATTTGCTAATTTCGTGGATAAATCAGCAACTATATTAAAACCAACGTTTTTCACAAATTGAGAAGCCGTTTTAATCAATGTGATGCTACTCCAACCATTTTGACAAATCTTTCTCAATTAATTCCTCTAGTTTTAGAATGTCCTCCCTGTAAAAATTGATCAGGTCTGATTTTACAACCTCTGATATGGTTTGCTTATCGAGGTTTTTCGATCGTATTGTGTTCGTAACTTTTTGCCGCCACAACTCAGGGATTAGAATTCTCGAGATCCATCGTATTGGATTGGGTTTGTTAAAAATTGTTTTTGAAATGTAATAAATAAAATTACTTTTTTGGGAACCTGAGACATTATATTTCAAAGAGATATCAGGGGTGAAATTTGTATTTACTTCGAGGAATGAAAAAATATCTTGCAAAAGTTCCCCTGGATTCGAAATTAATTGTTCAAATTCATATATCTTTATTTGTTCTCTGCTGAAAATTTTATAATATCGCGACAGTTGTTCAAAATAAAGCCCAACATTTTTATAATGCCAGATTGGGTCCCAATTATTCTGGATTCTAATTGCCTCTTGTTTGAGAGCTTCTGAAAAGGGCTTTGTTTCTTCTCTTTGGTCTCGAATTAGATGCATGTAAGCTGAAAATGCTCTTTCTGTCGGGTTTCGTAAGATCGCAATTAATTTGATATCCGGGTTTGTTGCTTTTATACGTTTGGATGCTTCCTTTCGGTAGAGATAGGAGGTTGAAGCTTCCCCGATGGCTTTTTCGTTAATAACGTTTTCGAATAGATTTTTGTATTCCTCCAGGTCAGTTATTGCTTCAGGAATTGTGTCACCAGGTCCATTGGTCATTTTTGTTTGTGAAGTAAATGAAAAGAAATGTGGTTCTTTTACTGGACTCATATAGATTTCTGGATGTTGTTTTAGATAATAGTAGAGGGAGCTTGTTCCAGATTTCGCTGCACCAATGATCAAAAAATTTGGAGGAGTCATAGTTTTGACAATTTTTTAGTGCCTTAGGGGGTGGCGCAAGCCATCGTAAAAACCCCTGAATGCGTGAAGAAGCGGACCTCGATTTCCTGATGTTTTCTTTATTTTAAATTGAAATAAAATTCCATCGAAAATCATGTAAGAAAATGCATAGAGAATCAGGAATAATAGGTGAAAAATATTTTGAGCATGTTTTCGATATAGAAGTATTTTACTTCTATTCCAATAATAGGCTGTAAAGGCATTATTTTCTGTTGATCCCACTTTGTGCCAAACATGGGCATCTGGAACGAAAAGAAGTTTATAACCCAATGATTGCACTCGCCGGCAAAAATCTATCTCCTCATGATAGATAAAGAAATCAGGATCAAACCCACCTGTTCTTTGTAAAACTTCTCTTCTAATCAGCATGGCTGCCCCCCAAATGTAATCCACATTTCTTGTTTGGCTATTTGATGGAGAATCCAGTTCCCTAATATGGGTATTCAGAGCACCAAAGTGCCATGAATGTGCGTCGGCACCAGCATACCAAATTTGTTTTGGATTCTCATAAAAATAGATCTTTGGTCCTAGGATTCCGATGCTTTCTGATTGTACAGATCCACTTAGAAGCTGAATAAAAAAATTTTGGGCAACACTTGTATCGGAATCCAGTCGTAATACATACTCAGATTCTGGTACATGATCAAGGACATACTGAAAGCCAATATTCGAAGCCTTAGCTGCCCCCATGTTCGTTTCAAGTGGGATAAGAATGATGTCAGGAAATAATTGCTGGATCTTTTTTATGGTTTCATCTTGGGAATAATTATCCACAACAATAATTTGACATTCAATGATACCTGCCGCTTTTAATGATTGTATGCACTCAACAAGGTCACAAGCACGGTTGTATGTTGGTATAATAATTTGGAGGCTATTGATGGGAATACTCATGATATTGATTTGTTNTCCATAGCTTTTAGTCCTTCTGCTGCACCTAAACACCAGCAAAATTTTAAAATGTAGACAGAAGGGATTNTTGAAAGGTTATTTCGAAATTCTTGCGTAGTAATGAAAATTTTTAAGGTCGTGTAAGCAGAAATTAGCGAGGATAGTAATTTCCAAACCAATGAATGGCCCAATATTTCTGGCATCTTATACAATTTCTTAAACTTAATCCTGTTTTGGATCGAATAAAAACCATCAGTATAAAAAATATCTTTTAGGCGCTTAAATGATAAATCAATGGGCTTGTGTAAAATTGCTGCTGTGGGCTCAAAAATAAGTCGATACCCTGATTGTGTCATTCTTAAAGTCCACTCAAGATCCTCACATCGGCGGAGATCTTCATTAAGAAGCCCAACTTTATTCATTACCTCTCGTTTAACAGCCAGATTAAGTGTGGGTAAATACTTTTTAATTTCCTTTCTCTTGGAAATAAAAAATTCATGGAACATGGCTATGTTATAAACTAAAGGCCAAAAATTTTCATCATCAGATTTAACGCCCCCACCTACGACATTCCATCCTTCTTGCATGCGACGGATTAAGTTCTCCATCCAATTTTGCTGCGGAATACAATCGGCATCGATAAAAAACAACCAATTCCCATTTGATTGTTCAATGCCAATATTTCTGGCTCTACCTGCACCAATAGGGTGTATTGTATNGATGAATTTAATNTCTTCAGAATAATGCTGTAAAATGTTCCACTTATCTTTTCCAACAACAATTATTTCACATGGGTGGTTGTTTACTTCCTGTTNTATGGCTTTGATAACTTCTCCGATAAGGGGGGAATTTAAATTTGGAATAATTATTGANATTAACTCGGGNAATTGATTTTTATTTTCCATGTTTTTTAGAGCNCAAGATTACTTCTGTCAAGTGAATATTAATTTTTTGGCCTAATTTCTCAATGCTATAGTGTTCATTGAATATTTCAATTGCATTTTTTGATAGTTCCAACCTTTTTTCGGAATCATTTGCCAATTCGACTATAGCGTTTGATATTTCCTGTGGTTTGTTCCGGTTGCATAGGTATACCGTGTTTGGCGGTAAAGCAATTCTTATTGCCGGACTATCCCCGGTAATAATTGGTTTTCCCATTGCAAGACACTCATACAGCTTATTTTGAACTGTCATGAGGGATTGAGGTGTAGTGCCAAACACTCCAAAGCAGATAGCTGCTTTGGCTATTTGATTAATCAAGTCGTCTTGACTCATCCATCCAAAAATTTCTACATTCTCAATATTGTGTTTATCAATGTACGTTTGAAAGGGTTCTTTTTCAGGCCCCTCACCAATAAATCGAAATAAAATGTCATCTCGTGTTTTAAGTTGATTGACAGCTTCAGCGATTTTCATAACGCCATGATTTGGGATAAAAGAGCCATAGTACAATACTAGAAATCTGTCCCCTTCTTTTTGTGAGAGAATATTTTTGGGATTAAAAATTCGATTATCAGCGCCGGTAGGGACAAGTCTGAAGCGTTTTTCAGGAATTTTATATGTTTTTTCAAACCAGGAAACATAATCATTTGTGTCTTGAATGAGCATATCTGGTAAGCGTAAGCCGATGTATTCAACCCATTGGATCAAACTCAGGATAAACCGGTGATCTTTGTTCAATCCACGTTCCTTAGCAATCAGGTAGATGGACATAAAGACATCCCAAACCAGGGGTTTGCCTTTTATTATGGCTAAGAATTTTGCGAGGAATACGTCGAATTGACCTGGATATCCGATCATTAGGATGTCAAAATCACCCACCTTACGAAAACGCCAGATCAGTTTAGAATAGGTTTTCAAAACCCGCCACCAAAATTTGGGATTTATCCATCCACCCTTAACCGTATCTATCCTATCCTGGATCCCATGCCAAAGTATTTCGTGGCATTGAACAACTTCAATCCCTGCGGTTTCTAAGGCAGCAAGCATAATTTTGTTTCTTGAGTATCCTTTCCGGTATGTTCCAAAATAGCAAACTTTCATATCTTCTATCCAATTGAACTAACTAAAAATAAATCAAAAAAATCCTGCTTAGGTAAAAATAAATTTTGCTGCGATGCACTAGTATGATACGCTCTGTTTTGATGATCGTTTGTGTTAGTGCAAAAGCCCTTGCAAACAGTTTCCTTGTCGAGTATGCCTAAAAAACAATGTTTTGAGGTAAGTAAAAGTCCAGGCCTTATCTTATTCTGGTTATTTTCTAATTTTGTAAATTTCAATGACAGGCCCCTTAATTTTATCAACTAAATGATTATCCCATTGTTTCCTGATAAAATACGAAATATCATTCAAACGATCAGTTATCTTTGTTAGTTGTGGGTTGGGTTGAATTTTTATTACTAACACATTCTCTTGTCTTATTATTTCATAAAAATCAATTTCATTTGGGTAGTGTTCAGGTTCTGCAAAATATCGATCATTCATTTGTGATGATAAGATCACGTACTCAACCTGATCTTCTACCGGGTATTCATTAAAAATGCCCTTGGGGTAAGTCGGTAAAAGTGGAGAATAGCCTTCATAAATACTGTTTTGAACTGTGATCTGATTTTGCTGGCAATATTCCTGGGCAATTACCCGAGTATCCGTAAACGACATTCTAATTGGGAAATAAAGAGAGGCTGTTCCTTGATGAAAGAAATATACTGCGATGACAAAAATTATTGCCATCTTGGCAATTTTCAATCTATCGGTCTTTTCCATAAGGAATAGGATCCCACCTGCAATTAAAAACAGTGGGGTAATGTACATTGGTAACGCCCATCTCTCCCAGTGAAGGGGCAGGATGCTGAGGAGGATCCAATATAAAAATCCATAGGTGAGTATGAAGGCATGTGAATCTTGTTTTTGGATAAATCTGATAATGCCAAAAACAATCAAAGGGATTGAAAGGAAATTTGACCAACCATAAAATTGCTCGACATAAAAAAGCATGTTTTTATACCAGGG
>JGI24025J20009_10002682_pt1 | contig 12541 bp, 16 predicted proteins | sample Cruoilmetagenom3_FD_20009 | JGI IMG/M metagenome (IMG submission 20009)
TAAGTTCTTTATTTTAAAATATCTTGTGATAATCTCGCCTGCCTGCCGGTAGGCAGGTGTAATCTTGTGGTTTCTTAACGCATAATTTGGGATAAATGTGACATCGAGAGATGTCCGGACTTTTTTAAAAAACCCTGTGTGGTCGGTTATAATGAACATTGTATCTGGAGGCGATATGTGTTGGATATGGGTTTTACTTTTATTTCCCCTTCTCTTGACTTTCGCGAGCTGTAGGCATGAAGAAACGATCGATGTAAGACCGGAGGCAGCAGCCGGCAAATTCTATCCGGAGGATTCAAAAGAACTTAGAAATACGGTTATAGATTTCCTTTCAAAGGTCAAGGAGGAGAAAATAAAAGAGAGAATATATGGACTTGTCGTTCCCCATGCGGGCTATCGATTTTCAGGTCAGGTTGCTGCCTATGCATTCAAGCAACTTGAGGATGGGCATTTTGACGACATAATCGTGATAGGTCCAAGCCATTCTATCTATTTGGACGGAGCATCTGTTGGCGACTGGGACTTTTATGAAACTCCTCTCGGAAGAGTAAAAATTGATAAAGAGCTGTGTGACCGTATAAGAAAGGAGGGTGAGAAAATTGGATTTTATCCCGATGCTCATTCTCGTGAGCACTCCGTAGAAAATGAGATTCCGTTTTTGCAAGTTGTATTGGGTGATTTCAATCTGGTTCCGATAGTGATGGGAAATCCAAGTATAGAAAATTGCAGAATTTTAAGCAACGCACTTATAAAAGCGATTGGAAATAAAAGAGTTCTCATCGTAGCGAGCTCCGATATGTCTCACTATCCGCAATACAACCATGCGGTGAAAGTTGACCATAAAACCCTCGATATAATCAAAGCAATGGATCCAGAAAGGCTGATAGAGAATGAACGGGATGCCTTATCCCGGGAAATCCCAAACCTCCACTGCACCTTATGCGGTCTCGGACCCGTAACAACTCTATTGATGACAGCCAAAAAACTCGGAGCCAGAGAGGCAAAAATACTCAAATACGCCAACTCTGGTGATGTACTTGCACAGAACAGAGATAGGGTTGTTGGATATGGGGCAATAGCCATCTACGGCCACCAACAGACCACCACACCTAATAACGAGCAGAAGAAAAAACTACTCGAGATTGCAAGAAAGACAATAGAGGCGAGGCTTGCAAATAAACCAAGACCCGAGTTTAAGATTGACGACCCCGCCCTCATGGAGAAACGGGGAGTATTTGTCACACTCACCAATCACGGAAAATTGCGTGGATGCATCGGTCATTTTCTCGCTGATACTCCGTTGTATAAGATTGTATCGGATGTGGCGATCGCGGCATCAACTCAGGACTATAGATTTGCCTATGACCCGGTTACCTTAAAGGAGATGAAAGATATAAGAATTGAGATATCCATTCTCTCTCCATTGCGCAGAATAAAGAACATCGATGAGATAAGGATGGGCATTGATGGAATATATATAAGGAAAGGCACGAGGGCGGGAACATTTTTACCCCAGGTAGCAGAGGAGACGGGATGGACAAAACGGGAGTTTTTGGAGCATTGTTGCTATGACAAGGCCGGGCTACCAAGGGATGCGTGGAAGGACCCAGACACAGAGCTCTACACTTATACGGCATTTGTATTTCATGAATAGGTATTCTTTAAGACTGTACTACTCCATCTTCGGTATCTGACCCGGACTTATCTTGAAGTCACGAAACAAAGAATATTCACTTATCCATCTTATGCGTTATGTGCAGACCTGACTGCATGCACTTCTGGGTGAGTTAAATTAAAATTTACTAAGATCCTCTCTGTAATCTCCTAATTACTCAAGAGTTATGAAGACCCGATGCTGATTTCGCTCCATTTTTACTCTTCTTTTGACTTGACCAGCTCGAATTTGTAAATCATCTTTTGCCCCTCGATAGAAGTTTTGACGGACTTTCCTTTGTATTTCAAAAGATATAACTCGTTTCTTTTAAGGGGCTTGGGCATGTCAATTTGAAAACCTTCGGCCTTCTTGCTCAGAACTTCACACTTCGTATAGACTGAGGTAGAGAAGACCGTGCCTGCAAAGAAGGATACTAACAGAGAAATCACCACTACTACAATTTTCGACAACTTACTCATAAATTAGCCTCCTTTTTCCTCCTAATCTCTGGAGAACAGCGCCTATTTCCTTATCAAAATTGAGCTTGCACCAAAATTCTTCTTTTTTACATGATTTCCAAAGCCTTTTCAGTACTGGGATTGATTCTGTATCACCCAATTTCTCTACGGCTTCGATAATACCTCCTGTAAGTAGCCACGCAATACTGTATTCATCACTCTCTTTTAAAATACCCCTTATAATGGGCAGTCCCGAATTATCTCCAAGCCTGCCAAGCGCTATAGCAATTACATCATCATACATAGAGCCATAGTGTTCTCTTCTCTTGAATTTTTTCCAAAGTGTTTTCAGCATTGGAATTGACTTGGTGTCACCCAATTTGCCCAAGGTCTCGATTGCATCAGCTACCAACAATGTAAACCCATTGGTACTATCATAGCACTCTTCTTCACCTCTTTCATCTACCTTTACTACATACGGTACCTCGGGGAGGGCATTTACTGCTTCCTCAAGTATTCGCCGTGCTACCAGAATAGCCGATTTTCCCCCAAGACTCTTCGCCGCGGTGATCGCCACCTCTCTATTTTTATCTTGCATTCCTCGCATTAGCAATGCCCCCATTGACTGGTTACGAGCATCATGCATAAAGAACATTAGACCCTCTCTGGTACGGTCATCGCCAGATTCATACACTTCTTTAAGAAGAGGAGCTACTAAATCGCAATCCAGTTGAGATACCAGATCAATAGTAATCCATCTGACAGATTCATCCTCATCGTGCAAAAACTCCCTCAACATTGGAATCCCAGTAGTATCACCCTTTTTGACTGAGCTATAAATGGCATGGAATCGTTCTATTTTGTCATTATCATTTTTATCCATAAAGCTAAATTAGGCTCTCTTTTCTACAATCTCATCTATCTCAGGAGTAACCATAATCCACCTTACTACCAATCCTGAAAAGTGAATGTCACTATGTTCTTTGAAATAATTATCCACAATATCCCTTGCATAATCAAGTGTCTTTGCGCTTTCATCAACAAACTCTCAGGTTTTTTTCTCTTCAGCCGTATCGCATCTCTTTCTTTCTAAATCTGTAAAATTTTGGTCTGCTCGATCCTCTCAAGACAGGAGTTGAACCACTCTTTCGCTTTTTCTTGCTGATTCGGTTCTGGTAGGAGATAGACCATTGACCATTTCCTCTCTATAATTTGCCATCTCCAACTCTCCCCGGGGGTTTGCCACCACCCCTCATCTTGAGGAAAACCTCCATTTTTCACACATTTATCCACTTCTTCGTGTTTTTGTTTCCAAGTCTCAGTTCCTGGCCTGGCTTCAATAAAAAAGCATAAGTCCGGGATGCCTTCACTATTTCCTCTAAGCATTATTCCCATAAATAGGGTTTCCCAAAACTCTAAGTCCTTATATTGCAATGACTTACAAAAGCCGAAAATGGCGATTTCCTAAACCACTGTAAGTCCTTATATTGTAAGGCCTTGTATTGTTGCCTTTTGTCAAAAATCCCGTATTTTGGGCTTTTTATGGCGTATTCTGAGGGCATTTTTGGGTGGTTTAGGAAGAAGTGCCCTGGGAAAATCCTTCTTCTCTAATTTTGTAATATGTTGATCTACTCAAGTTTAGAATTAGTAAGCGATTTAAGGCAAAAGCCTGCAATCTATCAACCCTCAAGGGTTAAATTACATTTTCATAATGGCACAGTACTGTAATCGATTGTTAGCAGTGGCAAGCCACTGCCTGCCTACCGCAGGCAGGCACTCCAATTTCTATCGTGAGCTAATGGAGTGCAAAAGCTTACTTTTGCAGAAATGACAATGCTTTGCTTGGCTTGTCATCAGCTTTACATTCTGACCTCGGATTAAAATGACTTTTGGGAAGCCCTATTCCCATAAAGACTGACAAGTCATCTCTGTTTGAATTTCTGAGTAGCAACCCAAGGCGATTCCATTCCAATTTTTCTTGATAAACCTTACGTAAATTTGCGTTACAAGGTTTCATCTTTATCTTTTCAAATCTATCAATGAACGGTTTAACAGAAGTATCAAGCAGATTTAATGCGACCTCGCGTGCCTCAAAATAAGGAGATCCAAGCACTTGAAGATCCCTTATACCAAGGGGTCTTTGTATAGACACTATCTTGTTTTGCATAATACCCTCCACATAAGTAATTACTTCTTTACACCACATCGAAACTCGTGGGACTGGGAGCAGCTCCCTTTCTAACCGTGATTTAAGCATTCGAACAACATCAATCCATGTTCTAATACCCACAAAATTTTCCTTTTGTATAATTCTATTGTATTCTTTTGGAACTTCGGATTTACCACAAAGCAAGGCAACGGGTATTCCCGGATCTAAGTATTTCTCTAAACGTTCCCACCCCTCTTTATCTGGCACCTTTAGTGGCGGTTTAACCTCAACAACCAATTCCCTTTTAGAGTTCCGTAAAAACACCAGATCGTACCTTCCTTCATCAGTACAATACTCTCTTTTTATAGAATAATTTTTCCATCCAGCAAGATTCTCCGATGAGGGAACTCTTTCCCCCAGCCAGAGACGAACGAACTCCCCCATAGCGATAGGATCATTGTCCAAAACATAGGCTAAAATATCACTCAGTCTGTTTTCAGAGAGTTTCCCCAAAGGAGTATTTATTCTTTCGTTACTATTACTATTTTTCGAAATTCCAGAAAAGGCACCTTCTGTTAAATCATTCATATTTCCTCCCATTTTATCTCCGTATCTCTAATCCTATTAATCCTGAATACTCAATGTTAAGTAGTGTTATTCCCCTGTTCTATCAGTTCCAGAAAAGCTTTAAACTCTTCATCCGAAAGGTCTTCTATCTTGCCCAAAGAGATTGCTCCTCCCAAGTGGTTATACTCATTACAGTTTTTAAAAATGGAAAGTGAACTCAATTTATTCTTAAAAGCCGAGGCAAATGCCTTATTTTCTTCCAACCCCTCCAGATTAATCGCGAAATCTGTCTCAACTCCAACATTTCCATTTTCCCAGAATATGAGCGCGTGCCCCACTGTAAGACGAAGAAGGTTATTCTTGTCCTTCCCAAAGTCTACTGGTATCTTCTTATCGTTTGCAAATTTCAGGACTTGTTGAATAGCATTTCTGCGAGGCTGGCCACCTTCAAATTCAACAATCTCAAGGAACGACTTTTGCGTCAATTTAAAAGGTTTTTGCTTCTCCACTTCTTCTATTGTCATTGGCTGGTCTCTGAAAAAATACATAACCAATTAAACTCTTCTCTACTTTATCAGCGAGCTTCTCCCAAACCCAAGTGTAATGCCGACTGTAAATTTCCCTTCCACTATCCATTCTTATCAGGCAGTGCTCCTTATCAATTCCACCATAAACCTCTATAATCTTTCCTTTTCCCAAATATTGAGTTCCATCACAAGAGAAGACCTTGACTCGCATTCCCTTTTTGGGAGGCGTTCCTTCATTCCAATACTTATATTTAACTTCTTCTTCCTTCTCCATTGCTTAAGCTTTTAGCTACCACTTTTTTATCCCGTATTACCACCTTTTTATTCTATAAGTATATAGCACCATTTTCCTAACTTTCTTCCCCAATCAGCTTTACCTCCTTTAACTTTATATTGCCCAAACCGTTGGAAGGAAGTCTTAAGATCATAAGCTCCAGACTCAACAGCATCCGTAGGTATGATTGCAAGAGCTTTAGTATCGTATAACTCTACTTCATTATGAGTAATTTCTTTAATAAAATTCTCAATGTCTACCTGCCAATCAGGGAAGTGCTTCGAGTAGTTCAACTCAAAATGGACACCGAGCACAATAGAAGATTTCGCCTGGTCTTTGGAGATGATTGTGATACGCACTCCTTTTTCGCGAAAACGAAACGTGCTCGCAATGTTGTCTTTATATCTACCTCGTGCTATTTGCTCGGACTCACTAAAGCGACAGCCGTAGCTTTTTAAAACATCTTCGAGATTGTATACAGTACCAAATTTTGAGTTCTCGATCTCATCTTTAATCCCAAGTGCCATCTGGCGGAGTCCTTTTGGGGCTTCTATCTCAAAAGATATATCCTTTGCAAGTATTTCTCTCAGTTGTTCGTGTGCACTTTTATGCTTGCCCAATTCGTAATATAGCCTTGCCAGACGATATCGGGCATTTGCGTCTTCCGGCATAAAATCAATAACCTCTCCTCTCTTATACCTTTCCACTTTTTGGAGCATTTCTCTCGCTTCTTTACTCTCTTTATCGAGTTTCAGCGCTTTTTTAATGAAGCTCAAGGCTTCATCAAACTCGCAAGATGGGATCCTTTTCTTCGCTTCATCTAACGCAAGTTGTGCAAACAATTCAGAAGACACAGTAAACTTCTTGGACACTGTGGGGTCTCTCTTGAGTGTTGCAGTGAATAGTAAGGGTTCATCAGAGACTTCACCAAGAAATTTCCTTAAATCAATATTCACTTTCCCCTTTGCATCAGTAGTTAACTCTTTGGAATAATCTGTTCCTTTAACACTAATGTTAACTACTCTAGATGCGAGACAATCTGATGTGGTTACGACCTTGTGCTGGGTCTCTCTCTTTGAAAAAACTATCTTTGAAAACAAATATGAGGTAAGTGGAGTAATTACACTTACACCAATCATATCTCGACCCAAAACGACCTTGCCTGTTATATAATCATAGGTCCCCCAACCAGCTACTCCAGCGGATAGTCCCCAAATTCCTATCCATCCCGGGGTAGAAAGAGTCTTGTTATACCTCACAGTAGCTTCGTACCTCTTTTTCTCAGATATAGACTCTTCTACCTCTAAAGTAAGATAGGGGCTAGAAATAGTAGGAGAACCAACTTGCTTAATTTCTGTGGTAGACCGAAGTTGTTCGCGGAAGACTTCAATGGGCTCAGTCCTGCTAATTTGGCGAGTGGCACAGCCACAAAATAATAACAACCCAGGTGTTGTAAAAAGTATTGTACGTCTCATCTTTTCCTCCTTTCTAATAGTTTTTAGTATACCTCCATGTCAAACTCATCTGACCAAGAATGACCCTCATTGTCTTGGACATCTATATAAAAGGGAATGATATGACCAGGAGGGCAAGAGTTAGAAATATTAAAAGAAACGTAGTCCTCCCACCCGGAAGGTCCGCAAATTATATCACCTGGATAAACCCAGTTTGCCATAGAGTAAGTAATTGCCCCATCGCCAATAGCAATAAAATTATCATTTGCACTCAACGTGAGTTCAGCATAATTCAATCTCTTGCTACCTATATTTTTCAAACATATCTTTATCTTGATAGTATCTCCCGGATTAGGTATTGTATCACTATCGTAGAAAATGTATCCGGCATAAATAAGCTCGGCAATAGAAACCACTTTTACATTTTTTACCTCGCTCTCGTTCCAGTTCCCTGCTTTGTCATAGGCTCTAACTTTGAAGTCGTGTAAACTAGAATCAGCCCTATAAGGTTCTGAACAAGGATAATCATTACCCCTTCGGTATGGGAAAAAGTAGGACACATTTTCCTCACTAATAGAGGTGTCTGCGACGAATTCTCCGCCGAGATAAAACTCAACTTTGTCTACCTCTTCGTTGTCTGACACTTCTACTTCTATTTCCACAATGCCAATAACTCTTTCTCCTTCTTGGGGCTTTACAATCTTCACTGTAGGTTGGGTAATATCCAGAATATAATCACAACCGGCAAAGAGAGCCATAGTTAAAAAACTTACAAAAATCAGTCCTCTCATTTTACACCCCCAGTCCAAGTTTACAAACATCCCTAACAAAATCTACTGCCTATTTAACATGGCAGGGTTTAAACCAACTCCTAAAAGACATTCTCGTTCACTATCTTGCAGTCTTCTTATCTTCCTTCTTGCTCCTACTAAAGTACCCAGTTACGTCGAGAGAGAAAACCTTAATTCGCGTTTCTTTTCTGGGTGATTGCTCTTTCTCGATGTCATATACCGTTGCACGAGGCTCGTTACAAAGCTGTTTCATTGAAAATTTAGTGATTTTGTAAATTCAATCTCGTATTCTAAAGGGGGGCTAGAACACTTTTGAACTGCATGACTTGTATTATAAAGGATATTTTCTGAATCATTCTGCTTATACTCAAAAGCAACAAGGTAACGGCCTCTCACTGTAACTCCAAGCCTATTCTGTGAATCTACAGCTATATAGACTACATATTGCGCGCCCTTTCTTGATACTATCTCACACGAAGGATAAGTAGCAGTTGCAGGAGCTACCAACTTTTTTTCCACTATTCGCTTTGCTAATCCTATCGCATTTTTGTTTCGCTCTTTAACAAGTTCTATTTCCTCTTTATTCTGTGCTAACGACGATTTATGAACATATCCTATCTCATTTTCCTTTTCTCCGCACAATATGCGTATCCAACCTTTCTCCACTTCAATTCCTCTAATTGTATTAATTCTATTGCCTAGCTCAAGTTTATCAATTCGGTGATACTTCGTTCCAGGGCCACTTCTTACATTTATATCTCCAGTGGCGTAATATATATTCCCTACCTCCTTAATCACAATAGCTTCTTTACATTTCCGCAGAAATTCCTGTACTTTCGCATAATTCTTATATCCTTTGGGGACTTTTTTCAAGCATTCTATTGCACGGGTAAAATCAGTAGTTAAAATTGCCTCCTTATAATACTTTATTCCTAGCTCTGCATTCACTCCAGCATCTCTCAATGCTATTCTTTTTTCAACCGAAACCAGAAGCGCTTTTACTTTTTCATTCTCCGTATTCCATTCTAAAGCTTTCTCAAGGTTTGTCCTTGCCTCATCAAGGTTCTCATCTTTCAATGCTTCTGATGCTTGAGTAAAATAATACTCGTATAACATTGCTTTTGCCTCTTTATTCTCTGGATCCCATTCTAATGCTTTCTCAAGGTAATACTTTGCAGTAGTTTGGTCCCCTTCCTCCCACGCTTCAGATGCTTGAGTATAGTAATATTCAAAAGCTTCAATTGGTATATTTTTCAACGCTTCTTGAGCTTTCTCGTATTCTTCTGCATCTTTCTCGGGTACTTTTTTCAGATCTTCCACAGCTGATTTATAGTTATGCACCTTATACGCTTTCATACCCTCATCATATGGAATGTACGGCTCGTAATTGCCAACACAAACCAGAATAAAAGAGACAATCAAAGCAATCACCGGATTCCTTTTACGCCTCTTTCTCACAGCAGCAACGATTAGCCAAATAACTGAGCCTATCATTCCTAATATACCTATTAATATAAGAAATCCTCCCATCTCACACCTCCTTCAAAATCGAACTAACACCTTTGATTAAATTCGATCCCACATTCCATTAGGGATGAGAGAGGGATCGTTTCTCTCTTCACCCCCCAGTTCTCTGGAGCAAGTCACTCTATCTGTTCCCTCCCGCCTAGTTAAATCGGGTTACTCTTTACTTTCTCATAGGCATCGTCCTCCTTTCTTTCACTCAGTGAATAGAACACATAATTTGTTTTTATTAAAACAAATTCCACGCTTGCAAAAGACACGGGTTATGTTTTCTCTAAAGAAAAAAAGGGAACATTTGCTTTGGTAGACTCTCAGTAGTTTCTTTATAAAATTTTTTACCGCTTTCAGTAGGGTCATAGCATAGCATAACATAGGGTCAGGTCTTGACATTGGACATTTCTTGTCTCTTTTTTTGTTCTTTCTTCGGAGACTTGCATTACCTGTCTACCGACAGGTAGAGAAGTCTCCCTTACAGTTTCATAATATGTCATTCTCGAACATTCCTGCATACAAGGTCATTCAACCCGATTTTTTACTACAAAAACCAATTGATTGTTGAGAAGAATGTCTAATGTCAAGACGCGACCCCGCGCGTAAAAATTAGCGATGCCATCCGCCAGAAGTTGGGCTCTATTCTATGGAAGCTTGTATTCTGGCGGTACACAGGTATTATATATAGGTATAAGACTCCGAAATGTATAAACAATCTGGGAAATTACTTTATAATCTTTGCTAAGAATATTCTCTTTGCCACGAATCTTTTTAAAGAGAATTATATTACACCATTCTCTCCCTCTTTTGTTCCAACTGTTGATAAGATCCAGTAGCTTTCTCCAAGTAATTTGCCTTGCCTCGAAGTCACTCGTTAAATCAATTAATTGATCATCTTTCAGGATTATCTCACTCCATTTATCCTGATTCCCAATTCCCAGGATAGTGTTTGGTTGTTGTAAGGGATAAATTAGAAACTCAGGTAGACGGGAGGATTCTTTTATCGCATCAATGAAGCGAGTCCAATCCCATTCGTGAGGTTTCCTCATGTATTCGTCAGGATACTTATCCAAATCAGTTTTATTAGCACTGTTTGCTAAGAAACCTTTCTCCAACCACAATCCGAATACTATCTCTTCTCGCCTTGCAAAGTCCCAAGTCTCCTTTGCAAAGTAATTCCGATACCCGAAGGATACAATCAGATGAACTGCTTTGTTCGGGATGTGCCCGCGATTGGTGTGATAAACGACGATTTGCCTCATCTCGGGAACAGATTTTGCGCTGAAAGACGAACCTAATGCTCTTTTCAGGAATTCTGCCAATTTATGCCTCCAATATGTACCTGTCATTAGGTTAGCAAAATCACCTTCTGTAAAGATTTGTTCCACCATAGTACTCCCCATTTGATGATTATGTAATTAGAGATAAGTGGCTATTATTCTAACATACAGTTCCTTTTCTTCCATCCATAAGCACCCAAAACCAAAGAACTCTTCGCAATTGTGAGCCCTTATTAAACAGCATTTTTTATCAAATACCAAAGATTTCTTGCCAAATGTCAACTTTCGCTTATTAATCTTCTGTGGTTTCTTTTGTCGCTTCTTGCAATGTGGTTTCATTGTTTTCTCCTTTACCCTTCGCTTTTTCCCCTGAAGTAACATTGTTCCCGTCCTCGTTGGCTTTTGCAATAGCTTCTTGTTTTGGCTTTCTATCACGCTTTTTCCGTATGTCATCTAAACGCATCGGTTTCTTGCCAAAGCATACCCGACCCATTTCCATTCTCTCAATCTTATCTGCGTTTTTCTTGTCTACCCAATCGCACTCTGTATCCAAAAATTCTTTTCCATCGTTCACCTTTATCAAACAATGTGGTGGTTCAAATCCGTTATATACATCAGTAATATACCCAAGACCGTAGTATTCAGTGTCGTCAAGATTGAACACTTTTACCCTCATCCCTTTTTCTGGCTCTATATCTGCGAGGGCTGGCATATATCCTCCCTTCGGGCAAAAAAACTGGAAAAAATGGGGGCCGGCTCGACTATTTGCGGTATATGACGGGGAGCACCGGAAAATTCGATTCTTGGCTTTCTTACAATACTTCTATTTTATCACAAAAAGTTAAATAGTTGACCTTAACCCACTTTTTCCTTTATTCTGTTTCTCCCCAGATTTTTCCCAATGCCTTTTCTATCTCCTCGATGAAAAAATGAGCATCTTTTATCTGAGATTCGGCTTCTTCGCAAGTTACAATAATGAAGTCTCCATAATCACTTTCTTCTCTTGCATCTTTTGCGCTTGCCAATACCTTGCCACAGGATAAATCAACTATCTTCTCTTTTACAAAATGATGGTTAAAAAGAGAAATAATACCAGAGTGTTTTATACTATTTAATCCTTGTGTTGCAAGAAGTGCTCTTGCAGCCGAAAACATGGCATAATACGATCTGGAAACAGAATCCTTATATTTCTTGTTTCTAATCAATATTCTCGCTGACTCCAATTTCTCTTTGCTATCCTCCAACCGATACTTGATTAGATTTTCTTTATGTTCACTCATAAACGAACTCCGTCTCTATTCAGGTTCTCGATGAATGGAGAATTCATCTCTACATTTTTTTGATATTCAAAAGTTGAAAGTAATTTTAAGGATATCCTATAGTCATAATAAGGATCGATATTGAATAGAATATCATATAACTTTTCCCTTATTTTTCTATTTTTATTGTGCACAACTATCAATATATCTATATCCGAGTCCTTATCAAAATTGCCTCTCGCTTTAGAGCCAAACAGAGTAATGGAGACCAAGTTATCACCCAAAAACTCACTTATCTCTTTACTCAATAGTTTTATTATTCTATTCTCTTTTCTGGTAGTTCTCATAATAATTTTCCTTCTATCATTTTTTATCTTTATTGTTTGTATTATACACTCTTTCTCCCCTTTTGTCAAGAAAAAAATCCGAAAAGGGTGGTTGGCTGCTCACTTTATAAATCATTTGAAGTCTGCCCGGTTCTGTCCGCAATATATTTTATCCCCCTTAAGGTGAGCCATCTATCGTATCTGTATCCCAGTTCCTTCGAGAGCTCTTCACCCATACCGCCCGTGGTTAACACGGGAAGAGCCCGCTTAAATTCACTACCTATCCT
>JGI24025J20009_10002683_pt1 | contig 12541 bp, 9 predicted proteins | sample Cruoilmetagenom3_FD_20009 | JGI IMG/M metagenome (IMG submission 20009)
ACTCAATGGTGAGCGTCTCTGTGCTGATATTATCATCGATGTCGTAATAGAATCCGGTGTAACTCCGGGCGGTCCATGTGTAGTTGAGGTCCATCCGAGGTTCTCGGTTCGCATCCCAGATCCGGAAACCGGTGGAGTGTCCTTCTGCTTTAGTTTTGAATTCGTACTGCCCACTCTCAGCCGAATTGCCGCTCTCATCGGTGCTATTCACCATGAAGTAGTATGTGGTGTCTGCCTCCAGATCAGTGAGTGTGATACTGTGATCAGTCTCATTTGTTGCATCGGTTTCCTCTTCCGTGTAATCTTCAGAGGTCGTGCCATACTTAACCAAACTGTCACTATCCTCATCGGTATCCCATGTGATCGTTGCCGATCTCGATGTCGTGGTGTTTTCGACATTGGTGATGACCAATGAGGAGGGGGTTGAAGCGGATGCGGTAGTAAAACTACGTACGCTACTCTCGTTTGGATTATCGTCTCCATCGGTGCTGTTCACTACGTAGTAATAGGTCGTACCCGCACTCAACTCGGTCAGCTCGATGCTGTGCGAAGTCACCATCCCCACATCAGATTCATCGTCCGGGTACGTGCCGGATGTAGTACCATACTTAACCAGACTATCACTCTTTTCGTCAGTGGTCCATGTGATATTTACTGAGGTGGTTGTTGGAGTGTCGTTTACGACATTACTGATAACCGGCGGCGTGGTGTCTGAAGCACTTGCAGTTGTGAAACTGTATTCCGTACTTTGACTTGAACCACTTGTTGTATTCGTGCTGTTCACCACGTAGTGGTAGGTTGTACCTGCACTCAACTCGGTCAGCTCGATGCTGTGCGAAGTCACCCGCCCCACATCAGATTCGTCGTCCGTATACGTGCCAGATGTAGTACCATACTTAACCAGACTATTACTGTTTTCGTCAGTGGTCCATGTGATATTTACTGAGGTGGTTGTTGGAGTGTCGTTTACGACATTACTGATAACCGGCTGCGCCGAAGCCGCGGTCGCCGCAAACGCCATCAATATAATCAATATACTTACGTATTTTATACATCTATTCATATTACCATTGCCTCCTTGATGTAATGATCGATCAAACATCATAAATCAATCAAACGCCCAAACTATATAAACTCTGCTCTCGAAAGGGGCTGCCACCCTGCATTGATGCCCGAATCAACCCCGAAATCCGCACCATCCATACCCCCTGAAACATCACCCAAGTGCACCACAAATATCGCGATCCTGCCGCCTCTGCGATATCACACCACCGGCATCGCGGGTATCACAGATATGCCTGCGATGAGACACCCTGCCACATATCCAAGAATCGCGCCGGTATTCAAAAAAGGCAGACCTGCCTGCGGCTTTCCGCCCATCACGACAACCATCAGCACCGCATACCCAATAAGCGTCCCGATTGCTGCGAGAAACGCTGGCAGGACGACCGATCCGAACATCAGTGGCAGGTCAGGGTATGCCACTGGCAGGAATACGTTGGCAGAGACCACAAGGATCGTTGGCATCACGGCATCGCCAAGCCCCATAAAGAATGCGCCGCGCTCTTCCTCCTCTCCATCATCTTTCTTTCCAGAGAAATCCTGCTTCACGAAGGAGTAATCTTTACGCTTCGGGACCACGAAGAGGATCGGCACATGAAGCTCCATCACGCCCTCGGCAAGTGCGATCATGTGCTTGGTCTTGTACACCGAGATGATATCGTAGACCGCGAGAAGGATCAGGAAGATGATGGTCGGGAGGACCTCAAACGAGATTCCGAAGATCGCGCTTGCGCCCGCTCCGACGAGGACTCCTGTGACATCGATCACATACCACTCAGGAAACTTGTACAGCAGCGCGGCCAGTGTGAGGGTCAGGATGAGGGATGGTACATTGATGATCAGGTCGGGCTGCAGGACAAGGTTTGGTCCGGTGTCTATGAATGCGATAAGCACGTAGTACATGGTTGCAACCACTGCAAAGAGTATGACTGCGTGGAGGACGTATTTTTTGTTGCTTTTAATTATAAAAAGGATGAATGCCGTAAATACCAGTATAACTACAATATACCATACCACATTCCAGACCGATGACGTATCCTCAAATGCCTGCATCCCTTGCGCCTCCATCGGAGCTGCCATCGTAAGCGCAAGCACCTGCACGAGGATGATGAATCCCGCCATCCCTGCAAGCGGGAGATATTCGGATACTGGTTTCACAAGTGTTACCTGGGGGCGCGGTCTTTGTAAACCTATTGGGCTTGTCGGGAGGAAAAGAGTTGTACCAGAAGAGCAAATACGAGTAGCAACGATGAAGATCAGACGGCAGAAACTGAAGAGACGCGAGGGCGTGATCGAACTTGTTCCTGAGACGCTTGATGATCTCTGGCACCTGAAATACATAATCGAGAATCGCGATCTCGTATCAGCGTTTACGAAACGGAGGGTTGAGGGGGCAACCGACAAGATACGCCCGGAAGCGGCTGAAAAGAAGTCGGTTCACCTCACGATCGAGGTTTCCGGGATGGAGTTCCACCGGTTCTCGAACCGGCTCCGTGTACGCGGCGTCATCAGGGGCGGGGTCGATACCGGCGAGTATCACACCATCAACGTCGAGATCGGATCGATGGTCGGCATCACAAAGCACTGGAAGCCGGATCAGCTCGAACGGATCGAGGAGGCGAAAGCCCTCTCGGATCGCCCACGCGTAACGATCATCACAGTCGAGTCAGGAGAAGCAGAGATCGGGCGCGTCCGCCAGTTCGGCGTGGATCGGGTATCGCAGATCACGAAGCCATCCGGGAAACAGGGCGGCGATTTCACGCACGAGTTCTTTGCGTCGGCAGCAGATGCGCTCAACAAATCCGTTGCGGGCGGCGGAGAACATGCGATCATCATTGCAGGACCCGGATTCATAAAGGAAGATTTTATGGAGTATCTGCGCTCCGCAAGTCCGGATATCGCGGCACGTGCGGTACTTGTGGATACCGTGTCGACAGGCATGCCAGGGTTTATCGAGGTCCTGCGGCGGGGCGCGGTTGACAGGATCGTGCAGGAATCAAGGATCGGGCGGGAGACTGAGATGATGGATTCATTGATGCGGGAGATCGCCACCGATGGAAGGTGCGCGTACGGGACTGCCGAGGTTATGGCTGCGCTCGAACTTGGTGCGATCGAGACGCTGCTGATCGTTGATGAGACGCTGCGGAACTTCCGGGAGGCAGGGGCGGCGAGGGCAGGGACCAGGGCAGAGGCAGGAGATGAGATAGGGAGCGAGACTGGGGAATGGTCAAAGGCAAAATCCGGCATCGATGCCGACGATCTCCTGCGGCGGGTCGAGCAGATGCAGGGGCGGGTCGTCGTCTTAAGTTCCGAGTTTGAGCCGGGAAATCGGCTCGATGCGCTTGGCGGGGTGGCTGCGCTCCTCAGGTTCAAGATCGCGTAGGGGGCGGGGGTTTTAGCAAGCGTGCGATCCCGCCGCCAGCACCGCCGAAGCGCGTACGGGGGGGCGGATGATCAGGAGCAGACCCGAGCTTTCGGGACCGGTGCAGGAGCGTCCTCGATTGTCGAGACCTGCAATAGCCATTTCCATAGCGGTATAAACGTTATCCGCTTACCGTCAATCTCCTCTTCTGCCGCCATATCTTTTGTTACAACATAGCCCGCATCAAGAGAGAACTCCTTAAGAAATTTCAAGAGTCCTTTTATCTCCTTTTTCCGGATGCCGTCTTTATATTTGGATTCGATGGGCATGATAGAGTTTCCTATAGAGAGGACACAATCTACCTCTGATGCACCTTTTCTCCAGAAAAACCGTGCATGAGATGAATTTATTATAAGGTTCTCAACCGCCCTGCCGGTGTCCGGGTCTTCACACAACTGGAATAGCAGCGTGGTGCTTGAGAGGTACAGTCGCTTCATCTTCTTTTCACTTGTCAGACGGTTCTTTGAGAAGTTGTAGCATTTCTGTATCAGAAATCCACGCTCCAGATAGTAGATGTATCTCGATAGTGTTTTTCTGCTTATCCCCAGATCGTTTGCAAGGGTTGCGTAATCGGTGATGATGCCCGGGTGTGATGCCAAGATCCCCAGTATCCGTTTAAGGGCGTCTCCGTGTTCTATCGGGAATATTCCGGGCAGATCCTCATAGACGATCTTATCGATGATCGACGCCATATACATGCCGATGAAAGGTTCGTCGGCAGTAACGAGCTCAGGAAGCTGTCTTCTGACGTAAAGAAGCACCTGATCCTTCAGGGATTCCTTGAAGACATCTGGCTTCCTGACCAGATCTTCTTCTCCTTTCAGCCTGAGAAATTCAGCGAAACTGAGCACAGGCAGTTTAAAAAGAAAAATCCTGCCAGCAAGCGACTCTTCTGCACCTCTTCTTAAGAATAGCGACGATGATCCGGAAACAAAGAACTTCAGATTCGGGTAAGTATCATAGTAGTATTTCACCTGATTCTGCCAGCCAGCAAGCTTCTGAATCTCATCGAGGAATAGGTAAACCCTACCGGCATCAATGATTCCCACACCCATCCTCGCCTGAAACTCCGCAATAACGTCCTCTATGGAAACCGCCCCCTCGTCAAAGGAAAAGTATAATACTCGGTCTCTTCTCCCCCCCTCTGTTATCAGGTGATCGATGAACTGTTTCAATAACACAGTCTTACCGGTTCTTCTCAGACCAATCACCCCTATAATCTGCCTTGCATCTACATAAGGATAGATTTCGTGGAACAAATCCCGCTTTATCTCGTAGTGGTACCTGAAATCTTCTTTCCAGTGGAGATTGTACTTCAGTATATTCACCATAATTGCACCTGTATGGGAATCTCGTTTCCCATATTATTTAGTTTTATGGGTAACAGGGTTCCCGTATCGACTGCACTCCAATTCCACCCCTCCTGGCAGCCACCGCGACCGCGTCCCCTGCCGCGACCGCGAGCCTCGAATCGTTGTGATGTACGGAACACTAAAATCAACAGCAGCACGCCTGATCTCATACCCATCTCTCCGTCCTTGCTTGGCTCCCGGGGTGTTGATGATCAGATCGACCTTGCCAGCCCTGATCAGGTCAACCACGTTCGGGCTGCCCTCGCTCACATTCCCAATTTTACTGCACATCTACAATTTCGGACTCCGATCATACCCCTTAAATTTCTTGCTGATATTTGTTATGGTTATCCCAACTATTTTTTTATCCCGAAGTCGCAGAAATACACCGTCATCCAGTATATCAGTATCAGTTGCCCTTTGGGGCGTTCCAGACTCACATACAACACATCGGCTTCGTAATCAAAATCAAACCACAGGTGTTTCGCACCCGTTCTTTTGATATGCGGTAACGCTTCAAATATCTCCTTTACTGCTGCAGTCGCTGCCATATTATCCTCTCGTTTATGTATGCAACTCTGTTCGCCATGCCCGATAGCGGGGTCAGCTACGATGCAATCGTGCTCGATGCTTCGGCTCTCACGCGAGGCGTCTCCTGATTCAGGCAGGGTTAACGACATATTATACGCGGTGACTTTGATAGGCGTTTCCAACCCGCTTCCCAAGCAATTTAACATATTCAAGAAAACTGAAACCCTCAAGTTCCGCTTCTCTGGCAATGATTTTTCTTGCAATATGAACCTGTTGCAAAGCCGGATCGTTGGGGAATTCCGCTTCTACTCTTTTTCTTATCATTTCCATCTCTTTTTCTGCAATTTTAGCCATGTTCTACCTCCTACAATAATTCTGCCGGCGTCATGATCTCTATATGTCTGAATGCGTTCACAGTATTTACCATCTTCACTATGTCCCTGGTTTTCCGCCTTACGATATGTCTGAAGTTCCAGCTCAGAATACAATCCATCTCGTTTATCACAGCAACCGCGATATGGTACGCATCTTCGAGATAGCTCTCAGGAACTGCACCATAGCGGACATACTCGTCTGCCAGCCCTTTAACGTCGTCAGTCAGTGGGAGCGCCGTGAATTGCAGTGCCACCTCTTTCATCTTGCTTCGGAGTGCGTGGTCGGGAGTTCGTTCGATCTCAGCGACCGTGATCTCGGAGATGAATGGATCGAAGCTCTCGATCTGCTCGAAAAACGATTCTGTAAGCGATTTTCTCTCTGGATTCCTTGCGTCGAATAGTGCTGAGATTACGGAGGTGTCCAGATATGTTTTCAGTTTTCTTGTCATGTTCATCTACGGGGGTGTGACGTTCCGAGTTTAAGCCAGATATGTTCCGTTGAGTGATACTGCGAGCGAAGTGAGCCATATAGCCCAGATCATGCATGCTGGAGTGTTTGCAAGGGGGTAACTCCAAACATCGCATGTTGTTATGAGCGCACCAACTGGATAAAATCATTAATTACGTTGTGTACTTCCGGTTCGATTTCCTCCGATCGTAGAGAATTGATTGCATGATTAACAGGTATGGTAATGTGATATTCATCATTTGACCATGCATTTAATTTGGCGAAAAAATCTTTACCAGGAATGACTTTTCTACGGAATTCAATATCCTGCCAATTATTCTCAAATTCTGCCAACGCATGGCAAGTAATAGTAGATGGATCAATTGAACGATCTGATCTATTTTCAACTCTGTTCGTGATCGTTTGTGATAGGACATGATCCTTGAATTCTTCAAAAATCGATAATATTTTTTCCTCAAACTCCACACTCGAAAGCGGTATCTCGACATCCCCGCGTCTTTCACAGAATTTATTAGTAAACATTCGATATAATGCATCGTAATTAATTGCATAGTTTTCAATTTCTTTTCGCGCCCAAACATGTACTTTCACATCCTTCTGTTCCAGATTATCTACAATTTCATCTATTTCTTGATCTGTATGAAAATCCCGATCCAATATAACAAAACATTTAATTTTTTCGTCAATAGTATTCCGAAATATCCAAGAAATATGCGTTAATATGCCCCAGTTAGAAAATCCATCTAATCTAACTACTGTAAAACCATCCTCCCTTGCGAATGATTCGAAATTTAGCTTTTTTGCAAAGATGTTTAAATAACGAAATTCCTTTCCTTCTACGAATAAACAAGTCTTCCCTCGAATAAAATGAACTAACTTTAGGTTCTGAAATGATCCCAATTGAGTGATGCAGGTTTGTACTTCGTCGATACTTGATAATCTTCTTGACTTGTTTGAATTCTTATCAATCGATATGATGTCATCGGGATCGCTTTCCTCAATAATATCAACAGCGTGTGTCGCAATAATTACTTGATTGGATCTTTCTTTGCATATGTTAACTAGTTTCTTTTGCATATCGGAGTGAAGGTAGATATCGGGTTCATCAAGCACCAGAGTTTCTTTCCGTCCAAGTTTGACTAAGAAAGTCATCAATTGCAGCCATACCTGAAATCCGTGCCCAGCCCAAAATATTTCGCGATCGATGCCCCTTTCTTTAAAAAACATGGTAATTTTGTTTTCGCCTGAATCGAATTCAGGTGGCTTTATTGTACACTCTGGCCATGTCTCCTCTATTATATTTCTAAAATCCTCAAATCCATCATCAAAGTAGTGCCATATATTCCTAAAATGCCGCTGCGTTAGATGTGATACCATTATGGAACGTAGATATTTCTCATCTCCCAGATTTTCAGTTTCTTCAAAAACGCCTATGGGGGGAATAATCCCTATAGAATGCCCAAAATGTTTTTTTATTAACGTTTTTTTAAATATGCCCATACCGTCCTGGGAGAGCTCTGCATATGGTTCCCCATCGGTTGGGAATACTACTTTGATCTCAGTATTATCTGAGAATTTTGAATAAATAATAGAATCTTCATCTATGTAATTGTATATTAAGTTTGTCTGAGAAAAGGGGATGTCTCTATGTTCTAACTTAAGATCTTTCCTGTACGAAGCATATCTGCGTATATTCGAGATTAATTTGATCGCATCAATTACTGTGGATTTACCGGTATTGTTTTTGCCGACTATTACGTTAAATTTATCAAATTCTATTTCGTAATCCTCGAAGCAACGGAAATTCTTGAGCTTTAGTTTTTCTAACATCTTCTATACACATTGCGCTCGATTTTATATATAATCTTCTTCACCAGTGTACAAACACATATCCAGCCACTGCCCCACCCTTCATCCACCTCACCCCTCATGATACTCCCGCACCGCCGCGACCCCCACACCACCCTCTGCCCGGGCAGCAACCGCGACCGCATCCCCCGCCGCAACCGCAGCCTGAATCGTTGTGATGTACGGAACACTAAAATCGACAGCAGCACGCCTGATCTCGTAGCCGTCCCTCCGCCCCTGCTTACTTCTTGGGGTGTTGATGATCAGATCGACCTTGCCCGCCCTGATCAGGTCAACCACGTTCGGGCTGCCCTCGCTCACCTTCTTAACCGGTATCGCTGCAACACCATGATCACGCAGATGCGCCACAGTACCTGCTGTTCCGATGAGGTGCAGCCCGGAACTGCGAAGCTTTCGTGCGACATCCAGAATTGCCGCCTTGTCTTCATCTCGAATCGAGAGAAAGACCGCGCCCTTCGTGGGAAGCCTGTTACCTGCGGCAAGCTGTGTCTTGTAGTACGCAGTCCCGAAGTCGTGATCCATTCCCATCACCTCGCCAGTGGATTGCATCTCAGGACCGAGTATCGGATCCGCACCCGGCAGCTTGTCAAACGGCAGCAGGACTTCTTTTACAGAGACACATTGCGGCACTGGTCCATCCACGTATCCGAGTTCCTGAAGCGTCTTTCCAACGATCACCTTTGCAGCGATCTTCGCAAGCGGGATTCCCACGGCTTTTGAGACGAACGGGATCGTGCGGGACGATCTCGGGTTTGCCTCGAGCACGTACACTACACCGTCTTTTGCAGCGAGCTGGAGGTTTATCAGCCCCCGCACATTTAGGGCGAGTGCGATCCGTTTTACATAGTCACGAACCGTGTCCATGATGTCAGGAGAGAGCGACTGCGGCGGAATCACACAGGCTGAATCACCTGAATGGATTCCTGCCTCCTCGATGTGCTCCATGATCGCACCGATCAGGACATCCGTGCCATCAGAGACCGCATCACAATCGATCTCAACTGCGCCTTCGAGGAAGTCATCGATCAAGACCGGATGATCAGGCGAGACCCGCACAGCTTCCCGCATGTACCGGTCAAGGTCGCCTGCGTCGTACACGACCTCCATCGCCCGTCCGCCGAGCACATACGAGGGGCGCACGAGCACGGGATAGCCGATTCTGTCGGATGCGGCGTGTGCTTCCTCCTTAGAGGTCGCATAGCCTGCTTCCGGCTGCGGGATTACGAGACCTGCGAGGAGCTGGTTGAACCGTTTTCGGTCCTCAGCAAGATCCATGTCGTCAGGCAACGTCCCGAGAATCCGTGTGTCGAGGTCAGGGCGGCGTGCAATCTCCTTTGCGAGCGAGATTGCGAGATTTACGGACGTCTGTCCTCCGAACTGGACGCAGACGCCGTAGGGGCGCTCGCGTTCGATGATGTTCATCACGTCTTCGAGGGTCAATGGCTCAAAGAATAGCTTGTCAGAGGTGTCAAAATCAGTAGATACCGTCTCAGGATTGTTGTTAACGATATGCGTCTCGATCCCTTCCTCCCGAAGCGACATAACCGCATGGACTGTGCAGTAATCAAACTCGATCCCCTGCCCGATCCTGATTGGGCCTGCTCCTAAAATCAGCACCTTCTTTCTCGATGTGGGGGTTATTTCGCACTCGTCCTCGTAGCAGGAGTAGTAATAGGGAGTCTTTGCTGCAAACTCTGCCGCACATGTGTCCACCATCTTGTAGACTGGCAGGATTCCATGATCGTGCCTCTGGTCTGTTACCGCCTCCCGCGTGATGCCTGCGAGTTCTGCGATCCGTTCGTCTGTTAGCCCGATCCGCTTTGCGTCGCGGAGAACAACCTTTTCCGGACTTGAGCCTAGCTTGATACGGTCCTCGATCTCGATTATGTTCTTCAGTTTCTGCAGGAAGAATGGGTCGATCGATGTCAGTTCGGAGATCTCCTCTCTGGAAAACCCGGTGCGTAGCGCATGGTACACCACGAAGAGACGCTGGTCTGTAGGGGTTCTGAGAAGTTCTCTCGTCTCATTTGGTGTCCAGTTCTCTGTCCCGGTTCCAGTAGCTCCGAAACTCATACCGATGTCAAGCGAACGCACAGCCTTCAGGAGAGCCTCCTCGATGGTGCGCCCGATCGCCATCACCTCGCCTGTGCTCTTCATCGCTGTTGTGAGCGTGTTGTCCGCTGTTACGAACTTGTCGAAAGGCCATCTCGGAATCTTTGCGACCACGTAATCGATAGCCGGCTCAAACGACGCGGGGGTCTCGCCTGTGACATCATTCCTGATCTCGTCAAGATTAAGCCCAATTGCAATCTTCGCAGCGACCCGTGCGATCGGGTAGCCGGTCGCCTTTGATGCGAGCGCTGACGACCTTGAGACCCGGGGGTTCACCTCGACAATCATGTACTTCCCGTCTTTCACCGCAAACTGGATGTTGCAGCCGCCCTCAATACCTAAGAAACGTATGATGTTTATCGCAGCGCTCCGAAGCATCTGGTGCTCGTTATCCGAGAGCGTCTGCGATGGGGTCACCACGATCGACTCACCGGTGTGGATGCCCATCGGATCGAAGTTCTCCATGTTGCAGATCGTGATGCAGGTGTCGCCCGAATCCCGCATCACCTCGTACTCGAACTCCTTCCATCCAAGCACGCTCTCCTCCACAAGAACCTGATTTATCCGCGACCGCTTCAGGCCAAGTTCGCAGATTCTGCGTAGATCGTCACGGGTGTATGCGATCCCGCCGCCGGCACCGCCGAGCGTGTATGCCGGGCGGACGATTAAGGGGAGACCGAGCTTTGGGATCAGTGCAAGAGCGTCCTTAATTGTCGAGACCGCCCGGCTCCTCGGGACCGGCTCACCGATCTTTTCCATCGCCTGCTTGAAGAGTTCCCGGTCTTCAGTGTCATAGATCGCCTTTAGTGGCGTTCCAAGAAGTTTTACGTTGTATTTATCGAGTGCGCCACTCTCTGCAAGTTCGGTTGTGAGATTTAGTCCGGTCTGACCTCCGAATCCGGCGATGAGTCCGTCAGGACGCTCAATCTCTATGATCTTCTCGATTACCTCGGGTGTTAGCGGCTCGATATAGACCGCATCCGCAGTCTCTGGGTCGGTCATGATCGTTGCAGGATTTGAGTTCACGAGAACTACGGAGATTCCCTCTTCGCGGAGGGACTGGCACGCCTGACTGCCTGAGAAATCAAATTCCGCTGCCTGTCCGATCAGGATCGGACCTGAGCCTATGAGAAGGATCTTCTTGATGGTTTGGTCTCTGGGCATTAATCAGCCCCCGCCCTTCCTCGCGACGCGATCAAAGAACCACCTCTCGGTATCCCTCGGACCCGGATGTGCCTCAGGATGGTACTGCACCGAAAGGACATCGAGATCCGGATGCTCGAATCCCTCGATTGTGCCGTCGTTCGTGTTGATCTGCGTGATCTTAATGCCGGTTCCCTCAATTGAGTCCTTATCAACAGCAAAACCGTGGTTCTGTGACGAGATATAAACCTTCCCGCTCTGCATGTCCTTGACAGGCTGATTTGCCCCACGGTGCCCGAACTTGAGTTTGTATGTCTCGCACCCGAGCGCAAGCGCTATCACCTGATGCCCGAGACAGATGCCTGCAACTGGCAGCGTGCCGGCAAGCTCTGACACAACCCTGATTGCGCTTTTGGCCTGCTTGGGGTCGCCTGGTCCGTTTGAAAGAAATAGGATGTCAGGACCAGTGGACATGACTTCTGTTACGGTTGTGGTGGCTGGAAACACCGAGATATCGAGATTCCGGCGATCGAGACTCCGGAGGATGTTTTGTTTGATCCCGAGATCGATCAGCGCAACTTTCTTCCCGCTGCCCTCGATGTGATACGGTCTTTTGCACGTTACCTGCGAGATCAGATCAATCTCAGAGATACCGGGCTGCTCGCGTGCGAGTTCCACGGCATATCCCCTATCGATACCGCCGCTGCCGTCCACGATCAGCGCAGCACGGAGCGTTCCGTGCTCCCTCGTCTTGATCGTGAGACGCCGGGTATCGATCCCCGCGATTCCGGGCTTGCCCTCGCGCTCCAGAAACTCGTGGATGCTCTCCTTGTGCTGATGATGTGACGGGTGGTCGCACGCCTCCCGCACTACAAGTCCCTCTGCCTGCATCCCGGATGACTGGAACGCGTCAGGGGCAACGCCGTAATTGCCGATTAAGGGGTACGCAAACATCAGGATCTGACCTTTATACGACGGATCGGTCAGCGCCTCCTCGTAACCTGTGAACTGCGTGGTGAAGACAAGTTCTCCGGAGACCTCGCATTCGGAGCCAAAACCAGTGCCGTGCAGGATCGTCCCATCCTCAAGCCCGATAACAGCGTTCATGGTCTCTGGTATGGGGTCTTGGGTTGATATAGATTGTGGAATCCTGTGGATGTGGAACCGATGTTCTGAGATTTATATTTCATAACTCATTTTATTTGTG
>JGI24025J20009_10002685_pt1 | contig 12538 bp, 10 predicted proteins | sample Cruoilmetagenom3_FD_20009 | JGI IMG/M metagenome (IMG submission 20009)
TCGTGAAGTGGTTTGGCTACAAACTGCATTTAGTCGTGGATGCCACATATGAATTGCCAGTAGCCTATAAAGTCACCAAAGCCTCGGCCTCAGACACTAGAGGAGGGCACGCCTTACTCAGAACAGATGGAAGAAAAGCAGCCGGAGATTTTACAGATAGCAGAAATATGGACGGGCGACAAAGGCTATGATGATACAAAACTGATCGAGAAGTGTTGGGATCAGTATCAAATCAAACCGGTGATCGACATAGGCAACATGTGGAAAGACGGGGAAGAAACACACTTGCTTAGCGGAAAAACCAATGTAACTTATAACTATAAAGGCCACGTTTACTGTTATTGCCCGGAAACAAATACTCGGCGAGAAATGGCCAATGGGGGATTTGAAAAAGACCGAAACACCTTAAAGAAATTATGTCCGGCCAGGCAGTACGGAATCATATGCCAGGGACAAGCGGTATGTCCGGTGGCGCAAGGGCTTCGAATCCCGCTATCGGAAGATCGAAGAATCTTCACACCGATTGATCGGGCAAGTTACAAGTGGGAAAAGAAATACAACAAACGCACTAGCGTAGAACGAGTGAACAGCCGGTTAGACGTCTCCTTTGGCTTTGAACTGCACACCATCCGGGGAATGAACAAGATGAAAATAAGGTGTGGATTGGCGCTATGTGTCATGCTGGCCATGGCTGTAGGGCGAATTAAAGAGAAACAAGAAGAGAAAATGCGGAGTCTGGTGGCAGCAGCCTAAGCCATTATCCATCTTAAGGATAACTTTTCCGCGAAGAGATCCACAGCCCTAAAAGGTGGACAAGGGGATAAGTGCGCCCATTATTGGTAAATTAAGGAAAATAATTAAATCAATAAAAAAATATATCATTATTTCGTGTAGACCGGTTTCAATTTATCCATTGGGAAGGCTTGATCAGTGACTGAAAACCAAAAAAGTCTTACAAAGCAAAAAGCTCACCCCCCAAAAGAGTTTACACAGACGTTATTTGATGATATATTATTAACAAGACTTGGAATTAGTAAAGTTAAAGATTAATTTTGAATGACGATCATGTTAAAATTATAAAAGGAAGGAGGGGATATAATATTAGCATAGGAGATGTTATATAAGAGAATTATTAATAAAATTGACTAAGAAAAGTGGAGGTATTTTTTATTATGAAAAAAGGTATAAGTTTATTTATAATAAGTGTATTACTTATTTTAAGTGTGTTTGTTTGTGTTAGTATTGCTTCTGAAAAAACAATAAAACTTACTTGGGCTGATAATACTCCTCCAACGGGAATGAGAGGAGAGGCTGCGAAGTTATTTTTAGAAGAAATAGAAAAACAGACTAATGGAAGAGTCCAAGTTGATGTTTTTTGGGCAGAATCACTTTTAAAGGGTAAAGAGATTTTGAAAGGAGTCAAAGATGGGGTAGTTGATATAGGCTTTATCAATTCTGCTTACTACCCGAGACAGCTTTTAGTTAATGGTTCCATGGTCGTTTTCCCCAGAGGTCCTGTTCAATATGATTCTGTCTTTAAGGTAAATACAAGGATACTTGAGGAAATCCCGGAGTTTAAACGTGAATTCCAAGAGTTAAATCAAAAAATACTTTTTTATTACCCTTCTTCACCTATGGCTATTTGCTTTAGAGAACCAATAACTAGCGTGGAAGATCTTAAAGGCAAACGAGTTCGTGCACCTGGTCATTGGTTTTTAGTCCAATTAAAAGGTGCAGGAGCAGTTCCGGTTTCGATTCCCTGGGGAGATACTTATATGGCTTTACAGACTGGTACGATTGATGGAGTCTATACTGGTTTAGAAAGTATACATAGAGCCAAGTTAGAGGAAGCTGCCCCGTATATATTTACAATGAATAAAGAACTTTGGGGGGCGACTATATTCTATTACACAATTAATATAGATAAATTTAATAGCTTACCTGAGGATATTCAATCACAATTAGTAGAAGCAGGACAAGTAGTTAGTAGACGTTTTGGTAAAATATATGACGCTGTATGGGATAAAATTATAAAAGAGCAGGAAGAAGTGGGTTGCACTATAACCCATGCTTCACCTGAGGATATCCAAAAATGGATGGCTAGTCCAGAGGTTGGTCAGCTTAGAGAAGAATGGATTAAATTAGCAAAAGAAGGTGGGGTTAAAAATCCCGAACAAATTATAGAGAAAATGAATAGTATTATCAATGAGGCTATAGAAGAAGAAAAGGGTTAGTAATATTTTATTAACCCAAATACTAGAATACCACGGGCAAGCCCGTGGTATTCTAGTATGCCTGTTATAGTTAATAGCTTGGTAGAAGCAGCCATTAGCTGGAACTATTTGCGCCATCGTTCTACTCAGCGGACGATAGATGATGTACTCATCTACCTCCTACTTGATTAAAATTTACTCAAAGGGCGTCGAGCAAAGCTCAAAAGTGGAAAAGGTGCCACGTACTTGTTCATAGGGTTTCCACCCTTTCTATATAGATGATAGGGTTTTAAAGCATTTTTTGTACTTTTTAATTTTACCTTTTAGATCTTTATCTCTTGATTTCTTGAGCGGCAGATGGTGTCATTATGGTGGTCTTCTTCTAAGTATGGTTTAAAGTTTTTCGGTAGTGTAGTATTATTTATATTATTTTTAAGTATGGATACTTTTTGGGTAGTAACTATTGTATGTTTAGAACGAAAAGGCTATAAAATTAAATGAGAGAGTCCCAAAATTTAATCAAAAAGAAGGCGTTAATATGAAAAATATCATTCAGCAAATTAATAGTCTTTTAGCAGAGATAAGTAGTTGGTTTTTAGTAGTTATGATGTTCCTTATTATTGCTGATTTCGTAAGCCGGGGATTATATCACCCTATCCAAGGAGTGAGTGGATTAGCAGTGTTTGTGTTAATAATGGTAGTATATTTAGGAATTCCTTATTGTGAAAAGCTGGGAAACCACGTAAAGGTGAGTGCAATAACTAGATTTCTACCTCAAAAAATAAGACAATTAACTCTTTCGAGTGTTTATCTTTTAATGTTTTTGTTTTTAATTTTTGTTGTATTTTCTGTTGGTCGAAATTTTATTCATGCATATCAAAGTAGAGAAGCAATTGGTGGTGCCGTTAATTTAGTAACATGGCCAGTTAAACTATCAATTTTTATTGGGTGCCTATTCTATTGTTTACAAGTACTGATTAATGGAATAAATGAGTTAAAAAAATAATATATGTGTTAAAAAAAGATAAGGTTGAAGTCAATTTAGGAAACTAAGGCTACGCTTTATAAATTTGTGAAAATATAATCATAGAAAAAAAGGGTAAGATATGGAACCTGTAACTGTAGGGATTGTATCAATTGTTTTACTGTTAATCTTTATAGGATTAGGATTTCAAATTGGTCTAAATTTTTTTCTTGTTGGTGTTATTAGCGGGACATTAATTATAGGGCTTAATCGTGCCTTAATATTATTGGGAGAAAGTATGTATTATACGATTGCTTCACCAACCTTTGCTTCTTTGCCATTATTTGTTTTGATGGGGACCTTCGCCGTATATGGAGGATTTGCCAAAAGAGCATTTGAGGGGATTTATGCGGCAACTATAGGTTTACCTGGTTCGCTAGGGATTGCCACTTGTTATAGTTGTGCTGCTTTTGGGTCAGTTTCTGGTTCTTCGCTGGCTACAGCGGCAGTTTTTGGTAAAATAGCTTTACCAGAAATGGTTCGCTATAAATATAATAAGTCCTTTGCACTAGGTTGTATTGCTTCAGCAGGTACCTTCGCTGCGATGATCCCGCCGAGTATTGGATTTATTGTCTATGCCATGTTTACGGATCAATCAATTGGAAGATTATTTGCTGCTGGTATATTGCCGGGTATCATTACTGCAAGTGTTTATTCGATATCCATTATTTATAGAATTAAAAAAAATCCAGAACTAGCTCCGGTAATAGCTGATGGGAAAGAAATTACTATTAAACAAAAAATATTTGCGCTTAAAAAGACTGGACCAATACTTACTTTATCATTAATTGTTTTGGGAGGCATCTATAGCGGTCTTTTTACCCCTACAGAAGCTGCCGCTGCTGGAGCATTTGCTACTCTTATTTTTGGGATACGGTTAGGCAAGTTAGGTAAATTAGAATATTTTAAAGAATCTTTAAGAGAATCGGCTCAAACTACTTCCATGCTTTTTATAATTATTGTTGGAGCAATGTTTTATAGTCGGGTACTATCCTTAACCAGACTTCCAATGAAGCTATCTATGCTGCTGCAAGAATGGAATGGCCCACGAATATTTATTTTAGGTGCAATTTTTTTGATTTGGTTTATTTTAGGAATGCTCATGAATCCAACGAGTATTCAGGCTCTTACCCTGCCTATTATTTTCCCGATCGTTATAAGATTAGGTTATGATCCGATATGGTTTGGGGTTATTACCTGTAAACTTGGTGAAATTGCTGCAGTAACGCCACCGGTTGGTTTAAACGTCTACGCAATTAAAGGAGTCGCGGGTAAGGATACTTCAATAGAAGAAGTATTTTCGGGAATCTGGCCTTTTGTCGTTTGTGATATTATTGTATTGATACTTTTGGTTGCTTTCCCCCAAATTGTTTTATTTCTACCTAATTTATTATTAAGTCATTAATTAAACTGTGCTAAATGAGAGGGAAAGTTTATTTTGGATGATTCTACTATAATAAGCATGTAAGAACTACAAGATTACTATAATTATTAAATATCTTATATTTAGATGATAAATATTACTTAGAGGGAATTCCAAACCTTGGTATACTATTGTCGGCAGCGTTCTTGGAAAGGTGAGAGAATCCTCTATCAAATTTTATGATGTGTGCTATATAAATAGGCACGGATAGAAGGATGATCAAAAATCTGATATTGGGGGAAAATAAAGGTAAAAAATCAATACAGCCCCATAGAAAATAAAACTTGCATTTGGCTATCATGGAAGGAAGTAATGAGGTTAATATATGAGTAAGCGTAAGATTTTTAAGAATGCAAGAATTGTGGACACGATAAATGAAAGTGTCTATAATGGATGGTTCTCGGTAGTTAATAGACTCTTTGAGTATGTTGAAGAGGGAAATTACTCTAAAAATCTTGTAGGTGATGTTGTAGATCTAAGCGGAGGATACGTTGTTCCAGGACTTATCGATGCACATATGCATATCGAAAGTAGTCTGCTAACTCCCAGGAGATTTGCTGAAGCCGTGATACCGTGGGGTACATGTGCTGTCCTCCAAGATCCGCACGAAATGGCCAATGTGTTTGGCGCAAATGGAGTGATGTTTATGATCGAAAACTCTCGACCCCAACCTCTGAGAATCTACACGGCAATCCCAAGCTGTGTACCCCCAACTAGGAAACATCTAGAAACTTGCAATGCAAAGATCTCGGCAGCAGATATAGTAGAACTTTCCAAACAAGAAAGTGTTGTGGCTCTTGGAGAGGTTATGGATTATAACGGGGTTCTGGACGGAGATAAGGAAATTATACGTATACTAGCTGCTGCAAGAAGTGCAGGGCTTAGTATAGAGGGTCATTCCCCTACGCTCAAAGGTCGGAAATTATCAAAATACATAGCCTTTGGAATAAGATCGGATCATACGCTTACTAACCCGGAAAAAATACTGGAGCAGTTACGGAAAGGAATCTATGTGATGCTTCAGGCCAAATCAGTAACAGAAGAGAACCTTACTTTCATCATGAAGTTGAAAGACAAGTCCAGAATTCTTTTTGTAACAGACGACATTCCAGCCGCAGATCTTTTGGAAGGACATCTAAATCAGGTTGTACAGCTGGCAATCTCTAAGGGGTGGAATCCTATCGACGCGATTGCCTCAGCAACTAAACGCCCGGCGGATTATCTTGGAATCAAAGACCTAGGCAGCATAAGTCCGGGCAAAGTCGCGAGTTTTTTTATCACAGAAGATTTGGGGCGTTTAAGACCCAGTCGTGTTTTCATAAACGGTAAGCCCTTTTCCTCCAGAACATTAGCCAAGACAAGGAGAAAGAAAGAATTTACCACCTTATTGCGAATCAGGAAACTCACCAAGTTGGACCTTCGTATGCTCAAGAATAGGCAAACAGTACGGTTGAAAGCTAACATAATAACCGTTAACAAAGAGAATTCGCTTACAGATCTAGTGCAAGAGGGAGTGGAATTCAAAGATGGACATCCGACCGTAAAACATAAAGACTTGGTTCAAATCGCCGTGTTCCGCAGGGACAAAGTAGAACCCACAGGAAGTATCGGATTGGTGAAGGGCTTGGGCCTCCAAGAAGGTGCCTTCGCAACCTCTTTCGCACACGACAGCCATAACCTGCTTATTGTCGGAAAAGAACCTGAACCTATGGTGAGTTCAGCAAATGCAGTGATCCAGGCAGGCGGTGGAATGGCGGTATCAGATGATTGCTCGACTTTTTTTCAAAAACTTCCAATAGGTGGTTTGATCACTGACGAACCCTTCAAGAACGTAGCGACCAAACAGCGAACGATAGAGGACCGACTCAAGTTGATGGGGGTAAAACACCAACACCCGTTAATTCTTCTCAGCGTATTGGCATTAAGTGTGAGCCCCCGCTACAAAATGTCGGATCTTGGGATAGTTGATACCGAAAATTCTCGGATTATGCCAGTTATCCCGGCCCGAGGAGTTTGAAACTACCGATTAAGCGTCCTGCTGACGCCTTTTTTTATACGGCTTGCTCCTTCTTCTTGGAACATTCTTTTTTGGCAGTATTAAGGATCGGGTCTGGTAGCTAAATTTTAAAAGTGTGCTATTTAAAATTTAAAACTGGACTAAATTAAGGTCAGTATTTTTAACTATTTGAATACCTAAAAGTTCATCTTTATGCCAGAATCTAATCTCAGTTAAACCAGATTCTTTATCTGGAATAATCCGAAGTTGTATTCTCTCGTGTAAAGGTGCTTTAGGTACTCTTAATTCTAAATTATTTATTTAAATTTTATAACTTTTCATATTTTCATAAACGAAAAAAATCATTTAAACTTATTGAAGGTAAATTTTTAATCTTCTTTCTTAAGTCATAAGTCTCTTTCGATAACTCCCCTTCTGTCGCCTTCTGTATAAAAGCACGTCATTATCCAATTTCATCTAAATTAAAATCCTTATTTTATAAGCATTCCAAATTATATATTAACGACATTTTGTCGCATTTTTTATTAAATGTTGACAAATTTTATTAAAAGTATAAACTAAAACAAAGAACCTGGGTCCGGATATAAACAATTTTATATGAAATGGCGGATTAAGAAGGAGGTAGGAAGATGCGTGCCTTGCTAGATGAAATTAAAAAGACCATTGTTTTTCTCGGTAAGACTACTGAGGAAGGAAAGATTCAGCTTTATGCCACTGGATTCTTGGTTAATATCCAGAACATCTTTCATTTAGCCACCGCAAAACACGTTGTGGTAGATCCAAGAACTGGTAAGTTTGTTGATAGCGAAATGCTGGCTTTCTTCAATTTGAAAGATGGAAGAATCGGTTCACGTTCTATAGATCAGATAAAGAAGAATTTTGCAGTAAATTGGATATTCCATGAAAATAAGGACGTTGATATTGCCATGATACCTTTTGGATTAAATCCTCAAAAGGATGACGTGAAAACAATTCCTGACAACATGTTCCTAACTGCAGACAGGTTATTTGAAGTTTATGAAGTTTTCTTTTTGTCCCATCAACCTGGTATTCAGCCTCAAAAAAGAATATCTCCAGTTATAAGAAGTGGGACCATAAGCTTAATCAATGACGACAAGACGTTTTATATAGATGCTTCCGCTTTTCCAGGAAACAGTGGTAGTCCCGTATTTCTCAAACCTTCTCCCATAAGATTTGATGAAGGAGGTATCTCTATCGGTGGAGACCAATTAGGCGGTAAATTTATAGGAATTATTGGTGAATACCTTCCTTATCAAGAGGTTGCTATAAGCACTCAAACTGGTCGTCCGCGTGTTGTATTTGAGGAGAATACAGGACTTTCCAAAGTTTGGTCAGTTACTTTTATAAGAGAGATTGTGGAATCGGATACATTCAAGCAACAACTTGATAAAGTGGTGAAAAAATGAGAGCCGCCACTTCATATAACGCAACATATACACTGCGAGCTATGCTCTTGCCCTTCAGGAAATTACTACCTTCGGTCGCAACGTCGTATATTCTGGGAACGTTATACGCAATGCCCTCCCAAAAATATTATAAATCAGAGGATATTATATGAACAAGAACAGAAAAGAACGTAACAAGTTTAAGGATTCGCTTCTCAAATTAGCGGATAAGCTTGTTTTAAATGCTCAAAAATTGCTTTGCCAAGATAAGACGGAAGAAGATCTAAGAATTGGCTTTGAAAAGCTTTTGGAGCCGATTAAAACAGAGTTAGGCATTCGTTCCGAGCCAAAATATGAGAAGTCAGTATTCAAAGGCCGTTCTGATGCTGTTCACGGTCAAGTAGTAATAGAATACGAACTGCCTAAATCATTTTCTTCAAAACGGAATATAAATCACGCTTTTAATCAGTTGATAGATTACTTATCCGGTGAATCTAAAGAATCAAAACTAACTCAGTTGGTGGGAGTAGGATTTGACGGCGAACAGATTTTCTTTATTCAATACCAAGGCAAAGAAAATAAAACAATAGATAAAACAAAATTTGTTCTTCGCGGTCCTTATGATTTTACTCCCGAAAGTGCAAGAACCTTTTTAATTCATTTACGGGCATTATCTCGTCTTCCGTTAACTGCTGAAAATCTGGCGACAAAATTTGGTCCTGAAAGCGAACTCGCGCCCAAAGCAGTTTCAGCTCTTGCTAATGCGTTGGAATATTGGGGTGATCAAACTCACATTCGCACATTTTTTAATGAGTGGAAGCGGCTGTTTGGTATTGTTTATGGCAAACAATTTAGCGGCTATCAGGGAAAAGAAGCGCAGGCCCTTTCAAAATTATACAAAGTTGGCAAGGAAACAGATTTTCAAGAGCTTTTATTTTCTGTCCATACTTATTTTGCTTTCCTGATGAAACTTATTGCCGCCGAACTTTTAACTTTGAGAGAAACATCTTTTAGCTCCTCTCTTGCCTCTGAACTTGCTCATATTCCTGACGACGAACTTAAAAGACAGCTTGAAGATATAGAAAATGGCGGGATTTACGCCCGAAAAGGGATAACCAATTTTTTGGAGGGCGATTTTTTCCGTTGGTATCTTGATACTCTTGAATCGCCGGAGTTGAGAGATACAATTAGGGAAGTTGCTAGAACTCTTTCCGAATTTGAACCGGCAACCAGCACTTTAGACCCGGTTTCAACCCGCGATCTTCTTAAAAAACTTTATCAGTATTTGGTTCCGCAGGAAGTACGCCATCATCTCGGTGAATATTACACGCCCGATTGGTTGGCGGAGTTATTATTAAACGAGGTTGGTTATGACGGCGATACACTTAAAAGATTTTTGGATCCCGCTTGCGGTTCCGGCACTTTTCTTGTTTTAGCTATTCAGCGAGCCAAAGAACACGGCGCAAAAGAAAAATGGCCTCCGCTTGAGACAGTGAAAAGGATTGTCTCCAATATTTGGGGATTTGATTTAAACCCTCTGGCGGTTATCGCCGCCCGCACCAATTATCTTTTTGCTTTGGGCGATTTAGTAAATGAGCTTCAGCACATTGAAATTCCAATTTATCTTACTGATTCTGTTTTAACTCCCACAAGAACAACCGGAAATCTTTTTGGCGAATTTTTAGAAGTTTCTACTTCTGTTGGTAAATTTCAAGTGCCAGCAGAATGGGTAAGAGACGGCGGATTTTTGCTAGCGAATGCCGCGCCGCTTGTTGAAGAAATGACAAAGAACCATTATTCGGTTGATGAAGCAATGGAGAGATTCAAAAAAGAGGGTTTAATTTTTCCGACTAATCAGGAAATTATTAAGAATTTCTACAACCAGATTTTAGAACTTGAAAAACAAAACAAAAACGGCATTTGGGCAAGATTTCTGAAAAATTCCTTCGCACCAATGGTCGCCGGCAAATTTGATTTTGTCGTTGGCAATCCGCCGTGGATTAGATGGGATTATCTTTCGCAAGAGTACCGTAATGCTACACTTCAACTTTGGAAAGATTACGGACTATTTTCGCTAAAAGGTTTTCAAACTCGTCTCGGCGGTGGTAAAAAAGATTTTTCAATGCTCTTTGTTTATGCTTCATCTGATTATTATTTAAAAGAGGGGGCAAAATTGGGATTTTTGATAACCCAAGAAGTTTTTAAATCAAAAGGGGCGGGCGAAGGCTTCAGAAGATTCCAGTTAGGAGATAAAAAATATCTAAAAGTATTAAAAGCTCACGATTTAGTTTCTATTCAACCGTTTGAGGGAGCGGCTAACAAAACAGCGGCAGTAATTCTTGAAAAGGGAGAAAAAACAGGGTACCCAATTCCTTATATTGTTTGGACCAAGAAAAAAGGTATAGGTAAAATTGCCACTGATAAATTGTTAGACGAGGTTTTACCGCTTTTACAGAAGAAAAAATATAATGCTAAACCAATTGGCTCAAGTGTTGGGGCTTGGCAAACTCAACCCGCTGATTTAAAAGAATTATTGGGTGTTGAAGGTAAAAATTATTACAAAGCCATTTTAGGTGCTAATCCAAATCCTTACGGTGTTTTTTGGTTGGAAATAAAACAAGTATTGTTCAATGGAAATATAATAATTCGCAATTTAACAGAAAAGGGTAAATTAAAAATTCCGCAGGTTGAAGAAACAATAGAGCAGGGCTTGGTTTATCCGGCCATCAGAGGATCGGATATAAAAAGATGGGGATATACCCATAAAATATTTTTATTAATGGTTCAAAATCCAGAGACAAGAGAACCTTATTCTCAAACGTTAATGAAACAGAATTGGCCAAGAATATACGGCTATCTTATTCATTTTAAAGATGTTCTTTTAAATCGCGGTTCCAAAACCATTAGAAGATTAGCTGAGAATACTGAATTTTATGCGATGTTTGGGATTGAACGAAAAACTATCTCGCCCTTCAAAGTTGTTTGGCAGGCGATGTCGAATGATGTCTATGCTTCAGTCGTGTCTAGTATAAATACACAAATCGGTTATAAAATTGGGATACCACTTCATACAACTTCATTTTTTGCCACCAACTCTGAAACCGAAGCTCACTATCTTTGCGCCATTATTAACTCAAAATCAGTTCGCGATTTTATTAAATCTTTTTCTTCCGCTGGTCGTGGTTTCGGTACGCCATCGGTAATGGAATGTGTCGGTATTCCAAAGTTTGACCCTAAAAACGAACTTCATCAAAAACTTTCCGAAGTCTCCAAAAAATGCCACCGATTGAAATTAGAAAGCAAAGAAAAAGAAGTTGAGAAATTAGAAAAAGAAAATGATGAACTTGTAAAGAAAATTTTTAGAATAAAATAATTTGACACGGCACATGTGTATAATACAACATAAAAGGAAAACCTATGCCTTACCAATACAAAAGAGAACCATTAAGTAATGATGAAGTGGATAAATTAACTAATTCCTGTAGTACGTTCCAGGAAAAATTTGTTGTATGGACTTTTTTAGATACAGGTTTAAGGTTGTCTGAATTTGCCGATCTTAAAAAAGAAAATATTCAATGGCAGGAAAAAAGATTAGTTATCTACGGTAAGGGGGGTCCTTACGGCAAAAAGACAAAAAGACGCATTATCCCTATGACAGACAAGGTTAGAGGTTTAATTGAATACCATTTTGCCGAAAACAACAACACCGGAATGAGTAGAAGGACAATCGAAAGAATAGTAAAGAAAGTAGCTGATAAAGCTGGAATCGCAAAGCCAGTTAGTCCTCATGTTTTAAGGCACACTTTTGCGGTAAATTGTATTAAAAAAGGCATTTCTACCAGAGCTCTTCAATCTCTTTTAGGTCATGACAGATTAGCCACTACTGAAATTTATTTAAATCTATCTCCAGAAGACGCCATTAGAGAATTTTTAGATAAGTGGTAATTTTATATTGTATATGTGCAAACTAATCTAAAGTAACCTCTATTTAAACTGGCGTTTGGGGTTGTCTGACCATTTCTCAAGCTCTTTTTTAGCTCTGTTCCAAGCATCATCTCCAATTTTATTAATACCTTTACAATGAGGACATTTTATTTCTGCCCCTTTTTTGAGAGAACCTGCACGAACCTTGAACTGCTTATGACAGATTTGACATTCAAAGTTCCATTGCCAATTATTGAATCGAGAAGACATAATTATCACCTCTTTAACAATAAGATATTTTAACGTTTCTTTGGATTGTCTCGAATCGGGCACCGGGGTTTTCAAATAACTACAAATAGTATATCTATTGTGTAAGATTTGTCAATTGTACAATTCCGTTAAAAAATATGATAAAAAATATGATATTGTATGTTAGTTAAATTTCAAAAGTGGACTATTTAAGAATCAAAAGTGGACTAAATTAAGCTAAAAAATTTGCTAATTATAATTTAAAATAAATCATTTAATTTT
>JGI24025J20009_10002686_pt1 | contig 12538 bp, 9 predicted proteins | sample Cruoilmetagenom3_FD_20009 | JGI IMG/M metagenome (IMG submission 20009)
ATCTCCGGATAGGAATCGTTGTTGATGTCATCTATAGCTGCCATAGATAATCCCGATGCGTTGTATGTGATGATTTCTTTGCTCCATTTTATACTGCCGTCAGGTTTGATACAACATACACCACTATTACCAAGATGACTCTCAGTAATCACTATAAGTTCTGGCTCTCCATCGAGGTCTACATCGGCTATTGCGGTGCCACTTATGCCAATATCAAGCCGCGTTTCCCATTCAAGATTACCCTGGCAATCTAAACAGCATAATTTTCCATCATTACTTCCAAATATCACTTCTGGTGTTTCTTGTCCATCAATATTAGCTACCATTGGAGCTGCTATACAACCCCCGGCTGAATATGTCCATTTGATACCACCGCTGTCGTTCAGACAGTAAACAATGCCATTGCTGCTCCCAACTAAAATCTCTGGGGTGCCCAGTGTATCTATATTGGCTACAGCTAAACCGACATGATAGTAATAATTATGAGTGTTCAATCTCCATCTTTCAGAACCATCATTGTTTAAACAAAAGAGACACCCTTGACTATCATCCGTTCGACTGTAAATCAACACCTCCGGGATGCCGTCATCGTCTATGTCTACTATGGCAGGATGAATGAACCTATAGTAAGACATAAAAGATTTTCTCCATATTAAGGTCCCATAACTACTGAGACAGAATACTTCTCCCGCAGTATTTCCGATCACAATTTCTGAGCCGGGATGAGCGTCATCCATGTTAGCTACCGCCGGAGAACCCATTATGACTGCGCCAGTATTATAGTGCCAGGCTACTCTCGGGTTATCGAAAGCCGGAGTGCCCGCTCCCGAACCCAGGAGAAATACCCCTATGAAGAGATTCAATATTCCCATCATATTCTCCTATTTTGGCAGGATGGTTTTCTTCACCTCAAACATTTTTGGTAAGTCTTATAATTCAATCTTTAGTGTGGTCTTCTATTTTTTGGCTTTTAACCCAAAAAACGATTGTGCCAAGTAAAAGGAGAAATGACAAAAACGAAATTACCGCACCCATTTCAAACGGACGGGATTTGTATACGAATTCAACCGTGTGCTTTCCCTTATCAAGATAAACAGACCTCAGGGTGTAGTCTGCAATATATATTTTGGTCTCCTTGCCATCAACATAAGCCTTCCAGTCCGGATGCCAGTTTTCAGAAAGGACGAGAAATCCCGGAGAAGTAAGTATCGCCTCACATATTATTTTATTGGCGGTGTATTCAACGATCCTTACCCCTTCATGATTTCGGATTTCGGATTTCGGATTTCGGATTTCGAGACCCGGCTTTTCTTCGAGAAGTACAGTGGTTCTGGGATTAAAATCTGTTTTTTTTAATTCTTCAATTACCTGTTCTTTGGGTAAAACCTCGAACTCGTGGGCTATCCATGCCCTTGAAAAGGCAGTATTGTTTTTATACACGGCGTGACCGTATCTATCTTTATAAGCAAGCTCCAATCCCTTATGGGCATCTTCCCAATTGATATTCCATCGCCTCTCAAAATTAATTTTAAAGTTTTCTATCTTTTTTTGTGTTTTCTCATCGTATTGTGATAAATCTTCCGGTATCCATACATCTATGACATATTTAGCGTTTAAAATATCGAGTATATTTCTATATTTCACCAGGTTTGGTGGGGTGAACATAACACTCGTTCCAGCACCAATCAAATCCTGATATCGCTGAAGTGGATTGGGGACATAACCCCCAAGGCTGTAAATATTATAATATATAAGGTAGGAGTCCTGTGCGTGTTCATAATAGAGGGGAAATACCCTGTAATGAGATTTATCTCTTTTGAGAAAGTTTGCCACGCCATCGGCGGCGTAGTACTTATTGGGGGGTGGAACATCCTTTAGAAATTTTTTTTCAATGCTCCAGGTATCAAGGAGAAGGACTGAGATGGCAATTAAAGTGAAGATACCGAGTTTTAATTTCTTTGTAAAAAGAAGGAGAATGAGCACAGAATTTATAGCTATTAACAGGAGAGCTTTACCCAATCCCCCGATGAAGTTTGGATAATTCTGATAGAGGTTCTGCAATTTCTGCTGGGTAAGTCCGGGGCCATAATTTGCCAGAAGAGTGGGCTGGAAATGTCCCTTCAGAAATGAAAGTACAGATTCTCTTCCGACCGAGCAATAAATCGCAAAGATGGCGACAGCACAAAATACTGCCGACAAATAGATGGCAAGATTCCCTTTTTCATTTTTCATTTTGCGTTTTGCGTTTTGCATTTCAAGGAGCGCCTGTATTCCAAGGGCTGCAAGGACGGCGATACCAAAAGCGGTAAGGTAAAAAACCATCGATGGTCCCCTGAATTTCTTTATACCCGGAAGTAAATAGTAGGGTATACGATATAGGGGGGTATGTTCTCCAAGTGCAAATATAACGGTAACTATAGTGGTGCCCGTAAAAAATCTTACGAATTTGTCTTTTTTCCATCTCCAGATAATTGCAATTCCGAACAAAAGGAGTGGAAGTATACCGAGGTATTCTGTATGAAGTTTGAAATAATTCCCTCCCCAGTAGTTATTCAATAATCCGGAGAAATCTGGCACGAGCAAATCTAGAAGTTCAGAGGTTGGCATTGCCCAGGAAGTTGCATACTCGTATCCCTTCGTAATTCCCCTCCCTCCGGTGGAGAGTGTTTTGTAAACGGGAAGCCACAGTACTGCGACGAGACCAACCATAAGAATTATACCCAATGCACCAAAGCCAATGAGTTTGGAATTCTGCTTCCAGCCATTCTTTTTCCTGTGCCAGATGAGCCAGAAGAGTGTATAGAATCCCGCGAATATCAGTGAGTAATACACCATCTGGAAATGGGTCTCGTGGAAAGAGAATCCAACGATAGCACCCGCAAAGAGGAAATACGGGAGCCGTTTATAAGAAAGTCCCTTGTGTAGGAATAGCAAAGACAGCGGGAAAAGGGCGGCGGCACCGCATCTTGACGGGTGTCCTCCGTAAGGTGTGGACATAAGATTTCCTGCAAACATATAAATAATTCCACCTAAAAGGGCGACATAGGTTGACATTTTCAGTTCCTTCAGATATAGATAAGTCCCAAGACCGGCAAGAAAAAGATAGATGACGAAACTGTAGGTAAGAGTAATGTGTATGGGAAAGATGAGTCTTAATAGAGGTGTAAGACCAAACGGCCCTCCCGAAGGCGACGATATTGCCGGTAATCCACCAAAGAAGTGTGGACGCCACATGGGGATACTGTGATAGGATTTTATGTACGAAGCAGCCCAGGAGGCATTTGGAGCACCGAGAAGCCAATCTGAACCCGCTATCATCTTGCTCCCCGACAGAAACGGAGCAAAATATATAAGGGGCAGGATGAAAAGAATTGCGATGGCTATCTTATTTAAAGTAGCTTCGGAGAATTTATCACCGATAACCTTAAAGGACTCTTCAGTTGTTCTTTTCTTTACCGCTTTCTTCATAATCTATTCCTTTATACGCTTAATCTTCATTTTAAAAAACTACTCTTCAGATTCATTATCTCTTCTTTAGTTATTCCCCTTAACAAAAAAATCAAAATCCCATAAACCACAACTCCTACAAGCACAGCAAAGATGAGTGTCGAGAGATTTGAGACATATAACTGGCTGATTATAAAAGCCATAATCCCTGACGCGAGTATAGACTTTACAATAAAATTTGGATTTAAGCCAAATTCTAAATACTTATGGGCAGTCAATACCATGACAAATGCCATAAAGATAAAAGCAATTAAGGTTGCGATTGCTGCGCCTAAGATATTGATCCTCGGTATCAATAAAAAGTTTAATACGACATTTATCAGTGCTCCTACTCCCAAAATTATCGTTATAAGGTATGTCTTCTTTACTAAGCCTAATACGTTTGCTGACAGAAAATAAATACCATAGCAAGTTATCGCAAAACCCACTATAGGAATTATTAGGTAGCCTTTTTCAATAAATTCTGGTCTTGTAAATACCCTGAGAATTTCTTTTGAGAGTGCAAGTAAGCCAAAGCATGAAGGAATTGCGAAAAGAAGAAAATATTTTAATGAAAGGGATAACTTCTCTCTTGCTTTTTCGATTTTGTTTTGATTCCAAAGGGTCGCTAGAGTGGGAGCCAAGCCCCCCTGCAAGGTCACTGAGTATAAGGTTACGATACTCGCAATGTTATAAGCCGCAGAGTATATTCCTACTGCGGAGAAATCTAAAAAATATTTAATAATTAATCTATCGCTAAGTTTAACGATCCATACAAGGGCTGAGGAGACTATCAGTGGTAATCCATAGTACAAATAAGGCTTTATATTACTAAAATCAGGAGCTTTAATTCCAATTTCTTTTACGATTCCCGTATAGCATAGAATAAAGATAGCAAATCTAATTGCTATGAAGGAAGAGACAATCGTGATTAGTTTGTACCCATGCAGTGCCAAAAATAAAACTGCCAATATCTCAAGGGAAGTCTGAGCCATTATCAAAAGAGCGTATTTCCTCATTCTGAGAAAAGCCCGATAATAGCTTAGAACAAGAAGCTGAAGCGCCCATGAGAATATCAAGAAGCTGCCCACTTTGATGAGTTCATGAGCTCCCGATTCTTTGCCAAAGAGCCTTGGAGGTAAGTGACTTGAGATTAACGAGAGCAATATAGATACAACGAGAGAAAAAGCAAATATTATTACAAATGCCGAGTAAAAATTTTCTCTTATCTCCTCCTTATCCTCAACTCCTGCAGTGAACCTTATAAAAGCGCCATTTAAGCCTAATAAAGTTATTGGGGTTATTAGTTGAACAATCGTAATATAGGTAACCCATACTCCATAAGTTTCGCTGCCGAACAGTTTAGTGAAGATGGGCACAAATATGAATTCTGATAGTGCCGTAAAAGCTGTTGCTCCACCTATCCAGATCGTCTGCTTTGTGAGAGTGGCTCTTGGGGCATTCATTTACGCTTGCGTATCTTATAGATAGAAGAGTTTGTGAGGAAAAATCTATTAGTTCTAATAATGAAATACTTATTTGCTTTAAGATACCGTCTAACAGGAGGGAATAAAGCATACGTTCCACGACTACTCACTATCTCAAAGTTACAGAATCCCAACAGACCGCGTAGGGTCTGAAAAGTAAAGGACGAAATATGCCCTGCTCTTTCGGGCAACTTCAGTAAATTGGCAAGTATTTCACTCCACCGGTATGGGTTGGGAGTTGACAGGATTAGCATTCCTTTATCCTTCAGAATTCTTCTTATTTCCCTTATTAATAAACTGGGATTTTCAACATGTTCAATCACCTCCAAGCAAAATACATAATCAAACTGGGCTTTAGAGAAGGGAAGTTCTTGCATTATGTCGCAAACTACAAAATTGCCATTTCCACATATTTTTGCTTCCTTTACTACTTCTTTGGCAATATCTATACCGTAATATTTGCAATTGACCCCTAATTTTTCAAAAATTATCTGCATCTGTCCACAATTGCAACCAATATCGCATACTGTACTGTTATTCTGTATGGTGGCTAACTTAACTGCCATTTCATATCTTAAAAGACTCGTCCTGTCAAAATACTCCCTCGCCTTTTCTTGATAGAACTCCTTTTTATTCATGTTTTCCTCCATTCAACGGGAACTTTAACCTTTTCCCGCCAGTAGTCTATGGTATCCTTCAAGGTTTGTTCAAATGGTATTTCTGACTTCCAGCCGGTTTTTTCTCTAAACTTGGTGCTATCTCCACCTAAGACAGGTACATCAGAGGGCCGCATTCGTGCTGGGTCTTGTACTACCTTTATGCTCACTTTGGCATAAGATAATAATATATCTAAGATTTCCTTTATAGCATAAGATGTACCAGAGCAAATATTATAGACTTCTCCTGGAGTACAACGTTCTGTAGCAAGCCAATATGCTCTTACAATATCCCTTACATCACTAAAATCTCTTTTGGCCTCAAGATTTCCCACATGCAGTACGGGCTTCTTTAATTCCTTCTCTATCTCCGCTATCTGTTTAGCAAAGTCTGAGCACACAAATACCTCTCCGCGTCTTGGCCCTGTATGGTTAAAAGCTCTTGTCCTAATTATGTTTAATCCATAGCTCTTGTAATATTGGTATCCCAGAAGATCCTGGGCTACCTTGCTAACTCCATAGGGACTTAGCGGCCGTAAAGGATTGGTTTCCTTTATTGGTACTTCGTTTTCATAGGCCATTCCATATTCTTCGCTGGAACCAGCAAGGTGAATCACAGGATTAATCTCCATCTGTCGTATTGCTTCAAGAATATTTAACTCACCTATGATATTAGTGAATAAGGTTTCAGCTGGCGCGTTCCAGGAGGAAGGAACAAAGCTTTGAGCAGCAAGGTGAAAGATCTTTTCTGGGTTTACTTCCTTAATAACACTCTTAACTGACGATGCGTCTCGAATGTCACATTCAAACAGTCTAATCTTATCTTTTATATGTTCAATATTTTCAGTCCTACTACGCCATCTTGCCATCCCATAGACGTTAACCCCAGGTATTTGTAGCAAATGGTCTGCAAGATGGCTTCCTACAAATCCCGTAATACCCGTAATCAGTACCCTCATCATAATTCCTCCTTGTAGGTTGTTAATTTTATCAATAATTCGCTTTAAAACAATTACTTGGACGTTAACGTCAAGTTAACTACTTCGCCTATTGTACCCTGTCTGATTTGTTCTATTTTAATACGTCTTTTATTGTCCGAACCAATTTTCTTTCCCTTCTCTCCAAAGGAAATATGCTTTGAATTCTTTTTTTGGCTTCTTTTCCTTTGTCAGATTTTAATGCCTTTCTTATTGCCTCGGCGGTTGCCCATGGATTTCCGTAAGGGACATAAAAGCCAGTGTCACCGACTACTTCTGGTATTGCTCCTCTCCTCGAAACCACCGGTACACACCCACAAAGCATCGCTTCTGCTAAGGAGAGTCCAAACCCCTCATGTGCTGAGACTTGAACATATACCTTCGCTTTTTGAAAATAATTTAACAGTTCCTCGGAAGAAACGAAATTTGTGAATTTAACATTTGGACAAGCAATTGACTTCAAATAATTTATTGAATTATCCGCATGTTCTCCGATCAATACAAATCTGGCTTCTGGTAAAAAATTAGCAGATTTGACAAATGTTTCTAATCCCTTTCTTTTCAAATTGGAATTGTTTACACGGCTAACTGTTATGATCAAGCCGGTATCCTTCTTACCCTCAGGTTTATATCTCTCGCAATCAAGGCCAAGGTACACTGTTCTGATTTTTCTAAAATTTGCATGGCTATGTCTCAATACTTCGCCCTTCGCCGAATTAGAAAAAGGTAGTACTCTGTCGGCGAGATTGAACGAGCATTTAGGAAGAAAATTAGCTATGTGGTTACTCATTAATCCATATCCTATCTCCGGCACCTTCGCTACATCGTATCCTCCTGTTATTACAATTGATTTCTTCCCGAACATCTTTGAAAATACGATAGCCAAAAAGGCATGAACATTAGCAAACCAGCAAAATGTTACATCTGCCCATAAAGTACCCTTTAGTATCTTAAACCAAATTATTGGAAGTGATTTAGGACCCAGGTAGTGTATAACTTTTACATCAAAATGTTTCTTGAGGATCTTTAAGTCCCTTTTAACGAATGTCTGCAAAGATCGATAGACAAACAGTACTCTTATTTTTCTATTCATTCGAGTTTTCTTTTATAGTCCTTAAAACTCTCAGGATAATTCTCTAAAAACTCTACCATCCAGTCTGTTAAATCTATTTTATCCTTCAGCATCTCTTCCCTTTTTTCTTGCCATTCTTGCTTTAAACTGGGATTACTCAGGAGTTTTAAAATTTTATGTAACATTTTATCTTCGTCACTTGGACGAAATCCGTATGTCAAACCATATTTGTATTCCAATTCGTCGAGATAGGGAACCTTTCCCGGATAACCCACATAGGTATTACATCTAATTGCGGGTGTTCCCAAGACAGCAGCCTCCGCTATTACCGTTTGGGAGTCTCCAATGCACATTGTGGCGTAATAAAGGGCGTCATGAAGTTCATGAGGAGCTACAGTAATTCTGTATTTTTCTATATCTTCGGGAAGTTGTATTTCTGAATTGACAAATACCTTTCCGTACTTAGAAAGAAGTTTAATTAGTTTAAGCCCCGTTTCAACAGATATTCCAGATTCTCTTGTATCATGGCTTGCTTTAAATGAAACGAATCGCAAAATAAAATAAGGTTCAAATTTTTTTAATTTTAATTTTTTAAGCACAGTGGGATTAGATGAAAACCGATTGGGGTGAAGATATGCTAATTCGTGGTAACTGGGGTACTTCACATGCTTTCCCCCGAAGTTTTGTTCAAAACAGTCAGGTGTGCAAATTACATCTGCAAATGGATAGGCTATTATGGAAAGTTTTCTAATGTCTTGGTTGTCCTCCTCCCAAAAAATTGATGGGATATTTTTTGCCTTTCCTACATGAGTTATGCACACAGATGTTCCCATCATTATATCTGGCTGAAAGTCTTTGACTAACCTAAGCATCTTAAAATCACGCTCTAGAAGTTCCTTTCCAAGCCTAACAATTCCCTTTTGTGCTTTCGTAAGCATTTTGTATTTAAAGCCATAATAATCCAGCAGATTTTGAACAACATCTCTGGTTCTGGCGGTCCAGAGAACACAATGCCCTCTTTTTTCTAATTCCCAGGACAGATTTTTAAAAAGATGCACATGAGCAGGATGATTCACATCAACTAAAACTTTCATTTTAAAATTCTCCCCCACTTCTCTTGAAAACAAATAAGCCTTTATGAGCTCTTGCTCCTTCTCAATTGTCTTATTTCATCTCTAATACCGGCGATTGCCTCGGCAAGGAAACCTAAGGCAAAGAGCGAAAGTCCACACAACCCGAGGAAAATAACCAAAAAGGCAGGCCAGATTCACCTCCTCAATTTCTTGCACAATCTTTTTAATCTTATTCCCCATAATTGGTGTTAAATTTTACACCGAACGGAAATAGACCTAATCCCAGAAGTCAAGGTCGTTATAACCTCAAATCTTTCTTGACTTTATTCTCCATCCTGTCTACCGATAGGTAAATTTGAAAATATATTAAGCATACGCCGCCCGTATCATACACCCCCTGTCCTATCTGTTTCTCCTCAAAAACTCTTCAAAGAAAGGATCGGTTATACTGTAAGCTCTCCCGCCTGTTTTTCTTATTAGCCCTTTAGTGGAAAGGGCATTTATGGATCTTGCAACATTCACTTTATTTTTATTTGAGTAGAGTCTCTTTTCTCCGGAGGCAATTCTTAATAAGACCTCAAGTTGTGCAAGAGCTTCTTTTAACTCTTCCCATAGTTTTTCTAAGTATGGTTTCTCGGAAGCAATAGCATCCTCATATCCCATTTCTATGTCACGGTTCTCTATGGTAGTCTTCTCTCCTTTAAGTAAATAATGGATAGACCTGCAGAGGAGCTGTGTATAGTAAGGGTGGCCTTTTGTTCTTTCGAGAATCTTTTTTATAACATTGTCTGCTATGAAAAGACCTTCCTCCTTGAATTTTTTTCTAATGTATGGGGTAAAATCAGAGAAAGCAATTTCCCCAAGATAGATGATTTTACAAAACTTATAAAAAGCGCTCCTCTCTTTTGCAAATAGTTCCTTCATCAAAGATTCATGACTCCCTGCAAATAAGTAACACACATTAGAGTGAAGTTGAAATTTACCTCTCATTAACTTTATTATGTCTTCACCATCAAATTTCGCAATATCACCAAATTCATCATAAAAAAAGCAAAGCGGTTTGCCCTCCTTTTGGGCAAATTTTTGTGGAAAATCAAGCGAAGATTCCAGGACTTCGTAAGTGTCTATAGAGGATTCCGTAAACTTTAATACAAATTCATAATTTTCTATTACTTGTTTGATTTCAACATTCTTAAAAGCCTCTGAAACGCTTTTCTTTATCTTCCTGATAATCCCCAATACCTTTTTATTTTCCAAAGTTTTCTCGACTATACTTTCGGCTAATCTTCTCTTATTGGTAATAGTAAACAGATCAACATCAGCTATAAGATAACCATCTTTTTGAAGCTCTTGCAAAGCTGTTAAAGCAACAGAGGTTTTGCCAAATCTCCTTGGGGCAATCAAAACCGCACCTTGCCCATTTTGTAGAAGGTGCTTAATCTCTCTTATCTCTTCCTTCCGTCCAACAAGATCTTTACCTGTTACTGGAGTGCCTGTGACAAAAAGTTTTTTCATGGGTTTCTTTTTATCTCCCTGTACAATGTTAATATAGATAGTACGCCGCCCGTATCATACACCCCCTGTCCTATCTTATTATGTAAAATACCAATGCACAGCATTCTTCGAACCACAAAGTTCACTTCGAAGAATCCTGTGGAAAAGTCTACAAAACCCCCAAAAAATCAAAACTATCCTCGGGATCCGTATGGACATATCAATCCGTTAGCTAACGGATAAAATTCTAAACACGAATACCACGAATTAGGCAAATCCCGAGTGCCTATAACAAAAAGTTTTTCCTCATTTACTTCTGCTAAGCAGAAAATCTACTATATAAGATGCGAACTTTTTTATCTTGTCAATCTCCTTCAAATATCCATGGGTTTTTTCAATGTCCATGGAAATATATCCATACAGGATGTTGCTCCAATTTTTCGAGTCTTTTTTGTATCACATTATTAAGTTCCATATCTCCCCTCTTTTATCCTTTTTATGAGACTTTCTGATGCTGTTTTTCTCAAGGGTTCAGCGTCGCAATATAGTATATTTGCTCTTGTCTCAAACTCGACACGCTTCTTTTCATATTTACAGAAAAGGAGTTTCCCTGTTTTGAGCACACTGTGAGCAAGAGATAACGGTGATTCATTCAAAATCACAATATCCACTTCGTCTGTCTTTAATATTTCACTGGCATTGCCCATAAGTTCCAGTTTTTTAGAGAATAAATCGCTATCATCGTCAAGATATACCGCTATATCGACATCAGAAAGGGGAGATGGTTTTCCTCTCCCATAGGAACCAAAAATATATGCAAAAAGAACTTCCCTATCCCCTTCTAAGCTCTTTTTTAACACTGTGAAAAAGGAAGCTACATTATGAGTAATTTTCCTTCTTTTATATCCCATTGCATTCTCCCACTATTTCAGACAGGTAACCACTCACCTTGAATCTGTTCATTTATTCCTTTTCAGTGTTTTTATTTCGTCTCTAATACCGGCGATTGCCTCGGCAAGGAACCCAAAAATAAATAGTATAAGCCCACTCAGCCCAAGAAAAATAACCAAATAGAGAAGTGGTCGATAACCTCTCTCAAGCCCGAACCGCAAGTAGAGCGCGACAATTCCTATGATCGATGCGGCGAGAAGCAATCCCCCGCCAATTGAGCCGAAAAGAAGCATTGGTTTCCTCATAAACGATATTTGGAACTTCACTGCAATGAGGTCAAGAACCCCTATTGCTACCCTACCCTTACCCTGATATTTTGCCTTGCCAAACTTTCGAGGGTGTAGCTTTACCCTTACCTCGGATACCTTGTATCCCTTATCCACTGCCAGAGCCACTATATATCTGTGCCAGTCCTTACGAAGGTTTATATTTTCAATCACATCTCTTCGCATAACCTTCATTGAGTTCTGGTCATGGATTGGAATATGAAATAAAATCCTTGATAACCAGTTGTAGGTTGAAGAGACAAATCTTTTTTTGTATCTTCCTTCCTTCCAGCCTGTAACTATATCGCAACCCGGTCTCAATTTCTCTACCATAAGGGGAATATCGGAGGGACTATACTGCAGGTCTGCATCGAGGATGGCAATATACTCACCAGAGGATGCATCGAGCCCTGAGAGAATTGCCCGTGTTTTTCCCTGGTTGCGGCTATGCCTTATGACCTTTATATTCTTTCTCCCCTCGGTGACTTCATTTGCAATACGATAAGTTTTGTCTGTGCTTCCGTCATCCACTATTAAGAGCTCACAGTGGAGACCACTCTCCTTCATCATACTATCCACCGCATCAACGAGAGGTTTTATATTCTCCTCCTCATTGTATGCGGGGACAATTATCGAAACAAGTTCATTCATTTCCTTTTTTGGACGCAGATTTACCCCGTTAAATAAAATCATTTTATAGTGATACTCTGGCGTTTATTTTTCAGCTATTTAACGGGGTGAACGCTGATACTTACTGATTATTTTTATTTCAGAATTTTTTATTTCTAATCTGTCCGTGTCTTTCTGTGTGAATCTGCGTTTAACTGCGTCCAATTTATTGTAACTCTAAATTTTTTTCTTGATTGCATAGGAAACTATACCACAGAGGACACGGAGGGAAGAAGACAGAAGAGGGAAGAGAGATGAGAGATGAGAATGTTCGCTTCTCGCCCTTCACTCTTCGCTTTTCACAAATTATCCTCTGTGTGCTCAAATGTTTGAGCTATTTTTATTTGTTTAGAATAATTGAGATTGAATAGATCTTGAGTTTGCCTGTCTACCGATGCACGGCATCC
>JGI24025J20009_10002688_pt1 | contig 12535 bp, 14 predicted proteins | sample Cruoilmetagenom3_FD_20009 | JGI IMG/M metagenome (IMG submission 20009)
ACATTCACGTCGGCGCGCATCGAGCCTTCTTCCATATTGCCATCACAGCTGCCGACATAGCGCAGGATCGCGCGCAGCTTGCGCACATAGGCCCCGGCCTCTGCGGGCGAGGTCATGTCGGGATCGCTGACGATTTCCATCAGCGCCACGCCAGTGCGGTTGAGATCGACATAGGACATGGTCGGGTGCTGATCGTGCATCAGCTTGCCCGCGTCCTGCTCGACGTGAATACGCTCAATCCCGATGACCCGGTCTTCGGGGATGCCGGCCTTCTCATCCGCCTCGATAGCCAGCGAGCCCTTGCCCACCAGCGGGTGGTAGAGCTGGCTGATCTGATAGCCCTGCGGCAGATCGGCGTAGAAATAGTTCTTGCGGTCAAACCGCGACCATTTGTTGATCGCCGCCTCGATTGCCATGCCGGTGCGCACCGCCTGCCGAATGCATTCGCGATTGGGCACAGGCAGCATCCCCGGCATCGCCGCATCGACAAGGCTGACTTGCGTGTTCGGCTCTGCGCCAAACGCGGTGGACGCGCCGGAGAACAGCTTGGCGTTGGAGGTGACCTGCGCGTGGACTTCGAGACCGACAACGATCTCCCATTCGCCCGTTGCGCCTTGGATGCGGTAATTACTCATCTTTCAATCCCAACAAATGCGCTTCCACGTTCTTCAATTCTACCTTGCAGATATCGTCAAATCTTGCTGATCCAGTAATCGTAAGACTCTCGAGGAACAGCAATGTAGCGTCCCGATATTGCGGGTACTCCTTAAACTCTCGAAGGTAGACGACCATAGTCGGGCCATTGAATTTTCCATCACTGCTCGACTTGCTCGATTCCAAGAGGTCGCCCATCGCCTTCATAAGTTTGGCATATTCGTGGACGTAGGTGACGCGCTTCGCCACATCCTTCCGGCGTCCTTGTTCGACGACTATAATCGTTAGAATGACCATGATCCAAAACGGAATGACCATTCCGACGGTAATCAGCCCTATCGCAGTCCACTCGAAAGTGGTCACCACCACTTCTCCGGCTGCGCAGCGAACCCGGCGCGCTGCTCAATCGCCAGACCGGCATTCAGCACTCCCTGCTCGTCCATCGCGCGGCCCACGATTTGCAGGCCGAGCGGCAGGCCGTCTTCGGTTAGCGTCGCGGGGACACTCATCGCAGGCAGGCCAGCCAGTGAAGCAGGCACGGCGAAGACGTCGTTCATATACATCGCCAGCGGGTCCGCCTGCAATTCGCCCAGCCCGAAGGCAGGCGTCGGCGTGGTCGGGGCGAGGATCACGTCGCACTCCCCGAATGCCGCGTCGAAATCGCGCTGCACCAGCGTGCGCACCTTCATCGCCTGCGTGTAATAGGCGTCATAAAAGCCTGCGCTGAGTACATAGGTGCCGAGCATGATGCGGCGCTTTACCTCATCACCAAAGCCAGCCGCGCGGGTGGCGGCGTACATATCCTGCAAGCCAGCGCCCTCAGGCAGATCACGCAGGCCGTAACGCACACCGTCATAGCGGGCGAGATTGCTCGAGGCTTCGGCGGGCGCGATGATATAATAGGCGGGCAGCGCATATTTGGTATGCGGCAGGCTGACATCGACGATCTCCGCGCCTGCATCGCGCAGCCATTCCTTGCCCTGTTCCCAGCTTGCATCGATCTCCGGGTCCAGCCCGTCCATGCGGTATTCGCGCGGAATGCCGACTTTCTTGCCTTTGAGATCGGCATTTAGGCCGCCGAACCAGTCCGGCACCGGTGCATCAAGACTGGTCGAATCCTTGGCATCGAAACCCGCCATCGCGCCGAGCATAATCGCGCAATCTTCCACGCTGCGCGCCATCGGCCCTGCCTGATCGAGGCTGCTGGCAAAGGCCACAACGCCCCAGCGCGAGCAGCGGCCATAGGTCGGCTTGATGCCCACCGTGCCGGTAATTGCCGCGGGCTGACGGATGGAGCCGCCGGTGTCGGTGCCGGTCGCTGCCGGGCACAGCCGTGCGGCAATTGCTGCGGAGGAGCCGCCGGAGGAGCCACCCGGCGTCAGCGCCTGATTGCTCCCCGCTTTACGCCACGGGCTCTTAACCGCGCCGAAATGCGATGTCTCGTTAGACGACCCCATGGCGAACTGATCCATGTTGAGCTTGCCCAACATGCCCGCGCCTGCCGCCCATAAATTGGCCGAGACGGTGCTTTCGTATTGCGGCGTGAAGCCTTCAAGGATGTGGCTGGCCGCCGTGGTCTGCACGCCCTTGGTGGCGAACAGATCCTTCATGCCGATCGGCACGCCTGCCATCGCGCCAAGCTCACCGCCAGCCGCGCGCGCCGCGTCAGCAGCATCGGCTGCTTGGAGAGCTTTTTCGGGTGTGGTGACGACAAAGGCGTTGAGGCTGCTGGCCGCTTCGACAGCGGAATTGAAGCTTTCCGCCACTTCGCGCGCGGTGAAGTCTCCGCCCGCAACACCGTCGCGGATTTCGCGGATGCCAAGTTTTGTTAGATCAGTCACAAGGAACTCCGTTCGTGCTGAGCTTGTCGAAGCACGCTGGCATTACACTATCGTCCTTCGACAGGCTCAGGACGAAGGGAAGGGGGCGAGAATTCTTCACTCAATCACCTTCGGCACGCCATAAAAGCCGTGTTCGGCCACCGGAGCATTGGCGAGCACATCATCGCGCCGACCGCCGCCGGTTTTGGGATCGGCATCGACGACATCGTCGCGCAGGCGCAATTTCTGTTCGATCACTGCGGTCATGGGTTCGACGCCGGAGGTATCGACCTCTCCCAGCTGCTCGACCCATTCGAGGATCTTGTTGAATTCGGGCACCAGATGGTCGAGGTCGCCCTCGCCCATCTTTATGCGTGCCAACTGGGCGATTTTCGCCACTTCTTCTCGGGTAACAGACATGGTGGCGCGATAGCGAGGCGCGCGGGCGGCTTCAAGCTATTCGACAGGCTCAAGGATGATTGGAGGCGGGACTTCGGAATAGTCGCTGATCGGGCGGTTCATCGGAACCCCGTCAATCACGATGTAGCGCCTGGGAATCGGGCGCACCTCCACAACCGAATCCTCGTTCAGAAAAGCGCGCGCATTCGCCGCAGATGGAGGGACGGAATCGCCTGTCTGATTTTGCGCAGACCCCATCGGATAGACATTGAAGTTGTCACGCTTCACCACGGCGATCAGGCGCTGGCCCTGCTCGTTCTGCCCGACGTCGAGAGCGACGCAGTTTTCAGGGCAGGCCCATGGCTCCTCCATAAGCCGCTCCATGACGAATTCGCGAACCTCAGGCTCCTCCGGCTGAACCCGCAGGTTGAAATCCCGCGCCCGGCGCTGGCGATCCCACGGACTTGAACGGAATTCCTGAGCCTGCGCTTCGGTCGCCAGCACGGCAATTTCCCCCTCGCGGTCGGTCAGTCGCGCCAGAACTTCGCGCCCGGCATCGCCAAAGTCCCATCGCAGAGCATCGAAATCGAAGTCCTCAAGCGTGACTTTGCCCGCATCGAGCCGTCCGACTTGGTTCTTTGCCGATATCCCGCCGAAATCCGCCAAGGGCAGCGCCAGCAGCAGCGCCACCACACAGGTCGCCGCAGCCAGATGCAGGTTTGCGCGGCGGACATACTCGCTCCACCCCGCCATGCGGCCGCGCACCAGTCCGACCCAATAGGCCAGCCCGTAGCTGCACGCGATTACGATAGCGATCAGCGCCCAGATGCGTTCTGGCGAAAGACCGTGTTGGTCGATGCGAATGCCCATGCTGATCGCGGCGAACAGGGTGAGCGGGAAGATACAGAAAGCCAGCACAAGTGCGGCGGCCTGCATCACCATGCTGCCGCTGCGCTGCTCATCATCGTCGCGCACCACGGCATTGCACAGGATGAAGCATCCCACCGCGCAGGTGAGCAAGACAGGCGTCGCGCTGTCGGTCGCTTCCCACAAAGCGCTGCCGCCGGAAAACAGCAGGATGACGAGGAATAACAGGATCGCGAGCGCGAACGGCACCGCCAGCAGCGCAAACACCAGCATCACCACGCGCTGCAACGTGCCGATGATGCCGAGCTGGTTGCGCAACACGCCCAGCGCCGCGCCGAAGGTTGCGCCGGCAAACATGGCGCTGAACCAGCCGGTCTGGATCAGATCCTCGATCACATCGATGCCGATCAGGCTGAACAATCCGTGGACCAGCCACAGCAAAGCCCAGCTGAGCAACATAAACAGGAACGCCCCGCCCGCGCTGACCGCATCGGTCCACACATGGAAATGCGATTCGGGATAGGACGTGGCCCAGCGCTTGCGGTGGAAATCAGCCTGGAACAGCGGAACCGCGAGGACTGAGAAGAATACGCCCGCGGCAAAGGCAAATCCCTCGCCCGCGCGCGAATCCCCCGAATTGACCACGAGATAGGAAATCCCGCCCATCACTGCGCCAAGGCCCAGCGCGAATACGGCAGCTTCGGGCAATCGCTGTGGCCGCAGAACAAAGCCTGCTGCCAATGCGCTGAAAAAGAAGAACGCGGCCAGCGCGGCGCGCCACGCTTCTGCCTCGAACCCGTCCAGCAATTCGTAGACCGCCAGACCGGCAGGCGCGCCTATCGCGGCGAGCAACCAAGGGCGCAGCGGCCAATCTTCGAGCGGCACATTGTCTGGCACGCTTGCTTCGCTTGCGTCACTCTCGAACAATTGCCCCTCCCCGGTCATGATCTTATTCCGGTGGCGCAGTGGGTGCGCCCGGACCACCTTCACCGTTCTGCCCTTCCATCTGCGCCTGCATCATCAGCATTTGCACCTGCCCGGCAAGCTCATCGAACTCCTCCCGCGTCATCACCTTGTTCACGGTGACATCGAAGGTCAGATCCGCGCCTGCGGGAATGTCCGAGCCGGGGGGCGATTCATCGCCATATCCCATTTCGGAGGGTATTTCGATTTTGTAGACGCCGCCTTCTTGGGTCTGCATCAGGCCCTCGGCAAAGCCCGGAACGACTGCGTCCAGTGGCATCGGCACACCGGCCGGAATGATGGCGGCGATTTCTGGCGGCAATTGCATCGAGGGCGGGGATCGGTCGAATTCTTCGCCATTGTCGAGCGTGCCGACATAATCGACGAATACGACGCTGTCCTCGGTCGGATTGGCACCCTCGCCCGCTGTGATCGTGTCCACCGTCACACCCTTGGGCATGGCAGCCCAGGCGATGCCTGCGGCAACCAGCACAGCGACAAGAACGCCTAGCCAGAGTTTCAGCAGCGATCCCTTGGCGATCGGCTGGAGTGGTACGCGGGTGACTTCGGCCATGGAGATAAGTCCTGTCTAATTGGATTGCGGCCCGAACGCGCAAAGCAAAGGGGCGCGGAAATTACTTTCCACGCCCCTTTGGCTTAGCAGTGCCGAGCTTTCAAGCTTGACTGGTCCGGTTATACCGGGAGCCGCTTACTTGATGCCGTCACGTTCCATACGTTTACGCTCCAGCTTGCGGGCGCGGCGCACGGCAGCAGCCTTTTCGCGAGCGCGCTTTTCGCTGGGCTTTTCATAGTGGCGACGCAGCTTCATCTCACGATACACGCCTTCACGCTGCAGCTTCTTCTTGAGCGCGCGCAGGGCCTGTTCGACATTGTTATCGCGGACGATGATCTGCATAAAACCAAGCTACCTTCAATATATCAAAACGATCAGAGCCCGCGGATCAAGGCGCGGGAGGCACCGTATTTTCCAAAAACAATTGGGCCGAATCCGTAACCGGATCGGCTCGCTGTGGGCGCAGATATGCGAATCGTGTAGGAAAAGCAAGCAAGACTGCGCCTTTCGCCTTCCGCAGCGCGCGCCCAGCGGCTAAGAGGCGCGCCATGTCCAATTCCACCCCGCAATTATACGCCTCGCTGATGGTCGCCCTTGGCGGCGGAATCGGCGCGCTGGCACGCTACCAGCTTGGCCGGTTGATGACCGCCTGGATGGGCGTGCCTATCATCAGTGTGTTTCCATTTGCCACGCTGGCGGTCAACATGCTCGGCAGTCTGCTGATGGGCTTGCTGGCAGGCTGGCTGGTGCGTAGTGCGCCCGAAAATGCCGAGGGGCTGCGGCTCTTGCTGGGCGTTGGCCTGCTGGGAGGTTTCACCACATTCAGCGCCTTCAGCCTTGAACTCGCGATGCTGATCCAGCGCGGGCAAGTGGGCATGGCGGCAATTTACCTGATGCTTTCGGTCGGCCTTGGCGTGACCGGATTTGTGTTTGGTCTGGCCATGACGCGGTTGTTCGCATGAGCGAGGGTAGCATCGACAAGGGCACCGATCAGGCCAAAGACCAAGTCCGCCAATTCACTGTTGAGGCGGATGATGAGGGCGTGCGGCTGGACCGCTGGTTCAAGCGCCACTTGCCGCAAATCGGCTTCGGCACGGTCAGCCGCTGGGCGCGCACGGGCCAGATCCGTGTTGATGGCAAGCGCGCCAAGGTCGATGATCGGCTGGCAGAAGGGCAAGTCCTGCGCGTTCCGCCCGGCGGAGAAGACCGCGCCCGCACCAAGCGTGAGCGAGCCGAACTGACGGCGGAAGAAGAATCGCTGGCCGAAGATATGCTCATCACGCGGACCAAATCCGCGCTGGTGATTAACAAGCCGCCCGGCCTCGCCACACAGGGCGGCACCAAGACCACGCGCCATGTCGACGGATTGCTCGATGCCTATGCCGGAGAGGACGAGCAGCGCCCGCGCCTTGTCCACCGGCTCGACAAGGACACTTCCGGCGTGTTGCTGGTCGCCCGCACCGCAGGCAGCGCCGCGTTTTTCTCGAAACGGTTTTCCGGTCGCAGCGCCAAGAAGATCTATTGGGCACTGGTTGTCGGGGTTCCCGAAGTGCACGAGGGGACGATCGATGCGCCGCTGTCGAAACAACCCGGCACCGGCGGCGAGAAAATGCATGTCGATATGGAAGGCGGCCAGCCGGCGCGCACGGTCTACCGCGTTGTTGAGCGCGCGGGCAATGCCGCCGCATGGGTCGAATTGCAGCCCTTTACCGGGCGCACGCACCAGTTGCGCGTCCACCTTGCAGCTATCGGTCATCCTATTGTGGGTGACGGCAAATATGGCGGGCAGGATGCCTTCCTGACCGGCAGCGTCAGCCGCAAGATGCATCTGCACGCGCGCCGTCTGATTATCGATGCGCCCAAGGGCGAGACGCTGGATGTAACTGCCGATCTGCCCGAACATTTCGCGCAGACCATGGATCATCTGGGCTTCGACATTGCGCTCAGCGATGCCAGCCCGATCGCTACGCCTCCGCCAGAACGCAACAAGGCCGAGAAAAAGCAGGCGGCCAAGGCCCACGCCAAGCAATATCGCAAGGCACGGCGCGGAGAGCGCAAGGGTCGCGGAACCGAAGGCGGGAGAAAGCGCGGTGTGCGCAGGCCTACGGCCGGAAAGTCCAAGGCTCCGCGCAAATGAGCGCCATCCGCCTCGCGGTGTTCGATTGCGACGGCACTTTGTCCGACGGTCAAGCGGGCGTGTGCCATGCGATGGACGCAGCCTTTGCCCAAGCTGGTCTTGCAACCCCTCCGCGCGCGCAGGTTCGCCGTATTGTCGGATTGAGCTTACCGCAGGCGGTGCGGCAGCTCGCGCCCGATGCCGCGGCAGAGCAGCGCGCCGAGGTGGTGCAGGCTTACAAGATCGCCTTCCGCCAATCGCGCGAGGATGGCTCCTTGCGCGAACCGTTATTCGACGGGATCGTAGACCTTCTNCACCGGCTCCATGCAGCCGACTGGACGCTCGCGGTGGCGACCGGCAAATCTGATCGCGGTCTTGCCGCGACGCTCAGCGCCAACGGCTTGAGCGACCTGTTCGCCGCCACCCACACCGCTGATCGTCACCCATCAAAGCCCCATCCAGCAATGTTGCAGGCGGCGATGGATGATGTGCTGGCCGCCCCTGCCAACACATTCATGATCGGCGACACGGTTTACGACATGCAGATGGCCGCCGAAGCGGGCACGCATGCTATCGGTGTTGCGTGGGGCTATCACGAAGCGGATGAATTGTTGGCCGCAGGAGCGCGTAGCGTGGCGCAGGATGCGGCCGAGTTGGAGGCGTTGCTCAATGGCTAATCAGGAAGCCGACCCCGCAAAAGCCCGCTGGATGATGCTGCAGCTGATCCGCTTNGGCGGATTGCTCTTTATCCTTGGCGGCATGGTCGTGCTGAGTGGTTCGGTTTCCGGANCACCAGTGCTGGGCATCGGCCTGCTGCTGATTGGCCTGTTCGAATTTTTCTTCCTCCCTGTCATGGTTGCCCGCCGCTGGAAAAGCCCTCCCGAATGAAGCGTTTCTACAAGAATGTTGCGCTCACCGAGGTCGATGGAGGCTGGCAGGTCACGCTCGACGAGCGGCCGCTGCGCACGCAATTGGGCGGCGAACAGGTGGTGCCGACGAACGCCGCAGCGCAATTGCTCGCCGAGGAATGGCGCAGGCAGGGTGAGGAGATTGACTCCCGGAGTTTCGTCTTTCGCGACCTCGCCGATTTCGCCCTCGACATCGTGCGGCCCGGCCGCGCTGCGGCGGTTGCCAAGCTGCTGGGCTACGCTGGAACGGATACGCTGTGCTACCGCGCCGATCCCGATCAGCCGATCTTTGCCCGTCAGCAGGAAATGTGGGAACCGCTCGTCACCGCCTGCGAAGCGCACCACGAGGTTAAGCTGGTGCGCGTAAGCGGCATCGTCCATCGCCCGCAGACCGATGAAACCATCGCCGCCTTGCGCGGCCGGTTGCAAGGCGAAGACGATTTTTCAATTGCCGCGCTCGTAACTCTCGCTTCGCTCGCGGCCTCGCTTGTGGTGCCGCTGGCAGTTTTGGAAGATGGCGCCGACGCTTCCGCGCTGTTCACCGCAGCCAATTGCGAAGAGGACTGGCAGGCCGAGCTTTGGGGCTGGGATGCCGAGGCCGAAAAGACCCGCGCGCAGCGGCTCGAGGCGTTTCAGAAAGCGGCGCAATTTGCCGCAGCGGTTCGGGTCTAGCCGACCCACTCCGCAACCTGATCGGCCACAGTATTGGCCGCATCATTCAGCGCCGCGCCGACGGCATCCGCTTCAGCGGGAACGCCGCTAACGGTTTCCTCGAACCGGCGTGTCAGTACGCGGCCATCGGGCAATTCCAGCACTGCATCATAGCGCACTACGACGCTGCCGCTCACCGCATCGTAATCCATAGCGGAAAGTTGGCCGGCAAGCTGCGTCTGCGCGACATATTCCAGTTCCCCGCCGCTCGCGACGAGGCGGTTGCCTTTCGCGCGGATTGTTTCGGCAAGGACATTACGGAACAATTGCGCAGGCTTCTCGACCCAATAGGCATCGGCGAGATAGGCAAGCGAGCTGTCCGACGTCACCACCGGAATGCGGTTGACGTTCAGCCGCTGTGAAACGCCCGGCACTTGTACCGCCAGCGCAGCACTGGCCTCGCCTTCGCTCGCAGCCCCCGCAGGAACGCTGGCAGCAGATGTCAGGGTGAGCAATTGCTCGGGCGGTTCAGCGCCAAGGCTGATGCAGCCGGACAGCAGGCCCAATGCAGCAAGAGCGGCAAAAGCGGGGCGGACGGTGCGATGGCGCATGGCTTTCAATCTCATCGGGCGTTCACTCTCAAGGCTCGTAATCCGGCAAGGCTGGGCCGCTCAGCAGCGATCCTGCTCCCTCGTTCTCCAGCCGCTCCGTCATATTGCGAAGGCTTGTACTGGTAGAGCGCAAGTCGCGCAGCGTGGCCGTGGCAGCCGGCAGTGTGTCTTGCGAAAGCTGACGGGTGAGCGGCTCGACATTCTCAAGCGAGGCTTCCAGCGCCTCTGCCGCTCCGCGCGCCGATGCCAGCGTTTCGCTCAGATCTTCGGACAATTGCGCGCCGTCATTTTCGATCAACGCATCGACAGAGCGCAGCGTATCTTCAAACGCGGCAAGCGTTTCTGTGGACTGGTTCAGGGTCGCCTGAAGCTCTTTCAGCGTATTTTCGATTTCGGGTGATGCGCGTGCCAGATCGCCGCTGATCGCATCGGTATTGGCCAATATACCCGCAATCGAGCTCTGATTGTCATCATCCAGCACGCGGGTCAGCCGGTCGGTCAAGGTGGCAAGGCGTTCAAGCAGCAACGGCGCGCTGGCAAGGATTTCACCAATTGCACCGGGCGCGGGCGGAATGACCGGAACGCCTTCGGGGCAATCGGTCGTGTCGCAGCTGATTTCGGGNAGATTGCTGCGTCCGCCAGCCAGCGAGATGTTGGAAACGCCCGTAAAACTGGCGGAAACGCTGGCTTGAGTGCCGACNTGAATGGGCACGTNATCGTCCAGCTGGATNCGCACTTTCACGAATTCGGGATNACGCTCCCAGATCGAAATATCGCTGACCTGACCAACGGGCACGCCCGANTAGGTGACGACGGACCCTTCTGCGACGCCGCCGACGGATTGTTCGAAGAAAATGTCATATTCCTGGCTCGCCTGATCACTCAGGCGGGCGAGCCATACGAAGAATAGCGCCGCAGCAGCCAGCAGCAACAGGGTAACGGCCCCGACCCATACGTGATTGGCGCGTGTTTCCATTGTCTTGTTCTATGCCTCCCCGCCATGGGACTTGTCCAATGCTTTCCCGCTATCTTGGGATCGCTCATGGGATGTCGCGGCAGCCCGGCTGCGCGGCCCGTTGAAGTATTCCTGGATCCAGGGATGATCGGTTTGAAGAAGCTCCGGGATCGTGCCAACCGCGATCACCTTCCTGTCCGCCAGCACCGCCACGCGGTCACAAATAGCGTAAAGCGTATCGAGATCGTGGGTGATGAGGAATACGGTCAAGCCCAGAGTATCGGTCAATTCGCGCAGCAATTCGTCAAATTTGGCCGCACCGATTGGGTCGAGCCCCGCAGTAGGCTCATCAAGAAACAGCAGCTCTGGATCGAGTGAGAGCGCACGGGCAAGGCCAGCACGCTTTTTCATACCGCCGGACAATTCGGCTGGAAATTTGTTCGCAGCATCGGCCGGAAGACCAGTCAGGACAGTCTTGTAGCGCGCAATCTCGTCGAGCAGTTCCTGTTTCAGCTCGGGATAGAATTGCTTGAGCGGCACCTGCACATTTTCCGCCACGGTCAGCGTGGAGAACAGCGCACCACCCTGGAACAGCACACCCCAGCGATTGCGCACACCGATGACGGTATCGGGCTCTGCGTCTGTGATATCCTTGCCGAACACTTCGATGCAGCCGTGTTTTGGGATTTGCAGGCCGATGATCGAGCGCATCAGCACCGACTTCCCGCTGCCTGATCCGCCGACGACTCCCAGAATTTCACCGCGCTTTACGTCGAGATCGAGTTCTTCGTGGACAACGAAGTCACCAAAGGCGTTGGTCAGGCCGCGAATGCGAATGGGATATTCGCCGTCGAAACCGGCAGGCAGGTCCTGCGCCAGTTCCTGCACCTCGCCACGGATGTCGTCCTCGCTCATGCCCAGCTGATCTCCGTGAAGAAGACCGCGAAAAACGCATCGAGAACGATCACGGTGAAGATCGCCTGCACCACGGCCATGGTGGTGCGCAAACCAACTTCTTCGGCGCTACCGCGCACCTGCATACCCTGATAGCAACCCGCAAGAGCTACGATCAGGCCGAACACGGGCGCTTTTACCATACCAACATAGAAATCATGAATTGGCACGACCTCCTGCACACGGGCCAGGAAGGTCCAGAATGGGATGCCCAGCATCATGTCGCCAATCACCGCGCCGCCGACGATCGCCACAATGGACGCATAAAAGCCGAGCAGCGGCATCATAATGATTGCGGCAAGGACGCGCGGCAGAATCAGCGCCTCAATCGGAGACACTCCGATGGTGCGCATCGCGTCAATTTCCTCGGTCAGCTGCATCGTGCCAATTTGCGCAGCAAAGGCGGAGCCGGAGCGGCCTGCCACCATGATCGCGGTCATCAACACGCCCAGTTCGCGCAAGGTGATGCGCCCGACGAGATTTACTGTCAGCGTCTCCGCGCCGAATTGCTGCAATTGCACCGCGCCCTGCTGCGCAATGACGATTCCGATCAGGAAGCTCATCAGGCCGATAATCGGCAGACTGCTCACGCCGACCAGTTCCATCTGCCGCACCAACGCCTTGACGCGGAAGCGGCTGGGATGGCGCACAACAGAGGCAAAAGCGATCAGGATCGCGCCGAGAAAGCCGATATTGCGGCGCAGGCCACTGCCGAAATTGATGACCTCGCTGCCAACGCTTTCGGCTACGCGGCCAAAGACATAGGGGCGCGGCGGCTCTGTCTCGGCGTCACTGGCGCATTCCTCAACCGCTTCCAGCAGGACCTCCGCAGCCTCGCTCGCACCGACCACTTCGGCGCCGTGACGTTCAGAAAAACGGTAAACAATCCACGCGCCAACCGTATCGACGCTGGTCGCGCCCGATATGTCGATGAATTGTACGGAGCCTTCAAAATCGCGCAGTTCCGGGTCGAGATTGCCTATCCCGGAAACCACCAAGGGCCCGGTGATGAAGACAGTCACCCGTCCCCCGCGTTCTTCCACGCTATACTCGGCCCATTCAC
>JGI24025J20009_10002689_pt1 | contig 12533 bp, 13 predicted proteins | sample Cruoilmetagenom3_FD_20009 | JGI IMG/M metagenome (IMG submission 20009)
GCAGTAGAGCGACCAGCCAGCGTAGCCTTTGTTCGCGGCGCCACTCGAGATGTTGACGAACGTCTTGGGGCAATCGTGGTCCTGAAATGCCTCAACAAATGCGCGGGCGAAGAGGATTGCCGAAAGCACGTTCACATCAAGGTTCGTGGCGATCGCACCTGGTGAGACGTGCTCGACGGGTCCGACGGGTTCGAGCATGCCAGCATTGTTGATCGCAATGATCTCTGAGGCCGCGAAGTCACCGAGGGACGCGAATGCCTCAGAGAACACCGCGGACGCATCAACAGGATCGGATAGATCCAATTCCACGCTGAAGTCATGAGGGGCTGATCGAGAGAACTCAAGCACGCTCCAGCCCTGATCACGGTACAGATCACACAGCGCAGCTCCGAGTCCGCGCGAACCGCCTGTGATGATCGCCAGCCCCAAGTCCGAACCCCTCGCTACTGGTATCGCTAACGTGTTTGGGTTTGAGCGGCGGGTTGTGCCGCCTCTCTTCCATGCTATACCTTGCCCCGTCCGCTCGAAACCTTTGTTAGGCGACACACAACGGCTTGATGTGCCGCACATCGTCCTTGATAGCGACCTGCGCGTCGTACAGATCGACCGAGCGCTGGAGATTCAGCCAGAACTCTGCAGAGTTGCCGAACAGCCGCGCGAGTCGCAGTGCCATCTCCGGGCTCACGGCCCGACGCTCGCGTAGCAGTTCGTTGACGGACTGGCGGGACACTCCCAGCGCTGAGGCCAATCCGCTCACGGACAACTCGTAGTCAGGCATGAAGTCCTCGCGCAGTACCTCGCCAGGGTGGACGGGGCGGCGCTGAAGCTGCCTGGTGTTGGGGATGCTCATGTCCAATACACCTCGTTTCTAGTGGTAATCACAGATCTCGACGTCATACGCATCGCCATCCTCGAACCGAAAACAGATGCGCCATTGGTCGTTGACCGAGACCGAATGCTGCCCAGCCCGATCGCCATCCAGTGCATGGAGCCGGTTGCCTGGCGGCACTCGCAGGACATCGATCTCAGGCGCCGCGTCGATGGCCGAGAGCTTGCGTAGCGCGCGACGCGCGATGTCTGGCGGTAGCCGACGCAGTTTGCCGCTCACCCAGAACTGTTCTGTCTGCTTGTCAGCGAAGGTCTTGATCATGCGAGTAGTGTAACGCGTCACGTGACACGCGTCAATAGTGAGGGGGATGAAGGCGTGTTCGCCTAACGTGTTTAGGTTTGACCTGCAAGATGAGGCCTTCAGGCCTCGTCAATTCGAGCATAGCTCGAACGGCCTTATCNNGTCNGNTGTTGCTCCTATGTCAATCCTACACCGCGACGGCCACAGAATCGGCAGCAAAATCAGCATGGACGACCTCTGCTGTGCACTTCTTCTCAGCCCTCAGCATCGTCTTGAACACGGTCCGCGAGATGTGACGCTTCAAGCAACGCAGAGCCTCCCGGTTGCNCATGCCCTCGGATCGCTTCTTCTCCATGAACGCGATCGCCGGCGGGTGCATGCGCGCCTGGGTCACAGCGATCATGTGGATCGTGGAGTTCAGGCGCCTGTTCCCGGTGCGGTTCAGTCGATGTCTCTCCGACTTGCCCGAGGAGACCGGCAGGGGTGCCGTGCCGACATGCATGGCGAAGGCGGCCTCTCCGCTGAACCGCGCGGCGCCGGCCGTCTGCCCGATGAGATGAGCAGCACAGATCGCCGAGCAGCCGGGAAGAGCGAGGAGCTCAGGCGCGAGGATGCGCATGTGATCTGTGATCTCGCGCTGCAGAGAGCGTATCTGGACGGTGAGCTGTCGACAGCGCGAGACCTGGTCCAGAGCTATGCGGCACCGGGTGCTCTCGGGCATGGCGCGCAGCTCCTCCTTCAGACGATCGAGCCACACGTAGCGGTCGAGCACGCGGGAAGGAAGCTCGAGTGCGACCTCCAGATCGTGGCAGTTCCAGCGCAACCTCTTCTGGATGCGACTGCGCTCTTGTACCAGGTCATCGCGGTGGTCAGTGAGCAGACGGATGTCCTGATCTGGACCTGAGAGGCAGGCCTCGGGCAGTCCGGGTTCGCGAAGCGCCGCTCGGGCCACGCACGCCGCGTCTATCGGATCTGATTTCCCATAGGTACGTGCCGAGTGTCGCGCTCCCGCCATCATCTTGGGCGGTACCCGCACCACACGCTCGTCTCTGGGGAGCAGAAAACGCTCGAGCCTGCCTGAGACGTGACGGCAGTCCTCGATGGCGAAGTAGCGGTCAGGACCGAGGCCGCGTGCCCAGCGCAGCAGCTCGTCGTGTCCGACTTCGCTGGAGTTCACGGTGCGCTCTCCGATGCTGCGACCCGTGGCCGCATCGAGCGCCACAGCCGTGTGGGTCTTCATGTGCGGGTCGATTCCGATTACGATCATGGTTGTCCCCCTCCGTCGGCTCATACGATGGCTGGGGATCGTCGGCGGACACGCCTTAGCTGGGGCCAGCAAGGGCCAAGCTCCTATGAAGTCACGCTGACGACCCCTCGAATGCCCGACGGCGGGGGACATAACAGCTGACGGTCAACCCAGCATGTGGGTGACAGAAACCAGGTGAGTCACTCCGCCGTCGGATCCGAGGCTACCTGACTCGTCGTCAGGCATCCCACTGGGGCAGAGTGACACTAACGAAACCTGGGTTAGGCGTTTGACGAAACGTATATTGGAGAATAGTATTCAGGAAAGACGTATATGTGGAGGTTGGACTATGGCGGGGCTACTGGATCTCGGAAGGGACGAGCTGGAGGATCGACTGCGAGAATTCGATCGCGCAGTCGCGCTTCTGTATCCGCACCGATCCTTCCGACTTGTGTTGGTAGGTGGCGGTGCGATGGTTCTACTTGGCTGCCTTGCACGATCAACAGCCGACCTTGATGCGCTTCAGGTTCCACCCGAACTGATCACCCTGATGGGCAAGTACGACATCAACAGTCGGGTGTCCGCCTACCTGGACCACTTCGCCTACAACCTCGAGGACAGGCTCGTTCCATTGAATCTTGGGACCACGGCTGTCGAGTGCTATGCCGCATCGCTTGAGGATGTGGTGGCGTCCAAACTGCATTCAGACCGAGAGACGGATGCACATGACATTCGCCGCTCCGAAGTCCTTGAGGTGCTCGACTGGGAACGCTTGGCTGCTGTAGCGACAGACATGAAGGGCAGCATGATGAACGAACGTCGCTACAGTCAGTTCCTCTACAACTACGAGGAGTATCGAAAGGAGCTCGGACCATGCGACACCTGACATTCACCGGATTCCTCGAGTCGTACGTTCGCGCCCTGGGTGGGGGAACGCTAGCCCTGTCAAAGCTTGTGGGACGAAGCAAATCTGAGCCGCGACTCGTTGAGCCGCTGCTACTCTGGGCCGTGATCACTGATCGTGTCGACCGGCTGGAAGGTCTACTGAGTGATCGTGACGACCTGCAACGGGAACTTCGTGAGCTCCGTGAGCTCCAGCGCACAGAATCGCTTGAATTTGCACTGGCCTCAGAGGATTCCGATTTGCGCCCCGAGTATTCAAAAGCGTGGCGGAGTTACGTGGTTCGACGTGACGCGGCAACCCGAGACGCGGAACTACGGCTTGAGGCTCGGAAGCGAGTTCTTGCCCTCGAAACGCAGAAGAACGTGACGCGCTATCGGATGGCGAAGGATCTGGGTCTGAACCCCGGCAATCTGCATGCATTCCTGACCCAGGGCAATCCGACCAAGCTCTCGCTCGATAGGGTCGCCGCACTGATGAAGTACCTTGAAGCCGTCTAGTGGGTCCGGGCCAAGACGCCTAACGTGTTTCGGCTGCACCAGCGAGCGAAGTGAGTCTGGTGGAAGCCGTGGTTAGATTCTGATCCCTACAACGCCACAGCGTGTCCGCGAACCTCGCGGTCTAGGCGCCCGCCCAGTTCATCCGAGGCCACATCCAAGTCATAGTCGGCCTGTAGCCCAAGCCAGAACTGAGGGGTCGTGTCGAAGTAGCGTGCGAGCCGAAGTGCGGTCTCGGCGGTCACACGACGCTTGCGCAGAACGATCTCATTGATACGGCGCGGGGATACGCCGATGCTGAGCGCCAGCCGGTTCTGGCTGAGCCCAAACGGCTTGAGGAACTCCTCAAGGAGCACCTCGCCGGGGTGTACCGGTGCGAGCTTACGTGCGGTCACGGTCGGCCTCCTCTCAGTGGTAGTCCACTATCTCAACGTCGAACGCGTCTCCATCCTGCCAGGTGAAACACACCCGCCATTGATCGTTGATACGGATGCTGTGCTGGCCCGAGCGATCCTTGTCCAGCTTCTCGAGCCGATTCGCCGGGGGACTTCGAAGGTCGTTGACCGAGTGTGCGTTGCTGAGCATCCGAAGCTTTCGCAAAGCGATCGACTGAATGTCTCCTAGCAACTTCCGGGAGAACTGGCGGCGGAACACCTTCTCAGTCTCCGTGTTTGCGAACGACTTGATCATGGGATGATGGTATGACGTTAAGCGTTAAACGTCAAGCGTCATGAATCTAAGAGCGCGTAAGAATCTTGGGGGGTTCACTCTCGGTCAAGAGGATCGAACATGACGATGAACGTCTGCCCCCTTCGCGGTGTAGAGATGCGCGTTCGTGCCCTCCATCGTGCCCGTGGACGGCGCCTCGGCCTCAATGGCCTCACGGTTGTTCTTCAGATAGCCGATGTCGCCTGAGTAGAGCAGCGGTATCATCGTGTATGCGGGTTTCCTTTCTTCTCAGGGTCTTCGATAAACCAAGAGTAGAAGGAAACCCGTTCTGACTCCAAATCACCTCAGGGCATCCCGCCCCCGAAATCCTTACGCGCTCACGATGCTAAGAAGGCCCCTCGCGCTTCGAGGGGCCTTCTGTTGTCTCGCGTGTCGCGTGTCGCTCAGTCCAGGATCACCGCCACTGCGTTCCTGACCGCCTGGGAGATCGCTCCCAAACCACCCAGATAACGGACCTCGCGGATGCAGCCGGCCTCGGCCGTGAGCTTGGCGGCCACGTTGGGATCGAGCGAAGTCGATGGCGTCAGCAGCATCACGGAGCCTGACACTCCCTGCAGGACGCCTCCGGAGAGCGCATCGGGGAAGTTCGTGCCTGTGGCGAGAGCCACGCCGTCCCAGTGCAGACCACACGAGTCGCAACCGTACGAAGCGACGGCTACGGCTGTCTTGTAGCGGTTCTCGCCCCAGCGGCGATCCACGCGAGACGCACCGAAGGCGGTGTCGAGTGCGGTCTCTGCACTAGCGGAGACTACCTCGGTACCACCCAGGATGACAGCGTCTGTCATGCCGTCGGCCTTCATGGCTGCAGGGGTGCCGCTCTCATAGAGGTAGATTGGCCAACCATTTGCCGCGGATATCGGAGCAGCCGCGAGAGCATCAGGGAAGTTCGCGCCTGTGGCGACGAACCCCTTGGTAGCACCGTTGATAGCTACTACCGCGTCTGCGACCATACGAGCGGTCTCAAAGCGGTTGTCGCCGCCAATGCGCGTGACCTTGCCCTCGCCCACGAGTCCTTCGAGAGCGTCGAAGACGTCGGGGCCAAGTGCCACCTCCCCGCCCAATATGATGGCTTCGGTCGCGCCGAGGCGAACAACTTCGGCGGCCACAGCTGCCGGGACAGCGTCCGTGTCCACCAAAAGGATCGGGCCGCCCTTGGCTCCCGCAAGAGCAGCTCCACCGAGAGCATCCGGCCAGTTGCGGCCGGTCGCTATGACCACGCAGGTGGCGCCTGCGGGGAAGGCGTCCTTCGACGCTTCGACCGCAGTCTCGTAGCGGGTGTCACCCTGCACGGGAACGTAGGTGACGGCGCCCTTCACGATCTCGAAGGCCTCCTCGTGATGCGTCTCCTCGTTGCCCGCGGCGTCGACCGACCAGTACTCGATCATGTGCGAGCCGAGCTCGTCGACCTCGATCGGTGCGGTGTACTCGGTAGTCGATCCGCCGTTGAGGATGTAGTAGGTGGCGGCCACACCCGAGCCTGCGTCGGTAGCGGAAAGGGTGATCTCGGCCGCGTCGGTGTAGGTGGCTTGCACGTCAGAGGTGGTCACAGGGGCGGTGGTATCGATGAGGAAGGGACCGTAGCTCGCACTCGAGGTCCAGACACCGAGCGTGTCGCACGTGCGAATGTTGAAGAACCACTCCCCGTCCGACGGCGCAGTCCAGCCGGTCCTGCACGTATCGTGTGTGGGGCGCCTCACAGGCACCCACGAAGAGACATCGCACTGGCCGTCGCCGTTCCTGCCGGTCGCGACCACGCTGCCGTCGGCCTTGAGGCCCACGGTGTGATAGCCGCCCGCGGAGACCTGCACCACCTCGCTCCACGAAGAGACGTCGCACTGGCCGTAGTAGTTATCGCCGATCGCGACCACGGTGCCGTCGGCCTTGAGGGCGACGGTGTGCACGTTGCCCGCGGAGACCTGGACCACCTCGCTCCACGAAGAGACGTCGCACTGGCCGTAGTAGTTGCTGCCGACCGCGACCACGCTGCCGTCGGCCTTGAGGGCGACGGTGTGGTAGTAGCCCACGGAGACCTGGACCACATCGCTCCACGAAGAGACATCGCACTGGCCTTCGCTGTTGTTGCCGATCGCGACCACGGTGCCGTCGGACTTGAGGGCGACGGTGTGGTAGTAGCCCGCGGAGACCTGGACCACATCGCTCCACGAAGAGACGTCGCACTGGCCGTGGTCGTTGTAGCCGGTCGCGACCACGCTGCCGTCGGCCTTGAGGGCGACGGTGTGATAGCCGCCCGCGGAGACCTGCACCACGTCGCTCCACGAAGAGACGTCGCACTCGCCGTAGTAGTTGTAGCCGGTCGCGACCACGCTGCCGTCGGCCTTGAGGCCCACGGTGTGATAGCCGCCCGCGGAGACCTGCACCACCTCGCTCCACGAAGAGACGTCGCACTGGCCGTAGTAGTTATCGCCGATCGCGACCACGGTGCCGTCGGCCTTGAGGGCGACGGTGTGCACGTTGCCCGCGGAGACCTGGACCACCTCGCTCCACGAAGAGACGTCGCACTGGCCGTAGTAGTTGCTGCCGACCGCGACCACGCTGCCGTCGGCCTTGAGGGCAACGGTGTGCACGTTGCCCACGGAGACCTGGACCACATCGCTCCACGAAGAGACATCGCACTGGCCTTCGCTGTTGTAGCCGACAGCGACCACGGTGCCATCGGCCTTGAGGGCGACGGTGTGCACGTCGCCCGCGGAGACCTGCACCACATCGCTCCACGAAGAGACGTCGCACTGGCCGTGGTCGTTGTCGCCGACCGCGACCAGGGTGCCGTCGGCCTTGAGGGCGACGGTGTGATAGCCGCCCGCGGAGACCTGCACCACATCGCTCCACGAAGAGACGTCGCACTCGCCGTGGTCGTTGTAGCCGGTCGCGACCACGGTGCCATCGGCCTTGAGGGCGACGGTGTGATAGTCGCCCGCGGAGACCTGCACCACGTCGCTCCACGAAGAGACGTCGCACTGGCCGTCGCCGTTGTAGCCGGTCGCGACCACGGTGCCGTCGGCCTTGAGGGCGACGGTATGCAAGTAGCCCGCGGAGACCTGCACCACGTAGCTCCACGAAGAGACGTCGCACTGGCCGTAGCGGTTGTCGCCGGTCGCGACCACGCTGCCGTCGGCCTTGAGGGCGACGGTGTGGAGGTAGCCCGCGGAGACCTGCACCACGTCGCTCCACAAAGAGACGTCGCACTGGCCGTAGTCGTTGTAACCGGTCGCGACCACGCTGCCGTCGGCCTTGAGGGCGACGGTGTGATAGCCGCCCGCGGAGATCGCGGTGCCGGCGTCCACCGGTGTGTCGATCGTTTCGTTCGGTGTCGCGGAAGCTCCTTCGCTCCACACGTAGGAGTACCCGTCGACCGGGGTACCCCCGTCGTCAGTGCCGTCCCACGAGACGTCGATAGTGGTCTCAGTGGTCCACGTGTCGATCAGTACCGACGAGGTGAACGAAGTGGGTGCCGTCGCCGCTGGCGCCACGGCGAATGCCGAGAGTGGCACGAGCGCCATCACCATAGCGAGCACACAGGCTATCCGGACAAGTCTCGACCTTGCTGGCATCATGGATCCCCTCCATCGCCGGTGCGAATTGCGAGCGGCCCTGCGTTGCAAGAGGACGTGTATGGGTCGGTGCGCCACCGACTCTGATGGCGTGGCACTACCGCTCTGGTATAGCACGCCAGGCGGCACCTTAACAAGAAATGGACGAATGCGGGAGCGCGTAAGAATCTTGGGGGTTCACTCTCGGTCAAGAGGATCGAACATGGCGATGAACGTCTGCCCCCTTCGCGGCGTAGAGATGTGCGTTCGTGCCCTCCATCGTGCCCATGGACGGCGCCTCGGCCTCAATGGCCTCACGGTTGTTCTTCAGATAGCCGATGTCGCCTGAGTAGAGCAGCTCGAAGAGCGGTGCGGCGTCCTCGTGATCAGGGAAGGCATTCTTGACAGCTCGGTTCACATGCCATGGATCGAGCTTGTGGACGATCTCGGGACCGTGGAGGTAGTCAGGGAGCCCCTTGCACCATCCGCCCCCGTCACTTCCCACGTAGCAGCGCTTGAGTGCGGGAAGCGAATAACTCGACGCTATGGATGCCACACCTTCCTCCCAGAAGCGTGACGGGACACCGATCATGGCGTGATGCGTGCAGCCCATGCGCTCGCCGTCTTGTTCGCCCTCGTAAGCACAGAGCGCCTTGATCTCGGTTGCGCGGTTCTTCTCATGTTGGAGTGTGACCCAGATCCCATCGGCCTCCACGCAGATCTCGTCGGTCTCTCCAGCAGATCACCCACTTCGCGAAGCGTTCCCATCGCCGTCATGGCCGACACGGCCTGCGGGCAGTGTCTGAAAAGCGTCTTGACTGCGCGGGCGTAAGGGATCTCGGCACCGAAGAGCGCAAGTGCCTGGAACGCGCCCGGCGACAGGCGCTTCCGGGGTCGCAGTGAGAGGATCTCATCAAGATATGTCCGGCGGTCTTCGAACTCGTCTATGTAGACCCGGCGCGAGAAGGTGACCTCGCCGAACTCGGTCAGGATCGCGCGGGATCGACGGTCCTTCACGCGCCATTCATCGGGTTTCTCGGCCAGAAGTTGAGTGTCGAAGCGTTCGAGAGCCTCCGACATCGCGCTCGCGAGCTCGGCGAGCATGTCCTCGAGCGCGCTCGTCTCGGCTTTCGCGAAGTCCTCGTGGCGGGCGATGCGGTCCAGGCAGAACTCGACCAGGCTGGATCTCAAAGAGGCGGTATCATGGTGCATGCGGGTTTCCTTTCTCCTCCGGGTCTTCGATAAACCAAGAGTAGAAGGAAACCCGTTTTGACTCCAAATCACCTCAGGGGCATCCCACCCCCAAAATTCTTACGCGCTCCTTAGTGTCTGTAGATATGCAGTCTGCATAAGCGCTAATCGAGCCCAAAATGGACGCTCCCCAAACTCTTTTTGTCGGTACGGCATCCTCTCCCGTATAATCAGCCGGCGCCCCGATAAGCCCGGGTGGCGGAACAGGCAGACGCGCCGGTCTCAAAAACCGGTTCTCGAAAGGGAGTGCGGGTTCGATCCCCGCCCCGGGCACCACGCGCTCACTCGTTGGCCTGTCGCCAACTACTTCACTCCCCCGTCACACGGGACAGTTGTGTTCCGCACCGGGTATCTGCGGTTCGCACGGCGGTTCGATTTGCACGTCTTGGCCAAGCGCGCGCTTCGCCCTGCGGTACAGTGGCACCGCGCCGACCACCGTCACCGATCCGACCAGATAGCCAATGGATATCGATGCGACCTTGGCGATTCAACCGAACGAGGGCTGTCCTATCGATCCGCCCACGTCGGAAAAGAACGAGTCGAACGAGAGGACCGTGGCCCGCTGCGCCGATGGTATCTGCGTGTTGATAAACGCCTGACGCACGGGGCCGGTGATCCCGAATACCACTCCAAACACCGCGAACAGCACCACAATGACCGCGAGTGCCCAAGGACTTCCGCCGTCGGGTACCAGCACACCGGTGAGCCCGATCCCTGCAGCGATCAGCGCGAGCGCTCCGGCCCCAGCCGCGAGTACTCGGGGCGGACTCGATCCGAATCGAGTTCGAGACAGCGGATCAACGCAGAGGTTGCCCACCACTCCCATGAGGCCGAACAGAGCGGTGACTGCGGCAGCCACCCAGACGAGGTCCTCGCGCCCCAGAACCTCAAGAGTCAGCGGCTGGGCCGAGTAGAACAGATACATCATGAACAGTCCCTGCACGAACGAGACCATGAGAAGGGGTCGAACCACCGGACTCTTCCACCCAAACTGCACACCGGCTTTGAGTATCCGCTCCATCTCCGCACCGAACGACGAGACTTTCAGAGGACGTGGCTCGAAGCCGATCTCGCGCATGAATATGAGAACCACTAGGAATGCGCCCACCAGCAAGCCAGCTCTGAGAAGGTAGGGAAACTCAAGATTCATCTGACCGAGAAAGCCTCCGGCCAGCGTGCCCACGAGCATCGAGACCCCGCCGACCATGCCGGCGCGGGCAAACACCTGATCACGCGGAACCTCGTCTTTGACGTGATCGAGCGCGTCTATGAGCCATGCGTCCACCGCACCGGTCTGGAACGTGAAACCGAAGCCCAACAGCGCCGAGGCAAGCAGGAATCCGGTGAAGCCCCAACCGAACCTGGCGGCGGCCACGTACAGCAGCGTGGACGCGAAGAGTGTGAGGATTCCCAGCAGGTAGGACACCTTGCGGCCCACGGTGTCCGCCACGACCCCCGTGGGAATCTCGAGCACCACCTGCCCGATACTGAATGCGGAGTTCACGACCATCACCGCGAAGATATCGAGTCCCGCAGCCAGCAGGAAGAGTGTGTTCACTCCCCAGATCACCGACGCCGCGAGCGTGAACAACGCAGTGGTCGCGAGATATACGCGCACGATCCGTCGTCCGCTCACTGTCCTGCTCGTGCGCTTCTCGGTCATGCGACCCCGCCTTGTCGTTGAACCCGCGTACGCATAGGTTCCCCGAACAGGCGATCCGCTACGCCGATTCGCCCTCCGTGAACTGCTGGCATCCGTGCGGATGCTCCTTGATGCGGGCGATCGCCTCGGCAGGCGAATCGGTCACCTGGATCAGGTCGAGATCCTCGGGACTGATCGTGCCCTCATGAGCGAGTTTGTTGCGGAAGAAGTCCAGCAGTGGCTCCCAGTAATCCTTCCCCATCGCAATGACCGGGAAGAAGTCGATCTTGCCGGTCTGCATGAGCGTGAGCGTCTCAAACACCTCGTCCAGCGTTCCAAAGCCGCCCGGCATCACAATGAAGGCGCATGAGTACTTCACGAGCATGACCTTGCGCACAAAGAAGTGCTCGAACTCGATGAACCTGTCGACGTAGGGGTTGGGCTGCTGCTCGTTGGGCAGATGGATGTTCGCCCCGATCGACAGCCCGCCCGCCTCATGCGCACCCCGGTTGGCGGCCTCCATGAGACCCGGGCCACCACCGGTCATGGTGCAGAAGCCCTCGTCGGCCAGCACGTGGCCCATTTGACGGGCCAGTTCGTAGTACTGATGCCCCTCGGAGAATCGCGCCGAGCCGAACACAGTAACGCTGGGGCGGTCGAGTCTGAGTGATTCGAATCCGCGCAGGAACTCCAGGAATATCCGCACTGCGCTGTCGACGTTCTCAGAGTGTCCTCGTCGGCCGGCGAGGAACTCGGCCTCGGTGCCCTTGACCTGATCGAGCAAGGAGAGTTTTGTAGGATGGTGTTCGAGTGTCATGAAGCCTCCTTGGCCTGTGTGCTACTTGAGAGCGAGACCCGTCGAGTCACGGAGATCGAGAATGTGGCAGGAGATCTCAAGCGAGCTCACTGCGTAGAAGGCCTCTTGCATGGTCGCACCCTTGGCGAACGGGCCGTGGCTGCGCAGAACCGCGACCGGCTGATCCTTGAGCGCATGACCCAGCATCTCGGCCGCCTCGGGCGACGCGATGGACTCGGCGGGCGCCAGAACCGGCACCGCACCGAATACGAGCTTGGCCTCAGAGTCCAGCGGATGGATCTCGTCGGACACGAGCGAACGGAATATGGTGTGCGTGGGATGCGCGTGCACGATCGCCTTGGCGTCCGTCTCCTGATAGATGCGCCGATGCACCACGAGCTCACGACTGCAGTGCTCGTCGAGCTCACAGACGTCGATGTGTGTCTCAATGATGTCGTCGTCACCCAAGTGACCCAGCATGGAGCCCTTGCGGGTGATGTAGATCGTGTCATCCACGCGCAGCGACAGGTTGCCCCCATGTGTGGAGATAGCTCCGGATGAGTAGAGGTCGTGCCCGATCATGCGGAACAGCTTGTGGATCTCTTTCGTGTGCACGCGCGTCCTTTCGGATCAGAGAGCCAGCACTCGGGCCAGCTCGTAGAGTTCAGCTTTGAGTTGATGGTTCTCCGTGTAGGCCTCGGCCAGGGGGTACGCCACGATGTCCGANCGNCGCAGGCCCATCGCGACTCCGCTGCGGCCCGCCATAAGCTCGTCGACTGCNCGCGCTCCCATGC
>JGI24025J20009_10002690_pt1 | contig 12530 bp, 11 predicted proteins | sample Cruoilmetagenom3_FD_20009 | JGI IMG/M metagenome (IMG submission 20009)
GTCATATTTTTTGAGGTATATTACCCCTAAAAATGTAAACTACTTTTGGCTTGATATGAAGGATGCCTAACCTTAATATGTTAATTGTCCATGACCTAAATTGAGAAAATAAAATTTGGGGTTTCCGTTCAGGCACTAGTTATTATGATTTGTATAGATGATTCAAACAAGTTCAAGGTCCTTGCCGCCATCTATTCCTTTTATGACCGGTTCCTTACAGCCTTTTCCCTGGCCTGCAGGCCGGGTTGCCATGTCTGTTGTACTGTAAATATAGTTGCCACCTCACTTGAAGCCGGATATCTGCTATGCTCTTCTTTTTTTGATAATCTCGATCTTAAGAAACTGCTGTATTCAGCAACAGCAAGACCGATTTACAGGCCGGGCCTGAGCACTAATCAAATAGCGGATCTTTGTCTCAGGCAGGAGGAGATCCCATCAGACATAGGAGAACATGGGGAAGGAGTCTGCCCATTTTTGGACCAGGAAGGACTTTGTAGTGTCTATGAAAACCGTCCCTTTGCATGCAGGGCAATGTCTTCAAGGGAGGTCTGCCAATACGGTGGCGAGGCGGATATGGAGCCTTTTCTTGTTACAGTGAATCTTGCCATCTACCAGATCATAGAGCACATAGACAAAGATCGGGTGTCTGGAAACCTGCTGGACGTATTAAGCGAATTGGTAAATAATCGGTTTGAAAGTCCTGGTACGGTAAATGGGCTTATCTCAAACAGGGCATTGCCGGGTTTTATATTGTCTCCCGATGAACAGGGACGATTTGGGGCATTCATGCGTTGTCTTGCAGATTTTCAGGTTGGAGATACTACTCTGGAAGCCTTTCTTGGGACAATACATCAGGCTGACCTCAACCAGCCAGCCAGGCTCAAACCAAAGTAAGTCACAAGCCATCCAATAAGGAGCAAAAGAGGAATTTTCCTGTTGCTCGCCCAGGGTAGCGACAAGAAGGCGACCACTGGTATCAGTGGATACAGAATTCCAGCTCCGAGCGGCGGAAAGTGTCGCAAGAGTTCCTGTATTCCCAGAAAGAACCACGGGCCCTGTATCAGGTTAATATTTTTCCCAGGGAGGTCTATCGGAGCGTGAAACAGAATGGCCACTGTAATAGAACCGGCGAGAATGCTCAGGAAAATCTTCCGGCTTAGGATCACACGACGGGTATGATACCAGGTGCCAAGCCCCCATAACAGGGCGGTAAGGAGCAGATGCAGGAGGTAGATACGGCTTAAACCCTCATCTGTGCTCGCTATCAGGAAACGGTTGAGTCCTGAGCCAATCAGTGGGATTTCCAGCAGAAGGTGCTCGGCAATTGTGCCCGCAGCCTGACCTGTTCCATCATACCGCAGAACATATCCGGTAAACAGGGCAAGGATACTCATGGGAAGGGTAAAGCTCAGGACAGTCCACTGTCTGCGACCTGAAGGTCGCATAGAGATTTTTGGCAGATCATCAATGCTTTGCCATGCATGATAAATAAGTAGAAGGAAAAAGGCCTGACTGGTCCAGAAGTGCAGGGCCCTCCAGAAGGCGCCAAAGGGAAGTATTGCTTCGATGGCGACGCTGGTTACAAAAGGGTCTGCCACCTCGTACTGATAGGCCACAACAAAGCCCGAGCCTATAGAGGCCAGCAATGCTGCAACAGTCATCTCGCCGACTTTGTCAAAATTCAGCATTGTAAGAACTTAAATTGAGCGATTAGCCTTTAGCGGTTAGCTATTAGTTTAATGATTACAGGATGTTTTGCTATTACAAACTTTCACCCGTTGGTGGTTATTTCTAATTAACGTAATGCCTTGATTTTTCAAAGCTAAACGCTAATGGCTAACAGCTAATCGCTCAACTTAGGAAGAAGGAGCCTCTTGTTTCGTGACAGGCCCTAACTTAACCGCCTATTCAGGGCGTTCCCTTTCATTCCGGTCATCAGAGGCCCAAGGACAGCCTCCCTGCCGACAAAATCTGGATATAACCCATGGCTGAGATCGAATTCCCCCGGGAAGTCAGAGGTAAGGAAGTCTAAAAGATGCCCTCTTATCTTCTGTGCGGTAGAGCACTCAAGAATATCTCGAACCAAAGCGCTGCATTGGTTCTGGTTACTCATTCGAATCATGCGCTTGATCTTTGGTATATCCAAGGCGTTCATGCTCAGTTCGTCCAGACCCATGCCAATAAGTATAGGAAGATACATCGGTTCTCCTGCCATCTCTCCGCAAACTGCCGCCTCAATTCCTGCTTCATGGGCTGCCTCTATTGTACGATAGATCATCCTCAAAACACCGGGGTGTAAAGGCTCGTAGAGATGTGCCACATATTCGTTACCTCTATCGATTGCCAGGGAATACTGAATGAGGTCGTTTGTACCTATACTGAAGAAATCCACTTCCTTGGCAAGGACATCCGCCAAAAGTACAGCAGAAGGGACCTCTATCATAATGCCTGTCTTGATATCTTCATTAAATGGAATTCCCTCTCTCCGCAGCTCATTCTTGGTCTTCTCCAAGTGTTCCTTGACCTGAATTATTTCTGACCTGCCGGATATTAAAGGGAAAAGCATCCTCACATCTCCGTATGCACTGGCCCTAATTATTGCCCTAAGCTGTGTGCGAAACAGATTTGACTCTTTCAAACAGAGCCGAATTGCTCTCAGTCCGAGGGCTGGATTGCTTTCATCGTCCTGAGAGACTGACGACAAGAACTTGTCGCCGCCAATATCCAGAGTACGTATTGTTGTTGGAAAGGGTGACATGCGCTCTACGACTTCTTGGTAAGCCAGAAAGAGTTCCTCTTCAATGGGAAGTTCCTTGTGAGCCAGATACATGACCTCGGTACGGTAGAGCCCTATCCCCTCAGCACCATTGGATATGACAGAGGAAATTTCCTCAAGGAATTCTATGTTAGCCTTGATCTTAAACCTGAATCCGTCCTGTGTCTCTGCAGGGAGGTTACTGTATTGGATTACATCCAATCGATATCGTATGTAATCCTCCTGTTTTTCCCCGTAATGTCTTAAGAGCTCATCATCCGGATTTACTACTACATCGCCACATAGGCCGTCTACAATCAAAGTCTCCCCGGAAAATATGGAAGACGTGGCGTTTTCCAGACCCACAACTGCGGGAAGACCGAGCGATCTGCCCAGAATCGCCGTGTGGGATGTTCGGCTCCCCATGTCTGTGACAAATGCCAGGATTTTTTCTTTGGCCATTTGGATCGTATCAGCAGGAGACAGATCGTGTGCTACCAGTATAACCGGATCCTCCAGTTGACTGAAATCCACAGAGGGACTCCCGGACAAGAGCTTTTGGACTCTCCGCACTGCGTACTTAATATCTTCAAAACGTTCCCTGATATATGGATCTTTTACTTGCTCAAAGAGCCCTCTAACATGGTCCAAAGCATTATTGAGGGCCCACTCTGCGTTAATCTGTTCTTCAGAAATTAATCTTAAGGTCCGCTCATAGACCATACGGTCTTTGAGCATCAACAAATAGGCTTCAAAAATCCCTGAATGTTCTCTGAACTCCTCTGGGATCTCTGCGATCAACTGTTTTATCTGGTTTTCCGCCTCAGAGACAGCATTTTCAAAGCGTTGTTTCTCCTGGTCAATCTCGCCTTTTTCGATTTGCCTTCTTAAGATCTTAACCTTGTGATAATCCAACAGGAAGGCAGGACCAATGACCACTCCGGGCGAAGCCCCTATTCCTTTTAAAACTACCGAATCACCTTTTTCTTCTGACATCTTGATCAATCCAATTCGCCAAAGCGACTTTCTACTAAGGTCTTAAGGTCTGTCACGGCCTGGTTTGAATCCGGACCAACTGCCCTGACTGTCAGGACGCTCCCATGAGGGCAGGCAAGGGTCAGGACCTCAAGAATATTTTTCCCATCTACTTTCTTCCCATCTTTCAAAAGCCACACATCAGCATTAAATTCACTCGCCTTTTGAGCAAAACGGCAGGCTGGACGGGCATGAAGCCCCAACCTGTTATATATAGTTACAGTAGCTTCACATTCCATGATTTCAGACTATTAAATCGTATCAAAATAAAGGTTGCAAACCACTGGAAAAAAATACAGCAGAGGCTCAGCGGATAAAGATTTTAGTAGCCGTTCACGGGTTACATTGAACCCTGAACCTCTGAACCCTGAACCTCTGAACGGTTACAGATTTTGAACCATCTACAAACTACAGTTGGAACATCCAGCCTGGAATAGCTTTTTCTTAACCAAGCGCACGCTATATTTGAGCAATGCCTCTTCGTCATTGGAGATGACTTCTATCACATCCTCAGACTCCATGTAGCGATCAAGGTTAGGGCCTTCCAGGAAATATTGATGGAAACTGTCTATATCATAGCATCCCATGTGAAAGATATCGATCTGATCCGCGTTCAGATACGCTATCCCTGCCACTGTCTTAGCCTGAAGTATCTCCCCAAAGATATCATTCATTTTATTATATTGCTCAAGGCCTTCATTTTCCTTCCAGCTCCTTACTGTCCATTCCTTTCCGTCCTGGAACCCCTCGCAATCCGGCTCCCTGACAATATAATAGAATTCCTCCACTCCCTCTCTGTCCTGGCTTCGACAGGCCATTCTGGCAAGGGGATAAGTGCGGCATGCACCAGGCCTGTCTTTATAAACTATACATCCTTTTCCCTCTTCCAGAAACGGGCATTTTAAATAGGGGCCTTCCATCTTGAGCGACACTACCGGAAGCCCTGAATTCTGCCCAACGTATACGCTTGTATAACGTTTTAGAAAGTCCGCGGACTTCATGCCTAAATGATTCTTGAGCCTGAATATGTCATAAGGCATGAGGATCAGGCTTAAATCATAACAGCAGTTTGTAAAACAGCTCTTATCCGGCGTGCAGGAAAAGCAGAAGGTGTCCTCATCTTTTAATTGTCTGGATTTGTCAATATAAGCTTCAGGTCCTTGAGACATGAATTGAGTCTCCTATATTGTGTCTGAACGAAAAGGCCGTTCAGACACAATTTTGAATTCTAAAGTTTGAATTTTGAATTTAAAAAAGGAAATAACCTTAATATGTTAATTGTTCATGATCTAAATTGAGAAAACAAAATTTGGGGTTTCCGTTCAGGCACTATATAACATTTTTTATTTTGCTGAAAGTACCCCTTTATAGGCAATGTTGAATTGTGAATGTTGAATGCTGAATTGTGGAAGAACATTTAAAAGACATATACCTTTACCTTAATTCAACATTTATCGTACGCCGCAGATTGGGTTTTTTAGCGGAATCATGCCTTAAAACTGATGGCCCTCTCAAGGCCATCTATGACGATCTCCTGTTCCTCTGGTGTGATAAAGGCATGCATGGGAAGGGACAGCACTTCCTCTGCGGCCTTTTCTGCATGGGGAAAGGAGCCTGGTCCAAGTCCCAGGCCTTTAAAGGCAGGCTGGAGATGGATCGGTACCGGATAATGTATGGCAAAGGGAATGCCTTCCTGTTTGAGAAAGGTGGTCACCTGGTCCCTCAACCCTCCGGGGATTCTCACTGTGTACTGAGCATACACGCATGTCCTGTCCGGCATTACTACAGGAGTCTGTATTTCCGGTATTTTTTGGTTAATCAGTTCTGAATAACGGCCGGCAGCTTCCTGCCTGGCCTTAATTTCTTCATCAAAATGGATGAATTTAGCCAGGACTATTGCTGCCTGGATGCTATCCAGCCTGGCATTAAGCCCTATTTCTTCATGCTGGTATCTGGCCCTCTGGCCATGGACCCTGAGGCACCTTATCATATCCGCCTTTTCCGGATCATCAGTGAAGACCATGCCCCCGTCCCCATATGCTCCAAGGGGCTTCGAGGGGAAAAAAGAGGTGACACCAACGTCGTTGAGGCCGCAGGACAGCCGGTTCTTGTATCTTGCCCCAAAGGACTGGCAGGCATCCTCAATCACAGACAGGCCAAACTCTGACGCAATTTCATTGATTTCGTCCATATCAGGGCACTGACCATAAAGGCTCACGGGGAGGATGCCCCTTACCTTGGCCCCGGCCTTCTGCCTTGCGGCCAGAGCGTCCCGCATCTCGCCCGTGTCAAGGTTAAAGCTTTTAGGGTCTATATCCACGAATACAGGCCTTGCCTTCAGAAGGGCTATGACTTCCGCAGTGGCTATAAACGTAAAGGGGGTCGTGATAACCTCTTCTCCGGGCCTCAGATCCATGGCCATAAGGGCAAGGAGCAGCCCGTCCGTCCCTGAGCCTACCCCTATCGCATGTTTGACCCCCACATAAGCTGCGAGAGCTGTCTCCAGATCCTCCACCGGCTTGCCCAGTATGAACTGGCTCTTTTTGATTATCTCGTGGATGGCCGAGTCTATTTCCTGTCTGTAGCTTTGATACTGTCTGCCTAAATCAACGAATTTCATGTCTGATTCCTCTGAAAATACCCCGTCTGCTGCGTTGCTTCGATTTCCTCGTCACTGCGGCGCACAATAAATGTTGAATGTTGAATGCTGAATTGTGGAAGAACATTTAAAAGACATATATCTTTACCTTAATTCAACATTCAACATTCACAATTCAACATTGCCTATAAAGGGATGCATCCGGGGCATTTTGAGCGGAATCATTTATAATCACCTTTTTCAGCATATTCATGTCTGTATCCTTTCAAGCGCCCTGCCGATGGCCTGGGCGGCGATTTCTATGTCCGATTCAGTGGTCCCTCGACCCAGGGTGAGGCGAAGGGTCCCCATGGCTACTTCCGGCGATACTCCCATGGCGGCAAGCACATGGGAGACCCTAATCGCCCTGTCGTGGCAGGCCGAACCGGTAGAGGCCATAATCTCCGGGGCCTGGGCCAGGATCTCCGTTCCATTTTTGCCGATAAAACTGACGCTCAGTGTATTTGGAATTGTATTCTCAGGATCACAGTGCCTGATTATAGGATGGCCCAGTTTGGATAGTTCTGCATAGAGCTTCTCCCTGAGACCTGTTTCCCTTTCCGCCTCGGCCTTAATGTCCCGGGCAACAAAATCACAGGCAGCTCCCAGTCCGACTGCCAGGGGAACCGGCTCAGTGCCGGGCCGAAGACCCTGCTCCTGGCCTCCGCCGAACATAAGCTGACCAAGAGGTGCGCCTTTTCTGCAATAGAGGGCACCTATTCCTTTTGGCGCATAGAGCTTGTGTCCTGCAATACTCAGGTAGTCTACTCCAAGATTTTTGACATCCACAGGGATCTTGCCCACGGCCTGGGCCGCGTCTGTATGGACCAGTACCCCACGCTCGCGGGCCAATTGCGAAATCGCAGCCACCGGCTGAATAGCCCCGGTCTCATTGTTTGTCAGCATCACTGAGACCAGTACTGTATCAGGGCGTAAGGCCCTTTCAACTTCCATGGGATCTACAACGCCCTGGCTGTTTACCTTTATAAAGGACACGTTCCACCCCTGTTCAAGCAAATGCAGGCAGGGATTCATAAGGGAGGGGTGCTCGATGCGGGTGGTGATGATGTGTCGCCCTTTGCCTGACATGGCCTGGCATACGCCTGCTATAGTTAAATTATTGGATTCTGTGCCTCCGCTGGTGAAAAGGATTTCAGTAGGATCAGCGTTGAGCAGCGATGCCACTTGGGCCCTGGCGTATTCCAGTGCCCTCTTGGCCATTTGGCCGAACCTGTGTCCGCTGCCGGGATTGCCCCATTTTTCTTTCAGTGCGGAATTTACTTCCTCCTGCACCGGCTTTGCAACCGGTGTGGTTGCATTGTAATCAAGATATATTTCAGACATAAAAACGTAATGAGGCGAGCTGCTGTTCCACCGGCCTTTGGTTCTGCTCCAACAGATCAGGAGGTATAGCCGCGGGAAGATAGGTTTTTTCGAAAAAATCAATATCCAAGTCCTCCAGTGACGAACCTTGTACAGGCCTGTGGTCAAACGGAAGATCTATAGCCCTGCGCCGCTCTGCCAATCTCCTTTCGTCTTCGCTTGTGGCTATATGAAGACGGGGGCCTACCCGAATCCATGCCCTACCTTGATACCGAACAGGGGGACTATCCGAGGGCTCCACCGAGATCACTACCAGTTCACAACCATTTAAAATGTGTTTCTGTATAACCATTGTCGGTGGTGGAAGGATATTTCCGTCCGAACGCATGTTGGAGAGCGTTTTCAACAACTCATCCGTAATCCGTAAATTGGAACAGCTTCCATCATCATTGATACCGATAAAGATTACACCAGGTTGGCCATGACCCGGCAGATCGTTGGCAAAGGCACATATTGTTCTTCTGATCTTGCTTCGATCACTGGCAGAGGCCTTACGCTCAACCCGGTCAGACTCAAGATCATGTAACAGATGTTTGAGTTCTTGATTAGTAACCATAAAGAATCTCCTGAATTCACAGAAAATATAAGCCTGTGCGGTTACTCCATATAACCGGTTGATTTTATTAAGCCAAAAATTATGTAAAATTAGTTTTGGGCCTGTTGGGATGGGAAGTTACTTCAGCACTTCCCGACGTAAAGCATTCTTGAGCGAATATCCTCATCAACGTCCAAATTGCCAGTTAACTTATGTAAAACAATACTCCAAAAAGCAAAAATAAACCAATGAAAAAGCGTTTTGTGCCTGGCTGAGACTGAAGTTGCCGATTCAAGTACATAGATAGTGCCTGAACGGAAACCCCAAATTTTGTTTTCTCAGTTTAGGTCAGGGACAATTAACATATTAAGATTATTATCTATCCATCAGACCTCACATCGATATTTTTTGCTACAGCGATTTCTTCATTCATGACAACGGTCTGGATAATACACCCGGAAAAGTGCTATTATGGAACACTTCATGATTCAAAATTCCTTGTTGGATATTCGATATTCGGATTTTGCCTGAACATGATTTTCCATTCAGGCACTAAATAGGAGTCATTGTGTCCAAAATACATATCCTTCCTCCCCATATAGCCAATCAAATCGCAGCAGGTGAGGTAGTGGAAAGGCCTGCTTCGATAGTGAAGGAACTCCTTGAAAATTCTATAGACGCAGGGGCCGGACGGATCCGTGTAGAGCTGGAAGATGGTGGTAAACACCTCGTCAGGGTTACAGACGATGGTGTCGGCTTGGGAAAAGAAGACATCAATCTGGCTGTTGAACGCCACGCGACCAGCAAAATCAGGGATGAAGCCGATTTGGCTGTTATACGCACCATGGGTTTCAGGGGTGAGGCCCTTTCCAGTATAGGCGCTGTTTCCAGGCTGTCCATTACTTCCAGGCCTTCTGACAATATCGAAGGATGGCGGGTGAGGGTGGACTTTGGCAGAGACAAGAAGATCTTGGCCGTAGGATGCCCCTCCGGTACTACAGTGGAAGTAGAGGATCTGTTCCTGGAGATACCGGCAAGACGCAGGTTTCTCAAGAGGCGTCAGACTGAGTTGGGGCATATTTCCCAAATAATACGTACTTTGTCAGTGGGTTTCCCTGAGATCCTTTTTGAACTTCTGAGTGATGGAAGGGAAATATTCCGGTCCCGGCCTGGTTGCCAGGGCCCCCAGCGCCTCTGGCCACTGGTAGGTGATCAACTTGTTCTTCAGATGCTGCCGGTTGAAGGCAAATCCCAGGAAATCCTGGTTTCAGGTTATGTGACACCACCGGAGGAAGCAAGGGCCTCCTCCAAGTCCTTTTACTTTTTTTTGAATCAAAGACCCATAAATAGCAGACTGCTATGGAAGGCGCTTAATCAGGCCTTCAGGGGCTTTATGATGAAGAATTCATACCCTATGGGTGCCCTGTTTCTGGAGGTACAGCCAGATCAGGTGGACGTAAATGTGCATCCTGCTAAACAAGAAGTCCGTTTTCACGATTCAGACGCAATATACCGAATTGTTTACCACTCCGTACAAAGGGCCCTTGAAGGCATAAAGGTCGTTGCTGCGCCGTTTGGGAAAACCCCGGCAAGATTGGAAAAAACAGGCCTTTCAATTGATCAGCAGGAACTGGATATTCTTCCTGATGCTTTTCAGGTCTCAGAAGCACTCCCGGCTTACGGGGAATTCCCTTCATCCGGGCAAGATCAGAAAACAGCCCTGATTGCCGGCCCTGAGCCTCCTGGATCACCCGATCAGGACCACCATGTCCACAAGTCTGATAGAGTATATTTATGGCAGGACTTTCGTGTTCTCGGACAGTTGGCCAGGAGTTACATCCTGGCAGAAGGACCGGATGGCCTTGTACTTGTGGACCAGCATGCAGCTCACGAGGCCCTTATCTTTAAGAGGCTAAACCGGCAGATTGCACAAACTGATGCCCTGGATACCCAACCCCTTGTATTTCCTGAAGTCCTGGAAAGGAACCAGGAAGATATTGCAAAACTTCCGGAAATTTGTCCCATACTAAAGCGATTAGGAGTAATAATCGAGCCATTTGGACATTCCCAGGTTGCTATCAGGTCTGTCCCGGATTTTGTAGCCTCTTGCCCCAAGACCAGCGAAGTGGTCGGTAAGCTGATAGACCGTATTCTCAGTTTCCCGGAACAGGATGTAAAAGGCCTGGTTCACGATCTTCTGGCCTCTATGGCCTGTCATTCCGCAATAAAGGCCAATCACCACCTCGAGTTGCAAGAGATGAAGACCTTACTCAAGGAACTGCTTTCCGAAGAAGTGTCTCACTGCCCCCACGGAAGGCCTGTTTCTCAGGTTTTGGGATTCAGCGAGATAGAGCGGCGATTCGGGCGAAAACGATGACTAAATCCCTCAATTCCTCAATCACCAAATCACCAAATCACCAAATCACCAAATTCTCTCACCCAATCACCAAATTCCCCCTGGTTGCCCTTGTCGGTCCGACTGCTGTGGGAAAGACGGCCCTGTCTCTTCGCCTTGCAAAAGAAATGTGCGCTGAAATCATTAGTGTGGATTCAGTGCAGGTATTCAGGGGACTTGATATCGGAACTGCAAAGCCCGGCCCTGAGGAACAGAAGCAGGTGCCCCATCACCTGATTGACGTTGCAGATCCTGATGAGCCCTTTGACGCTGCTGACTTTGTGCGTAAGGCACTGGGCATCATCAGGTCGATGACATTAAGGGGAAAGGTGCCTTTGCTGGTTGGGGGCAGCGGACTTTATCTGAGATCCCTCCTTGAGGGACTGGCCCCATGTCCGGGACGTGATCCCATGGTAAGGGAAATGTTGCGTAAAATCTCAGCAAATCAGGGGAAAAGGGCCCTTTATGACCTCCTTGCCGGCGCAGACCCGGAAGCAGCGAGCAGGCTCCATCCTAATGATACATTCAGAGTCATAAGGGCACTTGAGGTATATCATCAGACCGGCGAGCCTATGTCGATATGGCAGAGGAGGCATAAAAGTACTTCAGGACAGAGACTGTTATGCACAAAGATAGGACTAATAAGGCCCAGAGAAGAGCTCTATGAGCGGATTGACGCACGGGTTGGCGCTATGCTGGATGCCGGGTTCTTAGAGGAAGTAAATTTTTTGTTGGATAAAGGATATTCACACCATCTTAAGCCCTTGCAGTCCCTTGGATATCGGCATATTATCCGTTTTCTCAAAGGAGAAGTGTCCTTTGATGAGGCTATAAGCCAATTGAGAAGGGATACCCGCCGTTATGCAAAGCGCCAGATTACATGGTTCCGGGCCAATCCTGAAATCAGATGGTATCATCCTGAAGCCCTGATGGGTCTTCACAGAATCTGGCAAGAAATTGGATAATTGAAAGAGCTGGGAATTGAATTTACCTAATTTACTGACCCTCATACGCATTATACTTACGCCGCTGCTGGTGATACTGCTTATCAACGGTAACTACGTTGAAGCCTTGATTGTTTTCACTATAGCCGGAATAACCGACGGCCTGGACGGACTGATAGCTCGATGGATGAGGCAGAAGACCCGCATTGGTGCCATTTTGGACCCTATTGCCGACAAACTCCTTCTCACGTCAGCTTATGTAACTCTTGCAATCATAGGGTTTCTGCCAGGCTGGCTGGCAGTAACTGTGATTAGCCGAGATGTGATAATCGTGTTTGGTGTCTTGATAATATTTCTGTTTCAGAGTGGAGTGGAAATCCACCCATCTGTGCTTGGCAAGATTACTACAGTAGCCCAATTGGGGACTATTTTTATGGTCCTCGTAGATCATGACTTGGGCTTTTTTAGCAGGATTTTACCTTTTCTTTATATAGCTACTGCCCTGATTACTGTAATTTCCGGACTCCATTACATGTATCTTGGGACTCAACTCCTGGGCCCTGATGAAAATAGTTAGGACGGGAGATTTCCTGTCCTGTCCCCACTTTGTTACCGTCCGGCAGGTTAGTATTTCTGACCATTACTATCCTGGATAAACCGGCAGGTCTTTTCTGTGGCGCCTTAGGAACTGTCCGCAAATAACTTGAACATCTTGCGCCTGTCTTTGAGCCGACTTTGGCCGATCCTCAATCACAAAATCCTCAACATAGCACTGCTATGCCTGCGGTTTTGCTCAATCGGATCGGCCAAATTCAACACAAATCCAAACACAATATTGTCCAACT
>JGI24025J20009_10002691_pt1 | contig 12525 bp, 9 predicted proteins | sample Cruoilmetagenom3_FD_20009 | JGI IMG/M metagenome (IMG submission 20009)
CAAGAAAACGAAACATAGAAATAGGAGCATAACCAACCCACTCTGCCCTAATCCCTATTTTTTTAGCTATTTTATTTAACCCTTGCATAAGTTTTTCACCTTGCTCCCAGAGATATTTACTTACATTCTTTTCTCTATACTCTTTTATAGCTGCTACTATTGCCGCAAGCGAAAGAGCTTCTCCTCCATAAGTAGTAGTAATTTGAAGAGCTTTCATTCCTTCCATAAATTTTCTCTTTCCTGCAAGCACAGTAACCGGAGGACCAGAAGCTACTCCTTTAGCAAAACAAGCAAGATCCGGGATTATTCTAAAATATTCCTGAGCTCCTCCCAAAGAGAGGCGAAAACCAGTAACAATCTCATCAAATACTAAAAGAGCTCCATATTTATCTGCTAATTCTCTCACCCATTGTAAATAATTATCTTTCATTTTCTCATAATAGCTTATTGGACTCATAACAATACAGGCTATTTCTTTTTTATGTTCTTCTAAAATTTTCTTAAGGCTCTTTGGAGAATCAAAATCATTGTAAGAAAAAGAAAAAATATAATCCTTAAGTATTTTTGGAACTCCTTTAGCAGAAAGGGATGGAATAAGCTCAGCAGTCCAGACATCGAGCCAACCGTGATAGCCAAAATTAGCTATTTTTTCTCTACCAGTGTAGGCTCTGGCTAATCTTACAGCAGCTGCCGTTGCCTCTGCCCCCGTTTTAAAAAATCTAACCATTTCAGCGCAGGGAACAGAGTCAATAATAGCTTGAGCAGCTTCAATTTCTACTGGATGCATAAGGCTAAAAATAATTCCATCCTTAAGTTGCTTCTTTATTGCCTGATCAATAGCCGGATAGCAATAACCCAGGCTTATAGGGCCAACACCAGATATGTAGTCAATATACTCATTTCCATCTACATCCCAGACATGACTTCCTTTACTCGTTGTATATAAATAGGAAACGCTCCGGGAGCAAAACTTTCTGGACGTTTGCTACCAGTCTGCGAAGCACCAGGAATTATCTTCCTTGCTCTTTCGTAAAGCTCTTTTGACTTTCTTAAATTAAGTCCACTCATACTTCTATTTCCTCCTTAACAATTTGTGTAATCTCTTTGTAAAGCAAAAGTTCAAACTATATGTTTTACTTTCCTATGCGAACTAACTCACCTCTTTCAACCTTGTAAAAATTATATAACGGGGATAAAGAAAGTTTATCTTTACCTTATCCCCGTTTATTTTTATAACAGATAACTCTTACCTTTATTTTTTGATAAAGCACTGGGAGAAGTTAAACACCTGCCAGAAAAAGAGTTTCGTGGGTACATTCCTAAAATTATTCTTAGCTAAAATATACGAATTCATTATGGGAGGTCTCACTATGCCTATAATCCACAAATTCTCAGAATTAATCTCAATTGCTTTCTTGATTAACTCATTTCTTTTTTCTAGTGACGATTCTCCTCTAATTTCCTCACGAAGTTTAATCAGTTGTTTTACTTCAGCAGGAGGTTCTTTGCCAGCTTGACCATTTGTATCCACCCAAAGACCCCAGTGTAGACCCATAGGAGAGGAACTTGGATTATATTCAGGAAAGAGTTCAGGCCTTAATATTGGTGACCACCCAGAAGCTCCTGCACTCGCGTAAAAGGACTTCATATCCCAATCGGCTGCTCTCATTCGTTCATAAAGAAAGGTAGTAGAAACTGGTTTAACTACTATTTCAATCCCTATTTTCTTCCAGTATTTTTTTATTAGCTCTGCAGTTTCGGTCCCGTAAAAATGAGGGTATTCTATTTGTGTGTTTACTACCCACCTTAATGGTTTACCATCAGGACGTAATCGATGCCCTTGATCTTTATCCCATTTTAACCCTAATTCATCTAAAATCTGATTAGCGTGCTTGGGGTCATATTTAGCATACCTTTTTTCCCATTTCTCTTCATACCAAGGTGTTCCTGGACCTGGGCAAAACTGCGAGGGAGTACCTAATCCTTTCCAGAATAACTCATTTATTTCATTTCTATCTATAGCTATTGACAAGGCTACACGGAATCTCCTATCATTAAAGAGTTTATATAGTATAGGATCTTTCTCTGCAAAATTAAAAGAAAGTGCAGCAGCATTTGCTCCGTACTCTTGAGGTTTATAGGAAGGAATTATTCTGTAGTTACCTTTTTCTCGATATTGCATTAAAAGCGTATAATTCTCAAGACCAATTATCCCTCTTGCTTGACAATCTAAATCACCAGCTACACTTTTAAGCACTACAGTCTCAGCAGGCACATCAATAGACTCAACTTTATCAATATAAGGAAGTTGATTTCCCTCGGGGTCAACTTTCCAGTAATACGGATTTCGCACGTATGTTTGAATAGGTACATCATAACCAGTCAAAGGATAAAAAGCCTGTATCGTTGGAAGCTCAGGATTGTCCCAAGGTGTGTTCTTGGCACCAAAAAGGTCCATCCAAGTACCATAACCTTCTTTCTTCATTAACTCTTTAAGTCTATCCGTAGATGTATATTTAGAATGAAACTGCTTTAGGTAATGTTTGGGAGCACGCATTGCAGGTGGATAATTATCGGCAAGGAATTGAGGAAACATTCCATAAGGTTTTATAAAACTTAACTTAAAGGTGTAATCGTCGATTTTTTCTATTTTACCCATTTCTCCGCCAATTGACAAGCCTCTTGGAATAGCTGGGCTAAGTGACTTGTTCGATGCTATATCATTCCACCAAAATACAAAATCATCAGCAGTCAATGGGGCTCCATCACTCCACTTCATTCCTTTCCGAAGATAAAAGATTATACTTTTAGCGTCCTTGCTCACTTTCCAATCCTTAGCTATACCTGGCTCAAGTTTAGTAAAATCTAAATTCCAAAAAATCATATGTTCAACAAGCATGCAACCTAACAAATTTCCAGCATCATTTGCCCCTCTAACTGCATTATGCCATGTTCCTCCATACTGACCAATCTCTTCTACTGGCTCTATTACCAATGGCTCTTCAGGTAGCCTTTCCTCTACTGAAGGAAGCTTCCCAGCGGCAACTTTTGTTCTTAATTCTGGAGCTTCTTTATACTCCATTGCTATAGCCGAAGCTGCGGTTACTAAACATATTACCGCACTTAAAAATATTACTTCTATTTTTTTTACCACTTTTTTTCTCCTTGTAGATATATTTTTTAATTCATTTTCCTGAAAACTTCTTCAAGAAAACTTTCTTATCTCGTCATCTTCTTTCAGAAGTTTTCTTTTATCCCAGCTAATAGCATACCTACTCTTTCACCTCCCTTCCGGCCTTATTTTTAGCTTTTTTTCAAGGTAGCCGCAACTTTTAAGTTGCGTAAAGGGTGCATATAAACGCAGGCTGAAGCCTGCGGCTACCAATCGTCACTTATGCGTATCCTTCAAACTTTCCTGTATCTTTTTAAGAAAAACTTATTAATTAATATTGTATACTGAAATTAAATTTTGTTTACTATATTACATACGAGATATTTCAGAGAGCAAACCTTCTGAAACTCTCTTTTACTTTCAGGGTATATCTTCATTTCATCCTTAAATAAGTTTCAAAGTATCGGAATTTTTTAAAAGTTATTCAAATTCCGATACTTCAACATAACTTCAAAGATCAGAGCCTTATAAAAAGAATCTTTACCTAATTATCGCCTGGAAATATTTCACCGGTTTATTATCAATGAGCTTCATTCCATGAGGAATACGAGCATCATAATGAAGGCTATCTCCTGCTTCTACTAAATAAGTTTTATCTGCGTAGAGAAAGTTCATTTTGCCTTCAAGAAGAAAGACAAAATCTTCTCCTTCGTGCTGATCAAGATTACTACCTTCAAAATAATCTGCGGGATTAACAGTAATCACAAAAAACTTTGCCGGTTCATCCTTATTTTTGCTGGCTAAAGCTTCGTAAATATATTTTTTTTGAGCCCTTTCTCTAATAACAGAGCCCCTTTTATCTTTCCTGACAATACTTAGTAAGTTTTCTTCCTTCGGCTTGTGGAAAAAGTAAGAGATATCAACTCCCAGGGCTCGGGAAATCTTCATTAAAGTAGCCAGGGGAGGAGAGGATTTATTATTTTCAATTTTAGAGATTAAACCTTTAGATAAGCCTGTTCTTTTAGCTACTTCTTCGAGGGTTAAATTTTGTTTAATTCTTAATTCTTTAATCTTTTGGGCTAAGACATATTCAAGCAACTTAAACTCCTTTTTTACTCTTATTAAATATTATATAACAAAAATAAAAATTGTCAAGAGGCATTTTTTTATTTTTTATTTGTCAAAATTGAGAGAAATGATATAATTCAAAAAGTAAATAAAGAGTAGAATGAAAACTAAATGGGCACAATGGATATTGGTTTATATATTATGGATTATCACCGCGGGGTTAGGATTTTTATGTCTAACTTCTGGGAGAAACTTATTTATATCCATCCTCTATGCCTTTTCAGTCAATAGATGGGTCGCTCCGGCAATAGACAAATTCACCTTTGTTATCCTTGGTATTCTCTGGCTCGTTCTCGTTATTTTCGCTGAGTCTTATTATAGAGAAGCTGTTCCTAAGAAAACTCTCTGGAAACACTTCTCTTTAATTACCTTCATAGAACTTTTCTTTCTTGGTGGAGCTCATCTTATTCCTATTTTAATAACAAGTAAATTAGGGGGATTGCATTGGGCAAGCCTTCTTTTGCCAGCAATAGAATTTATTGGAGGGATAGTCTTTTTAGAGCAATATAAATTTGGACAGTCTCATTAAATTGAGAAATGTGGTAGGCGCAATCTTCAGGTTGCGTAAAAGAAAGCACAAACGCAGGATAAATCCTGCGACTACCGATTATAAGAAGACTATGGTATTATGATATTTCGATAATAACTTCACTAAATAGGAGGGGAAGATGGTTAAAGTAGGAATAATAGGCGCAGGTTTTATGGGAACAATGCACAGCCAGTGTTATTCTTTTGTCCCGGGAGCAAAACTTATAGGCATTGCTGATATAAGAGAAGAAAAAACTAAAGAGTTAGCGAAAAAATTTAATTGTTTAACTTATGATGATGCAGAGAAACTTTTAAAAAATCCTGAAGTAGATGCTGTGGATATTTGCTTACCTACATTTATGCACAAAGAATGGGTCATTAAAGCCGCCGATGCTGGTAAAGATATTCTCTGTGAGAAACCAATTGCTCTTAATTTATCTCAAGCAGATGAAATGATTGAAGCTACGCGAAAAGCAAAAGTAAGATTTATGGTAGCCCAGGTAATTAGATTCTGGCCAGAATATATTAAATTAAAAGAAATATTTGATAAGAAAGAATTAGGAAAACTTCTTTCTCTTAGCTTTTCTCGTTTAAGTCCCACTCCCACCTGGGGATGGAAAGATTGGCTAACTGATCCTGAAAAAAGCGGGAGTGCTCTTATTGACCTTCACATTCATGATACAGATTACATCCTTTATCTTTTAGGAAAACCGAGCTCTATCTTTTCTTCGGGAACAAAAGTTAAGGGAGGCTATACTCACATCTTCAGTACCTTTAAATATCCTGATGGTGTGACTATTTTTGCACAAGGGGGATGGGATTTTATTAACAATTTCCCTTTTACTATGGCCTTTACCGCTCTTTTTGAAAAGGGCGTAGTGCAATTTAATACGCGTTACGAAAAGCCCTTTGCTATTTATAAAGAGGGAAAAGTAGATTATCCGCTATTAGGTGAGGACATCCCCAGAGTAACTGATACCAGCGGTAATATTTCCGAGCTCGGTGGCTATTATAATGAGATTAAATATTTTGTAGAATGTGTTCAAGAAAAGAAGAAACCTGATATCGTCACCCCTGAAGTGGCTCGTGATTCATTAGCTTTAGTCCTTAAAGAGATGGAATCAGCAGATAAAGGAGGAAAAATATGCGTATCTTAGCTATAGGTGCTCATCCTGATGATATTGAATTTTTATGTGCAGGCACGCTCATAAAATTTAAGAAAAGAGGGGAAGAGATCTTTATGGCGCATCTGTGCGATGGTAATAAGGGACATTTTGAAATACCTGCTCCCACTCTTGCCAAAATGCGTGAAGATGAAGCTAAAAATTCTGCTAAAATTCTTGACGCAGAGTCTTTAGGACCAGTAGCTTCTGATTTAGAACTTTACCGAGACAAACCGACAATGGAGAAAGTTATTGATATTATTCGAAAAGTAACTCCTGACCTTATCATTACTCATTCTCCTCTCGATTATATGTGTGACCATACAGTAACCAGTCAAATTGTGTGTGATGCTTCCTTTATGGCTACACTTCCTAACTATAAGACGAATTATCCTGCCTATACAAAAATAGTTCCTATTTATTTTATGGATACAATGACTGGTATTAATTTTCAACCTACAGAATATGTGGATATAACTGAATTTATAGAGATAAAGTCAAAGATGCTTCTTTGTCATATCTCTCAAGCTAAGTGGCTTAAAGAACATGACGGGATTGATTATGCAGAGTTAATGAAAAAAGTAGCCAGTTTTCGGGGACTTCAATGCGGAGTTCCTTTTGCTGAAGGCTTTCAAGTTTATAATGCCTGGGGAAGAATTAAACCCAGAAGACTCTTACCTTAAAGGAGGAAAAAATTGGCCCAAAAAGAATATAAAATAGCGGTAATCCCCGGGGATGGTATTGGTCCAGAAGTAACCAGAGAAGGGCTTAAAGTTTTAAAAGCAGTTGCCAGTAAAGTAGGATTTGAATATCGAACTATTGAGTATGATTTTGGAGCAGAGAGGTATCTTAAAACAGGAGAAATACTGCCTGATTCTGCCCTTGAGGAATTCAAAAAGATGGATGCTATTTATCTTGGAGCTGTAGGAGACCCCCGGGTTAAGCCAGGAATATTAGAGAAAGGCATTCTTCTTAAAATTCGCTTCGGATTAGATCAATACATAAACCTGCGTCCAGTGAAATTGTATCCGGGGGTCTGGACACCCCTTAAAGATAAAGGACCTCAGGATATAGACTTTGTAGTAGTCCGAGAGAATACAGAAGGAATTTATTTAGGTATAGGAGGATTTCTAAAAAAGAATACGCGGGATGAGGTAGCTATCCAGGAAATGATAAATACCAGAAAGGGTGTAGAAAGATGCATAAAATATGCCTTTGAATATACCCGAAAGAGGAATAAAAGGAAAAAACTTACCCTTTGTGATAAAGCCAATATCTTCACTTATACTCATAATTTATGGCGAAGAGTTTTTAAAGAAGTAGGAGAAGAGTATCCAGATATAGAAAAAGAGTATGCTTTTGTAGATGCTACCAGTATGCAGATGGTAAAAAATCCAGAAAGGTTTGATGTTATTGTTACCTGCAATATGTTTGGAGATATAATTACCGACTTAGGAGCTATGATTCAAGGAGGAATGGGAATAGCCGCTGGTGCTAATATTAACCCTGAGGGTGTTTCTATGTTTGAACCCATACATGGATCAGCTCCTAAATATACCGGTAAGAATGTAATTAATCCTCTGGCAGCTATTTCTGCTGTAGGAATGATGCTTGAAGAAATAGGCGAAGAAAAGGGAGCAAAATTAGTAGAAAAAGCAATTATTAGCACTCTTTCTTCGGGCAAGATTAAAGATTTGTCTACGAGAAGTGGATTACATACCGATGAAATTGGTGATATGGTTGTAGAAGAGATAATAAAATGATGGATAACTCTACAACTAAAATTATTCAATAACTATTACTTCATAAATTTCAACGAGGGGAACTACAAAACTTATCCCTTCTTTCTCTTTTTTATAAGGGATTTCTATACCTGATTGGAGCGCTTTAATAAAATGAATCTTTTGATCTGTAAAGAGAGAAATTTGAATATTATAAGAAGGAATAATCTTTTCAAAGGGACGTCTCATCTCCCCACTAAAGTTAACCAGGTGAATAATTTTTCTTACACCATTTCCCTTTTCTTGTTTTCTAAGGACAACTTCTAAGGTCTGAGGTGCATTCTCTACTTTCAAAAGAGGTTTTGAAAGCCAATTAATAATATTAGTAAGTATCTTAAGATAAGCAGGAATCCCGTAGTCTTTATAATGCTCCCCAAATGTACCTGCTAAATATACCACTTTCCCCTCTCCAAATGAGTTAACTGTAATTGCCGCAGTTGTTTCTGGAGAAAGAGGTCTATATTGCCCAAACATTGGTTCGTGAAACTTAGCTAATGTTTTTGCTGTGGTTGTTTCTATCTTTAATCCGTAACAGGGAGCAGGAATTAATTTTTGACTTAATCCTGAAGTTACAGGATGCTCTTCTTTTATGGAAATATAACTTGAAATTTGAAAATCATAACTATCTCCTGTAAAGTGGATACCAAAAACTTCATTCAACCCAAAATTTTTCTTTTGATTCACCAGTATATCATATAGAGAAGTATCAAAACTGGCCAAGAGAATACCACCCTCTTTAACAAAATTACTTATAGCTTTTAAATATTTATTGGCCAAACACGCACAGTTTGGTAAAATTAAAGCATCGTATTTTTTTATTCTTTTTTCTATAAGATTTTCTTCATCAATTACATCAAAAGGAATATGCGCCCTTAAGAGCATTTCATAAAATCCCCAAAAACAATTTATAGAACTACCCAGAACTTCTTTAGCTTTTTTTTGTTCAAAAGAAGTAAAATCTGAAATCTCAGTCTCTTTTTGATAATAATCCATTGTAGTTGCTGAATGCATTAAAGCTACATTTGCTATGGAACTGGTTCTTTCATAATACTCTCCATTCTTTTTTAAAAATAAATTCATTTCTTTAGCTGCCCACCCACCCGGAGTTTCTATATCCTCTATAGGTGAATGAAGTCCATACCAGACATTTGCTCCATTAGCTACCGCATCTGCATAAAGTAATTTTGTCTCGGAAGAGGTATGAATATATCGGTTCCAGGGTTTATAATCTCCAGCAATAAAGACTACCGTGGGTTTACCATTAGCCTGGCTTTCTAAAAGTTTTGCTGTTACCCCTGGTTTCCACCAGGGAACTTTTTCTGGATAAGTATAAAATATAAATCCACCTTCTGCACCTAATATTTCCTGATATTTTACCAAACGACGATTATCACGAGCACTTGCTAATCCAGAAGTAATCCCCTGGCTATTCATATAAAGTAATGCTTCTGGACGAACCTCTTTAAGGGCTGTATGAGCATCTTTTAAACACTCGGCAATACTCTCATAGCGAAAGTCCATAAAGCGATGCCAGGAGAGATTATGAATATCTTCCTTTACAGGAAGAGGTTCCCCATAAGTTTTTTGAAATTTTTCCTGGCAATGGGGACAATAGCAGGCACCTTGATGAAATACTGGTCCATCTAAAAATATTCCATCTATTTCATATTGAGCTACCTCTTTAATCATCTCAAAAAGTAATTTACGATAAGGAGAGTTTACACAGGGAGTTTTAAGAAGTTTGCCATCTGCCTTCCTCTGAATACAATCGGGATGTTTTTTTAAAAAATCTTTGCCAAATGCTAAAGGAGCGATATAAAAAATAATACGAATATTCTTTTCTTTAGCTAACTTAAGATAATCTTTTAATACTTCTCTTTTATCTTTGCGAAAATATCCCGCATATCCATAAGCACTTAAATGTAATAATTGTTCTGTATTGAATCCCCACTTATCCCATGCTTTTAAAACCTTTTGAGGATCTCCATCAGAAGCACATTGAAGTGCAGCAATCCGTAAAGGTTTTTCATACCAATTCATTGAATTACTCCTTTTATAAATATATTAGCCTAATATTAAAAATCTTTTATCTTTCTCAAAACGGGAAAGTATTCCTTATGCATTAGCTCCTGTAATTTTTCTTCTTGCCTATCAGAAAAATCACGCCCCTTTATAAGATGTTTTGCAGATGTCCAGTAACCTGTGAAGTAAGGAAGGTGAACATGAATCTTGAGAAGATCCGGGATAACAGATTTTAATTCTTCTACCGTATAATCATAAATACATAGGTAGCCTACAGAATTACTAATATTAAATCCAGAAACAGTATAATGTAAATAATTTAAGTCAAAAATATCTTGATGTTCAGCTCGCAGGATATAATCAGCGTAGGTATCTACAAATGGACAATATACAAAATAGTTATCAGAATAAGTAGTAGAACGACCAATAATAGGAGAAGGCTGGTGCACATAAAGAATTTTACTACCTAAAAGTTTTCTCGTATTTTTCATTATCCAATATGCTTCTTCTATATTTCGAGGAACTCCATCGAAATATAATCCATCAAAAGAATACTCTTTGAGTACACGCTTCATTTCATCTATAAATTCTTCCCAACGACAGGAAATACCCTCTCCTCCACCTATATAAGGGATTATTTTCATCTTATATTTATGAGCAAGTTGTATAGTTTCTAAAAGTTTTTCTTTGTTTAAAGGAATGTGTTTATAAGATGTCCATACTGCATCAGTATATGAATCTACAGCATTTTTCCTTTCTTTTATTTTACCACTTCTTAGGTATCTTCCTTGCCAGATAGAACTGTGTAATACTAAAATATTCCCCCACTTACTCCATTTACTTATTTCCTCTTCAGAAGGATGAGGCTTTCGTACATAATCATAATGGACAATTTCATCCTTAATAGACTTTGAATAATTATACTCTCGAGGAGGAAATATAGAAGTAAGAAGTTTATCTTCACTTTTAAGGAGAACAGTAACTTTCCATCCTTTACGAGAAAAACTCTCTCCTGACGAAACTGGACAAGAAGAAAGAGTATATCCTCCCACTCCACCATATTCATCAATATAAATAAAATTACTATCTACAAAAGCACTATAATCAGGAATAAAATGACCTTCGTATGTAATCTTAAGGGGTCTGGAAGACTCAATAGTGAGAAGTGAATCACTATTTACTCTTATCATACATCTTCCTTCAATAGGTGGAGATGTTTTATAAAAGATTACTTTTTCCTCATCTTTATATTCCATAAGTAAATCTTTTAAGGAAGTTGAAAGATTAAGAGTACAAGAAACTCGCTCTTTACCCAATCTTTGGGAACAAATTATTTTACCTTTAGAAATTTTAGGAATTAAGAATTCTGCACCTGTAGTAGTAATTTTAATTTTCTCTGAATCCCGGTAAACCTCTTCAATTTTCATATTAAACATTTTGCCTCCTTTGGTTAAATATTATCAAATAAATAATTTCTTCTTTTTTATACACTCTTCATCTAAAATAGGAGGAAAGGTAAATAAAATCCTTTCCTCCTATCTATTCCTTTAATGAATTATCCGCATAACTCTACTTTTTAAAGAAAAGTTGGGCTGGAAAACCAGTAGGAATATCAACGCTGAGTCTTATCTTTACACTCGGCACATTTCCAAGATTATTCTTAGCTATATGGAATCTACCCTGGTCAGGCTCACGTACAATACCTACCATCCACAAATTCTTTTCATGAATTGCTAATGCTTCCTTTTGCAGTTCAATTCTCTTTTCCAAAGAAATTTCTTTAGGAACTTCTTTATAAATTTCTATTAAGCGCTTAACATCCGCAGGAGGCTCTTCTCCAGATTTACCACCTGAAGAGAACCAAAGACCCCACATTGGTGCCCAGTAAGAAGAGGTAGAAGTAGGAAAAACCTCGGGTCTTGTTAGCGGTGGAGCACCGCCAAATCCCATATTTCCAAGGTAAGATGCTATATCATGTTTACATGCTTGAACCTGTGTAACCCAAAGCTCCCTACCTGTAGGTTTAACTACTGCCTCTATTCCTATCTTTTTCCAATATTCTTTTATAAGTTCCATCTCTGGAACATCCGAAGAGAGCCGTGTAAATACGCTATTCACAATTCTTAATCGTTTACCATCTGGTCGCAGTCGATACTCATGATTTTTATCCCATTTTAATCCTATTTCATCTAAGAGTTTGTTAGCCTTTTCTGGATCATATTCAATATAGTAATTACAAAATCTTTCTTCATACCATGGTGTTCCCGGACCAGGACCTGGTTGAGCAGGAGTAGCTACACCTTTAAAAAGCAATTGATTTATCTCTTCTCTATTTATAGCTATTGACAAAGCTACGCGGAATTGTTTATCCCAAAAGAGCTTGCGCAGCACAGGATCTTCATGGAAGAAATTAAAATAGACGGGATTGAGGTTTGAGCCAACATTAAGGCTTAAGAATACTCTATACTCACCTTTTTCTCGGTTTTGCATTACAATTGGATAATTTTCTACACCCGTAAGTCTTCTGGCATAAAAGTCTACATCACCAGCAATGCATTTAAGCACAATAGTTTCAAGATCTGACATCAAAGTTCGCTCAATTTTATCAATATAAGGGAGTTGATTGCCCTCAGTATCCACTTTATAGTAATAAGGATTTCGCGTCCACCTTTGTACAGGAACATCTATTCTATCAAGAGGATACCAGGCCATTATTACCGGAAGCTCAGGATTATCGCACTGTGTATTTTTAGCAGAAAATAAATCTACCCAATAAGTAAAACCTTCTTTT
>JGI24025J20009_10002692_pt1 | contig 12520 bp, 14 predicted proteins | sample Cruoilmetagenom3_FD_20009 | JGI IMG/M metagenome (IMG submission 20009)
ACCAGAGAAAGAAGATCAACTGGAAGTTTACGAGGGAGAAGGCGGATAAGAAACTGTCCAAGTATTATGTATAAGAACTAAATTGTGGAGACACTAGTCCTCGTCTCATTTGTAGATCTTCTATTCGTAAAATTCTCTGGCATATTTTCACCTTGCAAACTAATTTTTAAACGTCTTTTCTTCTTACCTTTTTATAAATGTATTTATGAAAAATTCATAACTTTTATGAAAGAGGAAGGGTGTTTAGAAAATTATGTGACGGGGAAAGTTGATGAGATAGTTCAAAATTTCATCGGCTTAAATTACCCCGCCAAAATAATTAAAGTCGTGAGGAACAATGAACCCAACGAGAATAACCGCGGCGATCGACGAAAGAACGGCTAATCTGCTCGAAGAGATGAGAAAGGAGATGAATATTTCTCAGAGTGAATTAATGAGGCGTGCAATTCAATTTTATCATGAAAATAAGGATTTGTTGGATCTAGATAGAGATAAATTTCGGAATTACATAGAGATGCTCTCGAGCGGAGAGCACATCATATTGGACGTCGATCACTGGCTTCTATTTCTTAAATTTGTGGAGACACATCAAGATAAGGAAGATTTCTGGAAACAGCACGAGAAGATAGCCGTATCTCACGCGGAACAACTTTCGAATGAGATTAAAACGGCGAAAGACCTCTTTGAGAGGTTAGAATTCTGCAACTTCTTTAGATTAATTGAGAATACAGAGGGAGATTTTACGCTTGTTCTGTCCTCTGAAACTCCAAGGAAGTTCGTTAAAATTTTTATTGAGTCATTCTTGAGTTCTATAGGACTAAAGACCGAGATAAAAGAAGATATAGGAAAACTCAGGGTGAAATTACTGTAAGAGGGATCTTCCACTCTTGCAGAGATCAGAGAACTTAGGCTTGGCGAATTGCCCCCTCACATATTTTATGAAATGCTCACAATATGTATGAAAAATTCTTAACTATGTTTATAAAGAATCGATTATAGGATGGAAAAGATTGATAAAATATAGAAGAAGGAACTGTAGAGGGATTCACGAGGAGGAAAAATTGCAGAAGATCACGGGTGGGAAGGATATATCCGGTTGTGCAGTTAGCGGGATTTTGAACACGAACGGAAAGAAGATCGATGGTAGATACATAATAAGATCGATAGCAAACATGCACGATCGCTCAAACGGTTTGGGCGGAGGATTTGCCGCATACGGCATCTATCCAAGTTATAAAGAATATTATGCGTTTCATCTGATGTTTGACGATTCTTACGCTCGGGAAAGATGTGAAGAATTTCTTGACAAAAACTTCTTGATTGAGAGGGAAGGAGATATACCCACTAGAAAGACAGTAATCCAAAATCCACCAATTCTTAGAAGATATTTTGTTGAACCTAGAGAGGAGAAACTAGATAAAAGTTCAGAAGACGACTTCGTCATAAGAGAGGTGATGAAGATAAATTCTGATATAGAAGGAAGCTATGTGCTCTCGAGTGGAAAGAATATGGCGGCATTCAAGGCGGTGGGTTTTCCGGAAGATGTGGGGAATTTTTATCGCCTCGAAGAATATAAGGCAGAGACCTGGATAGCACACGGAAGATTTCCGACGAACACGCCTGGGTGGTGGGGCGGAGCACATCCCTTCGCGCTACTCGATTATTCCATCGTGCACAACGGAGAGATATCCTCCTATGGAATCAACAAGAGATATCTCGAGATGTTCGGTTATAGATGCACGCTATTGACGGACACAGAGGTGATGGCATATCTCTTTGATCTCTTAGTAAGAAGGCATAAATTACCGATGAAGATCGCTTGTAAGGCCTTTGCCCCTCCTTTCTGGGATGAGATAGATAGGATGCCAGAAAAAGAGAAGAAGGTCATGAAGACGATCAGGACGGTCTATGGAAGTTGTCTCGTGAATGGTCCATTCTCGATCATACTCGGATTCAAGAACGGAATGCTTGCGCTTAATGATAGGATAAAATTAAGACCGCTTATTGCGGCGACAAAAAAAGATTTTTTAATGGTCTCGAGTGAAGAGGCGGGGATAAGAGAGATATGTAAAGAGCCGGATAAGATATGGAGTCCTAAGGCTGGAGAGCCGGTGATCGGATTGATAGGAAAGGGTGTGGTGGAAGAAGGATGATTGCAAATCGGAGCTTTTTAAATGCTGAGTCTTTGCAAAGGTGAATTCTCTGTCGAAAGGGATGATGATAGATGTATAAGATGCCTCGTCTGCGTCAGGCAATGCCCTTCTGATGTTCATAAATACGACGAGGAGGAAGATAGGATCTACAGCGATGAGTCGGAATGTGTTGGATGCCAGAGGTGTGCAACGCTCTGCCCGACGGATGCCATCACAATAAGATATAAGCCGATGGAGATGAAGGAGAACGCAAATTGGAAAACGTATCACCTGACAAACATATACAAGCAAGCCGAGACGGGAGGCATTTTACTAACCGGAATGGGTAACGATAAGCCCTATCCGATCTACTGGGATCACATTCTTTTAAACGCAAGCCAGGTCACGAACCCTTCGATAGACCCGTTGAGGGAACCGATGGAATTAAGAACGTATCTCGGAAGAAAACCCGATTTACTTGATATAGAAGATGGGGATGAGCTGATACTCAAAACCGAGATCTCTCCCCAATTGAAGCTTGAACTTCCAGTGCTCTTCTCTGCGATGTCTTATGGCTCTATAAGTTTAAATGCTGTAAAATCGTTGGAGAGGGCGGCTACCATCGCAGGAACGTATTACAATACAGGAGAGGGGGGGTTGCACAAAGATCTGCATAAGTATGGAAAAAATACGATTGTACAATGTGCATCCGGAAGATTTGGTGTCTCTCCAGATTATTTAAATGCTGGCGCAGCGGTCGAGATCAAGATAGGTCAGGGAGCGAAACCGGGCATAGGCGGGCATCTGCCGGGAGAAAAGGTTTTGGAAGAGATATCTGAGACAAGGATGATCGTGGAAGGAACGGATGCTCTTTCTCCTGCCCCTCACCACGACATATATTCGATAGAGGATTTGAGACAGCTCATATTCGCGTTGAAGGAGACGATCGCGTATGAAAAACCTGTGGGAGTTAAAATAGCGGCGGTTCACAATTCTGCGGCTATATCGAGCGGGATGGCAAGGGCTGGGGCAGATTTTATCGCCTTAGATGGAGTTAGAGGAGGAACAGGTGCGGCTCCACTCGTCACGAGGGACAATGTCGGGATACCGATCGAGTTGGCACTGGCATCGATCGATCAGCGATTGAGAGAGGAGGGTATAAGAAATAATGCCTCTTTGATCATTGCTGGTGGAATAAGAAGCAGTTCTGATATTATAAAGGCTATAGCCCTCGGCGCAGACGCGGTTTATATTGGAACGGCCGCGCTGGTCGCGCTCGGATGCCATCTCTGTCAGAAGTGTTACACGGGAAAGTGTGCATGGGGAATTGCCACACAAGATCCGTATCTTACCAAGCGATTGAATCCAGAGATCGGAACGAGAAGGCTCGTCAATTTGTTGAACGCATGGTCAAACGAGATGAAGGAATTAATTGGAGGTATGGGGATAAACGCGATCGAGAGTTTGAGGGGAAATAGGCTACAGTTGAGAGGTGTAGGCCTCACGGACACGGAGTATAAAATTCTTGGAATATTGCCCGCGGGAGAATAGATCGGTTCAGATGAGGCGAATATACGTTAAAGAGGACGTCTGCATTGGTTGTAGATTGTGTGAGATATATTGTATTGTCCAGCACTCAAAGAGCAAGAACATAATAAAAGCGTTCAGGAACGAACCCAGACCTCTTCCTGGCGTACTCGTGGAAGAGAAAGGTCCAATCAGTTTTGCCCTTCAATGCAGACACTGTGATGACGCCCCGTGTGTGGAATCCTGTATAACCGGAGCGATGCAGAGGCTAGAAGACGGGAGGATCATCTGTGATATAGAGAGGTGTGTAGGTTGCTGGACGTGTATCATGGTCTGTCCTTATGGGGCGATAAGGAGAGATCAAAATAGAAAGGTTGCGTCAAAGTGCGATCTCTGCATCGGAGAAGATATTCCTGTATGCGTCAAGAACTGTCCAAACGAGGCGTTGACGTACGAATAACGGTGAATAAGATGAGATATGTGATAGTCGGCAATTCGATAGCAGGAATTGGTGGGATAGAAGGGATAAGGAGCATCGACAAAGATGGAGAGATCATTTTAATATCTGAAGAGCCATATCGCGTCTATTCAAGGCCCCTGATCTCATATCTGCTCGCGGGAAAGATAACCGATGAGAAGATGTATTACAGGGAAGAAGATTTTTATGATAAAAACGGAGTAAAAGTCCTCTTTGGAGAAAAGGCGAAGGAAATAGATCCAAAAAGCAAAGAAGTGGTCACAGAGAAAGATACGATACGATACGATAAACTCCTCCTAACTGTTGGTGGAAAGCCTTTTATTCCTCCAATTAAAGGTATCCAAAAAAGAGGAGTATTCACTTTTGCGGGCTGGGACGATGTAAAAGCGATCGGAGATTTCTTGAGAGAGAACGATGCCAAGAGATCAGTAATCGTCGGCGGTGGGATGATAGGTATAAAATCCGCGGAGGCGCTCAAAAATCTTCGATTTTTGGCGTACGCAAATCGGAGATTTGCGACTACCTTGAGAGAATGTGGGTTGAACGTAACGATCGTGGAACTGATGGAGAGGATTCTTCCCATGGCACTCGATGAGGAGGGGGGGAATATCTACGAAGAACACCTTATAGAGAACGGGATAGATATCATTACGGGAGATGGCATCGAAGAGATACTTGGGGAAGACGAGGTGAGTGGAGTTAAATTAAAAAGTGGAAAGAGGATAGAATGTAGAATCGTCATCGTTGCAATAGGTGTGCACCCAAATATCGAACTCGCGGAAAGTGCGGGTTTGAAGGTTGATAGAGGAATAAAAGTAGATAGGGTGATGCAGACGAGTAAGAAAGATATCTATGCGGCCGGAGATTGCGTGGAATCATACAACATCTTACTTGAGGAAGAGATGCCGATACCAATCCTCCCGCTGGCATATAAGGGGGGTTTCACCGCGGGTGTGAACATGGCAGGCGGAAAAGGAAGAAGTGAATACCACGGTGGTTTTCCGATGAATTCTATACAGGCATTTGATCTTCCGTTAATATCGTTAGGAATGGTAAATCCGGATGGAGGATGCGAGGTCCTTTCCGCAAGAGATGGGAAGAATTACAAGAGATTGGTCTTGAAGGACGGAAAGATATTCGGCTACCTCGCCATTGGGAATATAGATCGGGCGGGCATCGTGGCAGGGATGATGAAAGAGGGTATGAATGTGGAAAAGTTCAAAGAAGCGATAATGGAAGATGATTTTGGATTAATATATCTTCCAAAGGATATCAGGGACAATAAACTTCGGGGATGATTTTCACATGAAGATCGATGCGGGTGGCGTCCATTATAAGCAATTGAACGAGAAGATAAGAGAGATGGTGAAAAAAGGAGAGAAGTGGTTTGATCTAGTGAACATCAATGGCCAGCGATATATCGGTGCGGGTCTCGTGGGAGAATTGATAATTGAGATAGAGGGAGTTCCTGGGAATGATCTGGCGTGTTTTATGGATGGTCCGGAGATAATAGTCAAAGATAATGCTCAAGACGGCGTCTGCAATACGATGAACGATGGAAAAGTGGTCATTCATGGAGACGCAGGAGACGTTCTTGGATATGGAATGAGAGGGGGCAGACTCTACGTAAAAGGAGATGTGGGCTACCGCGTCGGGATACACATGAAAGCTTATAATGAGAAAGTTCCGACGATCGTGATAGGGGGTTGTGCGAGAGATTTCTTAGGTGAATACATGGCAGGCGGGAATATCATCGTACTTAATATGGACAATAAAGCCGATCCTGTTGGAAACTTTGTAGGCACGGGGATGCATGGCGGAAATATCTTCGTTAGGGAGACGGTCAAAGAGTATCAGATCGGAAAGGAGGTGGGAATGGAAGAGATGAGTAAATCTGATAGGATTTTTCTCAAATCGGTTCTCGAAGATTACGGCAGATATTTCAACCCGGAGATTAGCGCGAGGGAGTTATCAAAAGAGAATTACACAAAACTTTATCCTAAGACGAAGAGACCCTACGGGAATCTCTACGCATATTGATTCAATTTTGTCTCTATTCTATTCTTAAATACGATATTAAGGATTTACAGATGAACTCATCTTTCTCAACTCTTCCTCCCCTGCCCTCGTTCCCTTCGCTATTATCGTGTCCCCTCTCATTATTTTAACGCTATCGGAGGGTCGATATATCCATCTCTCCATTCTTCTTATAGCCAAAACATCCATGCCAACGTCCGTCTCCAAATTTAGCTCTCCAAGAGTTTTTCTATCCATATAAGAACCTTCTTCAACTGCAATGGTCGTTATTATCTCTTCTGATTCTCTTACTGCCATTATAAACGCCGGATGTGTATCTATATCTCTGAATAAGACATCTGCCATCTCATACGCCGCATCTGAAATATTCTCCGATGAACGGGCAAGTTCTATCAGGCATCTTAGCCCATCATAGTCTTCTGTCTTCTTGGCTGTCTTTAAAACAAGGCGTTCCAACTCATAACACATCTCATTAATCTTGGATTCAATATCTCCTACCTCCCTCGCTATATCCTCATTATCAAAAAGTAAAGAACCGTACGCCAAACTTACTGCCAACTCAGAGAGGTTTTTCATCTCCCCTATGATCTCCGCGGCATTTGCCAAATCATCATCGACCGTTATATCCTCTTTCTCTCGTTCCCTATATGTTACATGAGTGGAGAGCTCGTATAAGATGGGAACTCCCTCTTCTGGTCCCTCTGCTATTATCACATCGTTAGCAAGCAATCTCGTATTTTTATTCGGATCGAAGATCCAATCTCCCTCTCTTCTTATGGCGATTGCTCTCATACCAGTTTCTGTCTCAAGTCTCAGTTCTCCAAGTGTTTTATCAGCCAAAGATGACGTCTCCACGATGTTAGCTCTCATGACGGTATCTTCTGTCTTCAATAGGGGTTTGATCCTCTCGGGAATCTTCATACCTGCCAATGTCAACTTAGAAATGTCCTCGGCGGCGTTGGATATTGCTTCAGAAGAATTTGCCACCTGTAAAATTCCGGACATCTCCTCAGCCTCATCTATTCTTCTCGCTCCCAATATCGCAGATATCCTCACATGATAGATGAGGAAATTCATCTTCTCTCCAAGATGGAGAACTTCATTGGCTATATCTTCATTGTAAAAGAGCAGAGAGGAGTATGCCAGATCAATCATCAGCTCCGAAGTGTCTTTCATCTCCTTCAATAGGTCTTTGACGCTGCATGGCTCGTATTCTATCCTTTTCATTGAGGTTGCACCTTTCTCTTTGGTATCTGTTTTTATCATAAATCTATTTTTCTATTATTGTTCCTGAGCCATAGACTTATTAGACGTGCAAATTTTTTTTTCGAATGCCTAACACACCGCATTCGTGTCATAATATGTCATATAATGTCATATAAAAGTTTTAATAGCCACAATTCGTCCTAATAGAAAGATTAATATGGTTGAAATTTCATAATGTGGACTGGTGTGAAAGATGGCTACGAATGAATCCAGGATCGATCTTGGTCTTGCTGGAATGATCAAAGAAGTTAGAGATGAGATAAGTGGAACCGTTATTGATTTTGTCCGCGGAAACTCTTTGTTTAAGGTACGGGTGGGAAAACAGAATCGTATAACCATCCCCGATCCTGAGGCAGAGGCAATGGGAATAGAGGAGGGGGACTTGATCCAAGTAATGATCATACCGCTGAAGTCTTTTTCCAGTCGAGAGGCAAAAAGGGAGGATATTTAAAATGGATATAGAGAAGTTCGTGGACGATGTTACGATCCGGGTTAACTCGATGGTGAAAGAAGTCATATCACAGAAGAACTTTGCATACCAGAAGTTGCTCGAAGAATCTTCAAAGATATTCAAGAGAAGATGGGATGCGGCATTGGAGATCTGTGGATTTATGGGGCTCGACTCTGATGAGAAGATGGCTTACGACGTTGCGGTGGCATCCTGTCTGATCACGCAGGCGATGTTCGTCTTGGATGACGTCATAGATAAGACGGAGGAGCGGGAAGGAAGATCGGCTATCTGGGCAAAATATGGTGTGAATGAAACACTGATTGCCACACACACGCTCGTAGATATGTACATGGAACAGCTGGTTCATGTTGGCCTTGATAGGGATGCTCTTTCCTCTGCACTGACTCGTTTAGATATATTATTGCGAGGCGAGCACAGGGACATAATAAGAAATAAGAGAAACGTCCTTACCGAAGAAGAGTACTGGAAACTATGTTCTGAAAAGGCGGGGGCAATCACCGAGACGCATACCGAACTTGCCGCAAAGGCGGCACACGCAGGACCCGAGAGAGAGAAGATAATCAGCAGATGTGGAGAGTTGGTAGGAATACTCTCTCAGGTGATCGACGACCTCTTGGATCTGGAGGAGGACATATCAGAGGGTAAGACTTCTCTACCGGTCATACTACTCGAAGAACGCGGAGGGCGTGTAACAGAGGACAGACTTTGGGAAGATCTCAAAGAATTGGGGGTTTTAGAATCTGTGAAACAGCAGATAAGTTTGTTGGCGCAGGAAGGGGTAGGTTTAACGTATAAATTGGAAGATAACGAGTACACAGAGATGTTGAGGGATGTTTTTGCGTTGTGGGATAAATTTTATTCTACATTATTGGAGAGAGAGGATGCTGGCATGGCGTTGAAAGCACTCGGTGTTATCGGGATAGAAAAGTCGTTTGAATTGATGTTCATAGAAACAAAACCCTATATGGGCAGAGGGGAGATAAACAAGATAATTGACGATGTGTGCATCATCAATCCTATAACTTTACGGTAAATCTCTTGCATCTTCCCCCGTTATAGCTATCCTCTCAATATCGCCTCTCCAAATCCTCGTAAATCGTGCTGAACTGTTCCAATGCGGATTCAAGATTCTCTGAAATATCCCTCGCAAGCAAGTCCGGATCTTGAAGATTCTCTGAATCTTCAAGAGTTTCATCCTTCAACCAGAATATGTCGAGGCTCACCTTATCTCTTTTAATGAGTTCGTCATAGGTGAATGCTTTGAATCTCTCATATTTTTCCTTTCTAAGCGGTTCTCTGGATTATAACATCTTATGAAGTCCTGAAGGTCTTCATATCGCAGAGGATTTGTTTTCAAAATGAAGTGCTTGTTCGTTCTCAAATCGTATAGCCATAATCTTTGAGTCCAGGGTTTTTCGCTCGCAGGTCTTCTATCAAAGAAGAGCACGTTTGCCCTTACGCCCTGTGCGTAAAATACGCCCGTTGGCAATCTCAAAAGTGTGTGAAGATCACATTGTTTGAAGTGGTTGCCCAGAAATCCTCTCTCTCATATACTAAAGATTCCTTGCCTGCCTTTCCTTCACCATTGGCAATTGTGATGCTGCTCTTTTTTCCAAATGGTGGATTGGTGAGCACCATATCAAATCGGTCTCATGGATCGGATATAAGAGAATCGCCAACCTCGATAGGGCTCTCATCTTTGCCAATGCCAAATTCAAGTGGGAATCCGCGGACAGCCACACCTAAAGAAGATCCAAGATCTAACCCCTGAAGATTCTGAACCTTTCAACCTGCAGATTCCAGTAATTGGTCAATCTTCTATCGTGCTTTCTCTTCTGGTTTCATTCCAACGGTTTTACCTCGTATTTTAAACAATTCCAGATAATATTCCATATTATTTAAAAAATCTTCGAGCTTTTCATATGAGACGAANAGGCAACCACCTTCAAAGAGCAGTGGNTCGTCTATCCATGCAACGATCATTGGAATGGNTTTTACTTTAAATTTAAAGACTTTTTGGAGCTCATCACACCTCTGCTTATGTTTCTTTGCCTCACTTTTCAGTTGAGATACCCTATATCTACCCTTCCCATATCTTTTACAGTCCACAGAGATAGATCTTCCATATCTCTCCGCAAAAACGTCTAGCTCGTATTTTCTCCTCTCATTTTTGAAGACCCATCTGTATCTCACGTCAAATCCATGCGACTCAAATATCCTCCCAACCATCCCCTCAAAGGCTTGCCATGTGATCTCAGCCTCAGAATTTATTTTAATATTCATAAATTACCTTTCGCCTTCATACGTGATCTCCAGGGTTTCAACACGCTCTACATCTTTTAAGGGAGATATTAGGCCAAGAATAGTATTTCTGGTGATCTTTTTCACAAACTTGCCCAATGGCAACGCTTCTCCGTTGATCTTTATATTCAATTTGATCTCAGATCTATTTACGCAGTCCTCAAACGTTGCCTCTCCTTCGTATATGCGTTTCGCCATTTTCTTACAGTCAAACCCACACTTAGAGCAGTCGAGTTTTGGCAGTCTTTTATATATCCTCTCAATCTCGATCTCTCTCACGATATAATCTAAAATTTTTCTCTCATCTCCATCGTATTCCAAAATAACGTTCTTCGTATCCGTCTTATCAAGTGCCACCTTTTGATTCCCCTCATTTTTGAATCCCTCTACTAAGATGATGTCCGGATGAACGATCTCTTCGATCATATTTGTTATATTGGAAAAATCCAAACGATCCTTTAAGATAAACGCGGTTTCATCTGACGAGGCGCCAACGACGAGGGAGGCGCCCGCGTTGGTGTGTCTGTACGTGTCCGTCCCCTTGGTATCTATCGTCGTAAAATCTGGATCCGCGATGTGTTTTATAGTTGCGACCTCGTATCCTCTCTTGCTCAACGCCTTCGTAATCTCGACGATCAAACTCGTCTTACCCGATTTCGATTCCCCCACGAATCCTATGATTGCCATGAAAACCTACGGTTTTAGTCACAAATCGAAGATTTGCAATATGCGACGAAATCTCCGATTTCGTGTAGTCGGAAATCGGAGATTTCCGTATGCCAAAAAACTTCGTTTTTGAGCACCGTGAAAATGCAATCAAATTCCTCAAAAATCTTCGATTTTTGAGCACTTCACTTCCTACGTGCCTCCTACGGTGGCACTGTGATTTAAATTTTGAGGTTAGTTTCTTTTGTTTTTAAAGTCCGATCGAAGATCGGACCCCAAGTTGAAAGAGTGGAACTCTTCATTGCCATAAATTAACCAACACCTCCTCTCCCTTCTCGATCAAATTTACGCTATAATCTATCTCGATAAATCCGTCTGAGTTCGAAATGCTCGTTATCGTGCTAGATTCTTTAAATACGGGGATCGCTTCCCCATCTCTCACCTTCACCGTTAAGAATTGTCTTCTTCCCAAAGTTGAAGTGATCTTCTTCGAGATCTTCGCCTTGATCTTTGAATATTTCTTCTCGGGTAACCGCGCCATCTTCCTAACCGCTGGCAACAAGAAAACATATGCGTCTATCAGGCAGGAAGTGGGATATCCGGGCATGCCGAAGATCGGCTTATCTTCAATCATACCAAATAAAGTTGGCATCCCCGGCTTTATCTGCACGCCATGGAATAGAATCTCTCCGATTTCGTTGATTACATCGATCAGAATATCCCTCTCCCCGACCGAAGAACCACCCGATAAGAGAACGATATCGTTCTCCAAAGCCTTCTCTATCGATCTTCTTGCATCTTCAAATCTGTCTCCGACGATCTCATACAAATTTGCTCTCCCTCCATTTGATCTCACCAGAGCACTTACCGTGTGGGAGTTGATATCATAAACCTTTCCTTCTTCTAAAGGCATTCCGATCGCAGATACCTCGTCTCCCGTCGGTAATATCCCCACCTTTGGCCTCTCATAGACCTCGATCTCTCCGATGCCTAAGGATGCAAGAACGCCTATCTTTCCAGGATCCAATAGTTCTCCATCCTTCAATATCACTTCCCCCTCTTTAATATCTCCCCCGGCATTCGAGACGTTTTCTTTGGGATGAACGGGCTCAAAGATCTTGACAGTATCTTTCTCTCCCTCGGTATTCTCGACGACAACCACCGCATCACTATTTTTCGGCATTCTTGCCCCCGTTGCGACCTCGACGCACTCTCCTCGATCGATCCTGACACCCGGAACCTCTCCCGCATGGATAGATCCTTTAATTCTCAGCACCTTTGGATCGAATTGGCCTGCGCCGAATGTATCCTCAGCAATGACGGCGTATCCATCCATCGCTGATCGATTAAATGGGGGGACATCGAAATGAGCTTTTATATCTCTTGCAAGTATCCGATCCACTGTTAGATCGATTGGTATCTTCTCCCTTCTATCTATCGGCTTTATCTTCGATTCTACGATCTCTATCGCATCTCTAATCGGAATCACTCTTCCAAAAGGTCTCGTTTTCATCTATTTTTCACTCTTTTCTCACTACATGCACCGAGGTAGCCTTAAATGAGGCATATACCTCTTCTCCTATTCTTAATTTAAGATCCTCCGCAGATAACTTCGTTACAGATGCGATCAATCCGTTATCG
>JGI24025J20009_10002694_pt1 | contig 12518 bp, 9 predicted proteins | sample Cruoilmetagenom3_FD_20009 | JGI IMG/M metagenome (IMG submission 20009)
GTATGGACAAAAGTTAAAATCAAAACCCTTTTTCACCCAAAAGGTGAACGCTCATAGTCTTGAAAACTTTTATATAATCTGTGAATATCTGTGTTCATCCTGTTAAATAGAATTGCTCTTTAGCAATACCTCCGTATTTATTTTGAGTTATTTAACGGGGTGAATCTGTGGTTAATGCATAATCTGAGATAAATATATGACAATTTATAATATATCTCATTTTCTCGATCAACTGGCTGAAGATAGAGAAATAGACCTGTCAAGGGTTAAAGAGGTTTTCGGGGAGACGATAGCGACCATAGCGAGAAAGACCCTCGGTAGGGATGCTGAGGTCACGGTAGATATAGACGAGTCCAGCGGTTCCATCTCTGTATTTGTCGTAAAAGAAGTGGTGAAAAAGGTGAAATTTTCCTCTGGGGAGATAACCCTGACGGAGGCGAGGAAATACAATGATTCTGCAAAGATGGGTGATAAGATAAATATTCCGGTAGAATTTGAAACATTTGGCAGAAATACCATTCTCCTGACAAAACAACTTCTCTTTCAAAAACTGCGGGAGGCAGAAAGAGACGCAATATATACCTCCTTCGAAAAAAGGGTGGGAGAAATTGTCACGGGCAGCATCAGGAGAATAGAGAACAAAAGGATGTTAGTCACCCTTGACAGGGTGGAGGGTGTGCTGCCAAAAAGGGAACAGATACCGGGAGAGTACTTTCGCCAGGGTAGCGTGATAAAGGCATATATACTTGCTGTAGACCAGAAAGAGGGCATATTACTCTCGCGTACCCATCCGGGTTTTCTTGAGGGATTATTCGAGTCGGAGGTGCCAGAAATTAAGGAGGGAATCATTGAAATAAAGAATATAGTGAGAATTCCCGGAGTAAGGGCGAAGGTGGCTGTTGCGAGCAATAACCCGAGAATTGACCCTGTGGGGGCATGTGTGGGAGTAAAGGGGTCAAGGGTTCAGGTTGTTGTGAAAGAAGTTGCCGGTGAAAAGATAGATGTGATACAGTGGAGTCAAGACCCTTTGGTCTATGTATCAAGGGCACTCTCTGGTGTTAAGATATTGAAAGAGGATATAGAAAAGAGCACAAAAAAAATACAGATCGTTGTGAGTGATGAAGAACTCCCCATTGCAATTGGCAAGAACGGACAGAATGCCTTTCTGTCCTCAAAATTGACCGAATACAGGATTGATATCGTCTCTGAAAGCATGAGCAATATTGCTTCGGTGGCGAATTTGGAGGGCCTATCGGCGGGACGCAAAACAAAACTTCTGGAAAACGGATTTGTAAATGCATACGACATCGTCTTTTATGGTATCCCAAAACTCCTTTCCATTAAAGGAATAGGAGAAAAGCTCGCAAAGAAGATATACGAAGCCTCTTTCGCCGTTGTAAAAAAGACAAAACACCACATTCCAGACAAATCCTGAACTCTTTTATTTCACTACATCACACATTAACTTTTTTACTTCTATGAATGAACATCGAGTACATGAAGTTGCAAAGGAATTGAACCTTTCAAGTGAAGCACTTATACACCTTATGAGACAGCTTGGTTTCAAGGTACGAGGTTACATGAGTGTGGTTACTTCAGAAATGTTGGATAAGGTGAAGGGAAAGATGGACGAGGATAAGCGAAATATAAAGAAGAAAGACAGGGAGAAAGAAAAACTTCGCAGGGTCAAGAAAAGAAAAATAGAGAAGCGATTAAAGAGAGCAGAAGAAAAAAAAAGGGCTGCTACTAAGGTCAAAGAAACACTCACAAAGATAAAGGCGGGTGAGCAAAAGACCAGAAAGAGGGTAAAGCTCGAAAGAGCCGAGACCAAACCCGAGAAAGAGGCGAAAAAAATTCAACTGCCAGAACTCGTAAGTGTTGAGGAACTTGCAAAGCTCCTATCTGTATCCCCGCTTACACTCATTGGTAAATGCCTCGAACTTGGTCTTATGGTAACTATAAATCAGCGTTTAGATTACGAGACGGCAAGTATGATAGCATCCGAGTACAACTACGATACCGAACTCATATCATACTATGAAGAAGTCACTGAAGAGAAAGAAGAAGAGATAGAAAGGGCACCCGTTGTAACGGTTATGGGACATGTGGATCACGGTAAGACCACACTTTTGGATTACATGAGAAAGACAAATGTCGTGGCGGGCGAGAAGGGTGGGATAACACAACATATAGGTGCATCGGTAATCACACACACGGGCAAAAAGATCACATTTCTGGACACGCCTGGGCATGAAGCGTTTACCGCCATGAGGGCCAGGGGAGCACAGGTAACCGATGTAATTCTAATCGTCATTGCCGCAGACGACGGGGTTATGCCTCAGACAGCGGAGGCGATAGACCATGCCCGTGACGCAAATGTCCCCATTATGGTGGCAATAAACAAAATAGACCTTGAGACTGCTCGCCCCGACAGGGTAAAACAGCAACTCGCACAACACAATCTTCTGCTGGAGGAAATGGGTGGTGATGTGCCAGCGGTTATGGTCTCGGCAAAGACGGGAGAGGGTGTCGATGAACTGCTCGATTCCCTGTTGCTCATTACTGAAATGAAAGAACTACATGCACCATGCAAAGGCAGGGCGAAGGGTTATATAATAGAGGCACGCCTGGACAGATACAAGGGGACCGTCGCAACTGTTCTTATCACCGGGGGACTATTAAAGAAAGGAGACAGTTTTGTCGCGGGTACAACACACGGTAAGGTGCGCGCCATGTACGATGAATTTAATAAAGTCGTTGAAGAGGCACTTCCCTCGGCACCCGTCATGGTGCTGGGATTCGAACATATTCCCAGTGTTGGTGATAAATTCGTGGTGATGGGGGATGACAGAACGGCGAGAGAGATCGCCCGTAAAAGACAACTTGCTAAAAGGGAGATGGCTGCCCATCCACCTGTTGTGCGGACACTTCAATCCATACAGGACAAAATACAGAAGGGGGAGGCAAAGGAACTGAAAATTATAATAAAGGGAGATGCGGGTGGTTCCGTCGAAGCCCTGTCCGATTCCCTCAGGGAACTCTCAACAGATGAGACCAAAATTACCGTGGTTCACAGCGGTGTGGGAGAGATTACCGAATCCGATGTTCTGCTTGCGTCTGTTTCTGGGGCTATAATAGTCGGCTACCACATTGGCGCTCCGAGCAATGTTGGGACAATTGCAAAGCATGAAGGTGTGGAAATAAGACTGTACGATGTGATATACAGGGCACTTGAAGACATTAAACTTGCACTCGTGGGTCTCCTTGAACCCGAATACGAGGAAAGATTGATCGGAGAGGCTGACATAAGACAGGTATTTACCATACCAAAAATCGGCAAAATTGCGGGATGCTATGTAAAGGAGGGGAAGGTCGTAAAGAATGCACCCGTCAAAATTGTCAGGAATTCAAGCGTGATGGGAGAGGGTAAGATAATATCTTTAAGGAGAGTCAAGAACGCAGTCAATGAGGCTTTAGCGGGATTCGAGTGTGGGATAGGCTTTGAGAATATAGAAGATTTCCTGGCTGGTGATGTCGTTCAGGTGTACGAGGTGATAGAGAAGAAGAGGGAAATCTAAACACAGTAAATGCGGGAACAAACTGACAGGAGAAATAGAAGAATCGAGACCCTTTTCAGGGAAGAGATCGCCAGGATTCTTTCGGAAAGAGGGGACCCCGATATCGGCTTTATCACCGTGACAAGAGTTGAGATAAAAAAGGATAGGAGTAAGATATTCTGCTATGTGAGGTTTTTATCCGACGAAGAGAGGGGATTTGCGGCACTTAAAGAGGCGAGACTCTCCATAAAGTCAGAAATTGCAAGGGGCATCTCCCTGAGATTTATGCCGGACATAGAATTCAGAATTGATAAGGGAGTTTATCCCATATCCGCATAGATTCACCTCTAATACCAATCTCTAATAACTGATGCCCGAGACCAATTTTCTATCGGGTTAACTTTCCGTTTTTTTGGGCAAAGATACTTATTCAGTCGATCTTCCCCGTTAATCCCTGTTAATCTGTGACTAATAAAGTCCAAGAGAAAGGCTCTTACCCTAGCTTCTCGACAGTCCTTACAAATTTTACAATCTTAACATAAGCCTCTGGAGACCTCACCCCCATAATCTTCTTTTTTAATCCCTTACTGATCGCATCCTGTTTCAAAAAATTTAATTCTCCTTCTATCCTGTATCCTTCATGAAGAAGCTGTTGCATCTTATTTTCGTACTTTTCAACAATATCATACGAACCCCTGTATCTTATAACAAACCATATCTCGTCTATTTCAGTTTCTTCCATAAGGTAGTCGAGACTGTCTATATTAAGGTTTATATTCAACTCTTTACCTCCATAAAACTGAAATGGAAACTCGGGTGTCATTACAATTGAGTTACCGGTTGCTTGTTCTTCAACCGTTTCTACGATCTCTCGCCAGGGTACGATATAGGCTTGATTGTGAAAATGTCTTGCCGTGTAGTAATCAAAGAGTCCGTATAGATTACAACAGATCAATAGAGAGAGAAGTATATTGCCATGTTTTGTTTCTTTTACACCCACGGCTACAATAGTATATGCAACGGGAGCAAGAAAGATAAGTCTACTTGAAGAGAACGGAAAAAGTATATGACTGAACACGGTAGACAGAGCGGTTGCTCCGAGAACAAGTGGAATGATAAAAAGTGAAACGGTGTATTTGGGATACCTCAGCATCCCTTTGAAGAATAGAAAATAGAATATCATTACGGATGGTAGTGTAATAAAGAATTCCCATGGGAAGACCGTTTCACCAATGGGGTATGAGTAAAGTGGATACAGTAATTTAAGAGAAAAATCCAGAGGAATGGTTTTGATGCTATATCTATTGTGGCTATCTCGTCACCCCAGAAGGCGAGGTTACCCAGTCTATAAACCAGTATCATGAAGAATACAATTATTATTAACCATTTATTCTCTTTAATCCTATTTATCACAGTTAAGAATTTTTTCATAAACCTTTTCTCTCTGTCTCTCCTAATGTTTGGTGTTTTGAGTCACTCAGCAGAAATATGGAGACCCCATTGTACTCCGTTATCTTTTTGTAACCCATCTCATCCAATCTGAAAAATTCCGTATCCTTCTCATCAATGACATCTACTATTAGGCGGGGCTTGTTGCGTTGTAAGAGCATCGGGATGTCCTCGTAGGCGGTGAGATGATATCTTTCCCTTATATTCTCATCCAGTCTTGCGGCTATATCATATGTGGGTATTGCAAGCTCGGGAATGGTCTGCCTCCTTGCCAGAAAACCAAACTGGATTCCACAGGAAACCACTTCGTCGTTCTCATCGGTAACTTCCTCGATAATTTCAGTAATTTTTCTCGCATTTGAAATCGTATATCCCTTCTGCCAATCCCTGACAGTAAAGGAATACATGAGAGAGCACGGTATGTAAGATGATATGTAGATGATAAGAAGCCATTTGCTCCATACCTTTCCCTTTAGAGAACCAAGATGAGGTAAGAGAAAAAACAAAATAAATGGATAGATCTCTGTCATATAGCCAAAATGTGTGGGAGTAAGCAGGAAATAGTAAAATATAAAAAGCACTGCAGCACAAATTAGAGACATAAATTCCTCGCCTCTCACTTTTTTCAAATTGAAAGCTACTGCGAGCAGAACAAAAAGCACAATATTTGACGGGAAGATGATAACCTTTAAAAGTATTAGAAATCTATGGGTTATGAACCAATAAAAAGAAGGGACGGATCTTTTGAGATGATATAACAAATTACAGAAAAGAAACTCATCCGGGTATTTAAGAAAATAATATAATGATGGAAGGGCACCGAGAATAAAACCCGTAACTATGTAAGGTATCATCTTCCACTCTCTCTTAGACAGCAGAAAAATGATTGCGATAATAAACAATATAAAGAATACAGAGCGAAAACTCATAGAAAGGCCTATACAAACACCTGAAAGGAGGGAGTATATGGTCTTTCGTCTCTTTAGAGAAAGGAAAAACGAGATGAGGAACAGCACATTCAGCAAATTCACCCAAGCCCTCTGTGTTGCCTGTACGGAGCCGTAGAAAAGCACAGCATTGCCGGCCCAAAGGATGCCAGTATAGACGGTCTCTCCCTTAGATTTATTGAGATGAAAGGTGTACAAAAGAAGAATAACACCCGAAACAACTGCAAGAAGGTAAGACACTATTCTGGCGAGGAAGAGGTTCACCCATCCACCACCCGAAAAAGGTAGAAAAGCAATTGCAGAGAGGGGCATCTGTGGAAAGAAAAAATCCCCGTACAATTGCCTTCCTTTCGCTATTTCCCTTGCTGCGGGCAGATAATAGCTCAACTCATCGGTGAAAACATTTTGAGTAAAGACGATGGAAACGAGAATACCGCCGCTTATGACACAGAACAATATGAGAATCTTGGATATGTTGTCTCGATCTTCAATCATGAAAGCCCCGTAAATTTTATAACACAACTTAATATACCCAATGCCATATATCGTTCTGGGGGAATTAGAGAAGGTTTCTTTTAATAAGTACCTGGTAGGTACCGGCGATTCTTCTGGCAATTCTATCCCAGGCAAAATACCTGCGGACCAATTCTCTACCTTTGTACGACATCTCCTCTCTCAATTTTCCATTTCTTATCACACGAATGATCGCGTTTCCAAGTTCCTCGGGGTCGTTCGGGTTGACGAGTATTGCACTACCCTCCTCTAAACCCACAATATCCCTGATCGGCCCAATGTCTGAAGCAACAATGGGGACTCCAAATGCCATCGCCTCGATAAGCACCATTCCCTGCGTCTCGTAAAGTGTCGGGAAAACAACAGCACTTGCCTTCTCGTACAACTCATATATCTTCCATCTCGGCAGAGCACCTGTAAACTCCACCCTCGATGTGAGATTGTTCTCTTTGACGAATTTCTTCAGGTAACTGAAATATCTACCGTCCACCACGGGTCCGGCAATCACACACCTCACACCCGGCACAAGCTTGAGGATGAACACCATTGCCTTCAACAGCGTCATCTGGTTTTTCCCCCTGCCTATCCTCGCCGGATAGAGTATAACGGGATTCTCCATCTCCGGTAATGGATGAACGGGAGAGATTTTGTTCAGCTCTATGCCGTGTGGTATAGAGGTAATCCGGGACGAAGATAAACCAAAGTGGGAAATGAGTCTTCTTCTTATACTCTCGGTCGGTGTGATTATATGGTCTGACATCCGGAGGACCAAACACTCGGCAACATGTTTAAAGACATTTGAGAGATTGGGGTTCAGTATGCGTTCCGCACTGTGAATTGTGTATATAACTGGAACTTTCCACCGGAAGAGACGCTTTGCAAGCAACGCAGACACACCCGTAAACTGTGAGTGTGTGTGGATTATGTCTACGGGTTTCTCTTTTTTCAACCCGTATAACTCGGGTATTGTCCGCCAGGCAAATGATAGCACCTGTAATAACGGATGAGCATCACACAGGGATGGAACCCTCACTTCGTGGAAGACGATGCCGGTTTCTCCTCTGCTCACATTCGATTTCATATCAATTATGTCTACGCCGTATCCGTGCTGAACGAGTTCCTTCGATAGTTCGTATATTGCGTTCTCTGCGGCGCCAATCCCTCCCGGAGGGATCGACATAATGCCCGTTCCCATATGCACTATATTGAATCTCACCTTATAAACCGCCCCTGTGTTCAATAAAACCTATCCCTTAATAAATATACAATAAAAACTTCGATTCCGCATCATTTGATATACACAAGTTTGTCAATATAACACTTGCTCCCCGTGTCGAGGCTGATAAAATACACCCCACTTGCGATCCCGTCGCCGTCTCTTCCCAAACCATTCCATTTCACCGCGAAAATCCCTTCCCCTCTGTACTCATCAAGGAGTGTTCTTACAAGCCTTCCTGCTATGTTGTATATTTTAACCCTGACATGTTTTCGCCCGGATATTTGATATCTTATATTTACAACTCCCCTTGCAGGATTTGGATAACTTCTATAGAGAAAGTCTGTACTGGGCTCATATGTGGATATTCCCGGTTCTTCGCCGGGTAATACAAATCCATAAAGTCCAGTATTCCATCTGTCATGTCTTGCAGAACCCCACTCAATATCGCCTTTTTCAACTTCCCATATAAATAGATAGGTACCCTGTATGTTTGATGCAAGCAGTTCATTTTTTCCGTCACAATCTATATCGTCTATCACGGGAGACCTTTTTATATTGTGGTGTGTCTGAATTGGAAAACCCGGTGTGAATGAACCATCCGCCTCTAACGAGTAAACTGCCCCATCACTTCCACCCACGAGCACCTCAATATCTCCATCGCCATCTACATCTGCAATTAAAGGAGGAGATGCCGCCAGTCCGTCCTCATGTCTCATTCTCAATTGAACGGGCCATCCGGGAAGCGGGATNCCATTTTTATCCCGGGCGATGACCTGGTCAAAACCAACGAGCACTATCTCGAGGTTACCATCGCCGGTTAAATCACCAATGGCAGCACCCGGCCCTTCAGATGACGGAGGCGTATACGGTTGCGGCCAGCCATTTAGAGGTTCTCCGTTCTTATCTATAACCCACACCACAGACTCTGTAAAAACAACTATCTCAAGCCCACCACTTACGGGGTCTATATCGGCAATTGAAGCACTTCCTATTATAGAATCCCCAAGCCACAGGGGAAAATTATCGATATTTTCTCCCGTTGGTTTCCACACATAGAGACTGTCACCACCCGCGATGATTTCCAGCGTATCGTCTCCATCTACATCTGCAACTGCGGGAGATACAAATGTATTGTTTACCCCAAGGTAGGAAAATAAAACGGCGTTACCGAGATGGTCTATAATGTATAAATTTCCCGGGTATGTTATCAAAATTATTTCCAAAAACCCATCATTGTCTATATCCTGTAAAACGGGCGCCCCAATTACACCCGTACCCGCATCTGGAAGATGGGCGGGGAAACCGGGCTCCACCTGTCCAAATCTGTTAAAGACATACACAGAACAACATGACGATGACCAGAAGGGGGCAAGGACTATCTCCTTCTCACCATCCAAATCGATATCTCCCGCCGCGGGCATACCCCAGAGGGGATATCCAACGAAGGCGAATTTCTCTTCCCCTAAAATGGGTGTTCCATCACAGTGCCACCCGTACAGCCATCCGTCGTCACACCCGCAAATGACCTCTTTTCCGGGATACGATGTATCTATATCTACACAGAATGGCATCCAGAATGGTTTTTCCTGAGGTCCCTTCTTTGGCCAACTCACCTTTGCGGCGGGATTCGTCTTTCCATAAACTGGTTGGGACGGTTCACCCTCATTCATCGATGAATCAACGGCACCTATCCTGTAATAGTATCCCCTCCAGGGAGAAAGGCCCCCATCCAGAAATACAGAATTCCCGCCCTGTAGAAGTAGGTTGAGTTTTCTGTACCCCATATCCTCCGAATCACTTCTATAGATGTTGTAGCCCATTGACTTTGCCGCTGGCTGCCAGGAGAGTCTTATGCTCTCTCCATCTGGGGTGGCATGCAAACCCTCTGGAGGTGGTAGGCACCTGACCACGAATGTATCTCTCCATATCCTGCCAATTCCATCCGAAAGTGTCAAGATAAATACAGAGTCCTCCCCCGTGCAGAGGAATGCTTCATCGAATGAAATTACCGTATCTGGAGGGATATTGCCAATATACTGCATGCTGTCAATCGCACCAGCAGATGTCACTTGGGCGGTGACACTTTCTGCCTCTCCAAATCCAGAATTCCTCAAAGAAATAGACATTGAGAGGGTATCGGGAGATACCTCCAATATCTTGTGTCCGTAATGCATGAGTTCTGGATAACGGATATAGAATAAAATGGAATCCTCTGAACTCAATGTATCATTGTATGAGATGCAGAACGCAAGGGTAAGCAGCGGTTTTTTCCACTCTCTGGCGATAGAAATGATGGTCGAAACGGTGTCGCACTCCAGGGGAGAGAGGTTTTCCAGAGTGACAATCGTATCCCCAACGCCGACGAGCGTGTCATTCGCTATTATCCTTATGAGTATATCCCAGGCAGCTTCACCACCGCTGTTTATAAAACTGTACGAGATGGGTGTGGTACAACCTGCAGATAAAAACCTCGGTGAAAAGTCTTCTATCTTTATATATGGTCTCTGCGGTTTTACAACAAGCCAGCCCTCGTAAGGGAGATAGTTGTGAGATGTTACAACGACAGAAAGTACCCCCCTTGCATCGGGTATCAGCTCAAAAGATGCCAATCCATCATTATCGGTATAAGCGGTTGCATACAAGTCCTCGTTTGATATACAGATATAAGCATTTGCCACGGGGATTTCACCATCGGTTACCATAACATCAAATATCTGCTCTCCCACATCCACCGTGTCATCGTATGATACAGTCAGCGTATCCGGAATATCTGTCCACAGGAGAAGCTCCGGGTCTCCAAGAAAATTCAGAGCATAGTTCTCCCATCTCCACCATACATCACCTCCCCCATAAACCTTCGATGCCGCATCTGCCTCCGCGGGTGAGAAGAGGGAGTCTGTGAAGATGGCATGAAAGAACGCCTTATTTATCGGCAGGGAGCATTCGGGAAAGTCCGACCTCGTCGAGGCAATTACGCCTATCCCACCACCTCCATCTCTCAGGATGTAGTGCTCACAAAAGCTATCTGAATAATATGCGTTCGTCCAGCAGGATGTCAGATACATAAATCCACAAGGGTTTATAAGGGAATCCCAGTCGCACCTCCACACCGGCGGCCATCGTCCAAGCATGACCCTTATGTTCTCCAAATACCCGTGACATACCGCATATATCATACCATAGCCCGTCGTCACCGAATCGAGGAACTCGTCCCTCGTGGGATGTCCGTAGTATTCATACAGTCCCGTTACCGTGAAATCGGGTGGAAACTCAGATGCTATATTTTTGCAGTGACGCATGCCATCCTCACCCCAGTCTCCATCACCGGAAAAGAGCTCCGAACCCACAAGCATCGCCTTATTCTGGTAGCCACCGAGTGGGGCCTTCTCATATGCAAAGAGCTTTGAAATAACATCTTCTACCTCTGCCCCGCTGTGAACGGGCAGCCTGCCTATAAACACATCGTAGCCCATATCGACATCATCCTCACACTCTCCAAATATCCCGTTGTTATTTGCATCCCAATCTCCTTCGAGACAGGCATAATACATATCGGTCGGTATTAACTCTCCCAATGTATACTCTGCCCGGACAAAGGCGTACCTTGCCGGAATTATATCTACATCACCCCCGATGATGATAAAACCCGTGCCCCACTTCTCGTGCGCATCCCGTATGAAATTTCTCACTTTCTCCTGCGGGTCACATCCCGTATAGTACGATTCAATCCACTCTAATGTCCTTATGGTCGCCCTCACACCCTTTCTCGTCTTCCAGTCTACAAGGGGTTCGAATGATCCCTTCAGCAAATCACATGTTACAACACATAGGTCTATCCTGTCGGATGAATAGGCGGGCAATTCCGTCTCGTTTTTCTCTCTTATAAGAGATGGTCTCTCATTTGGTCGCCCGCACTTATGAACCTCAAATTTCGAGAAAAACCTGTCAAGTCTCCTCTCGGTATATTTACTTCTCTCTGTGGAGATAATGTGTGATGAACGATAGCAGAACGAGAAATCAACCTCTCCAACGAGTGAGAGGCTGCTGTCTGCTGGATCGTATATCAAAGGATGCACCGCTATCGTGGCAATTCTCTCTCCAAAATATACATCCTGTTTTCTGAGTTCCACCACGAACTTCGGATATCTCTCCGTGCATTCAAGCGGGACGAAGGGGTCTTCTTCTCTATCAAATCTCTTCGGAGCTTGAGAGGGATAGGGTATGTATTTACCCTCGAGTTTTTTTGTCTTTACAGCCTCCACTTTTATCCCCTCTATCTTCATCCCCCGCGGCACGGCAAGATAAAGGAGTTCTTCGGGAAGCTCTGGAAAACCTATACCGGATGTCTTTCCCATATCCGACATAGATACCCCGTCATAATTTCCCTTTTTTTCAATCCTTATGTCGCCCACATCAAATGTAAGGGGGATAGTAAACAATGAAATTACCAGGAAAATCATAAGAGCCCTCTCATGTTAGGCATTGGTTTACCCTGCCTGCCCTGTAGCGTTAATGTACAGGGTGAAATGCGAACTTGTAAGCTATTTCATCAGGGTCATTGGTTTACCCTGCCTGCCCTGTAGCATTAATGTACAGGGTGAAATGCGAACTTGTAAGCTATTTCATCAGGGTCATTGGTCATTTTATAATACCCAATTTTCTCGGTATATATGTTACAGCGAGGTCCAATTTCCTCTGACAGTTCAACCAGCATCCATTGCATCGGGTAAATGAACGAATTGTATCTTTTGTCTTTCCATCTCTCCATATCTGTCCGAAACTTCTCTTATATAGATTACCAAGCTTTATTTTCCTTGCCTCACACAGTTCAAC
>JGI24025J20009_10002695_pt1 | contig 12515 bp, 21 predicted proteins | sample Cruoilmetagenom3_FD_20009 | JGI IMG/M metagenome (IMG submission 20009)
CCGCAGAGCACGCGGAGAGCGCAGAGGCATCAGAAAACCAAAGCGAGGATTGAAACGGTCTTAAAACTCTGCGCCCTCTGCGTGCTCTGCGGTGATAAATCACTGGATTTTTAGACAGTGCCCAATGTCAGTATAGATATCGGCTTCATTTTACAGACCTCATATCCTATTTGAGTTCTGGCGAGTGCAAGCAATACGACTAGTTCAGCTCCGGCTTGCTCTATCAGGTATTTTCCTGCCTTTAAAGATGTACCAGTCGTTGTCACATCATCCAGTAGGAGTACTTGCCGACCTCTGACTACACTTTCATCCGTCACAGCAAGTGATTTTATTTCTGACTGCATATCGTTGCTTTCGCCTACGGTTTTCTTTGGAATCTCAAAAACCCTTGATATAACATCTGTTCCATCAACTACTGAATGCGAACACAATTGTTTCGCGATCGTCCTTATACCCGATGGTGCAGTTCCTACGGCATGAGTCGGGATAACACAGATCACATATTCTTCCGTACTTGAAAGAAAGGAACGCAAGCTATTCGTACAGTAGTTAATTCCTTTTATATGCTGATCTTTTACATCAAGAATCACACGAGAGAACGCATCGAAATTCGGATTATGGCCATCATCCCAGGGATAATATATCCCGAGATCAAATATATCCTGCAGAGCCACTGCATTATTTTTCGAATCTCGGAATATCCGGCAATGTGTTGTTTCTTTCTCCATTTTCAGGTCACCATGAACAGTGAACAATAGGTATTTGGGACAAAATCAGATAACGTTGTATATCTGAACATACGTACTTACTCAATATTGTGTGGATATCTACATATAAAACCACGAGATTACACAAGATTGACACAGAAATCTTGTGGAAATCTGTGTAATCTTGTCGTTCCTACCACAGGGTACCCGAGCATGTTCGAACATACTTACATATCTCTCCTATTAGTATTTTATCTGACCGTAGCCCATGTATATCATCCTCTGGTCGAATTTCACTCATCGCATACACATCTTCATTCTTCTCCTATATCAAGTTATTCAACCCACCACACAAGATCCCTCAACACAGCCCCGGCTTGCCCGGATTCGTCTGCCCATAAACTCTGCACCCTCGCGTCTCACCGTCTACCTGCAAGAAGCCCTCGCACATACAGCCGCGCCCAGACAAACGCTACTGCAGGACCAATTATATTTGCAGCAACGATACCCCACCAGATCCCGGTAAGCCCCATATCAAAGTTAAACGCGAAGAGGGCTGCAAATATTGGGGTCAGGATGAGCGTGCGCAGGATCGTGACAATGAGCGCGTTCATACCCTTCCCGGTCCCCTGAAAAAGCGAGGAAGAGAGCATCCCAAACGGCACGGTCACATAGAAGAGACTCACGATCCTTAAGAAGATGATTAGATCAGGTGCGATATGTGCTGCGCTCTCGGACTGTGTGAACACCGCAGCTATCTGGGGGGCGAAGATGAAGGTTGCCACCGCTATCACCGCCTCTATCAAAAAACCGATCTTTGTTGCATAGAGATGAGCGATACTCACTTTATCACAGGAGCGTGCACCGAAAGCAACCCCCGTTACCGAGACGACCGCTGTTGTGATACCGATTAAGGGCAGTGTCGCAATCGATACCACCCGCCATCCTGTGGTATAGACCGCAACCCCCTCGATGCTGCCCACCGCTACTACCATGACGTTCATTATCACCATTGTAAGCGACATCGAGAGTTGCGTTGCAGAAGCCGGAATGCCTACCTTAAAGATATCCCTGACAATTACCTTATCGAACCTGAAACCGCTGAATTTGAATGATACGTACGTGTCCTTCTTAAAAAGCAGCCAGTTTACCATGACCGCAGACGAGACTGCCAGTGATACGAATGTAGCCCATGCAGCACCCGCGATGCCCATGCCGAGAGTGTAGATGAAGATCGGGTCCAGTATGATATTGAGACCTGCGCCCAGCATCATGACGTACATGGCTCGCTTGACATCGCCCTCTGCCCGCAGTATAGCGCTTGCGACGCTTGTTATGAATATGAATATACTGCCTGCGAAGATGATCCTGGCATACGAGACAGCCATCCCTGTTGCACTGCCAGCACCGATCAGGACGAACAAGTCCCGAGCAAAGGCAAAGAGCGGGATTGTGAAGAGAACCGCAAGCAAGAGCATCATAACAATCGTGTGAACCGCCACGTTGTCTGCACCCTCCTTATCACTGGCACCGATCATCCGGGATATGGCAGACCCGCCGCCCACCCCGAGTCCGTTGGAAAGCGCCATAGCTGCAAAGAAGAACGGGAAGACAAAGCCGATCGCAGCGAGAGCGTCAGCACCGAGACCTGAGACCCAGATCGCATCGACGAGATTGTAGACCGTCTGCGCTGACATAGCTACGATCATCGGCAGCGACAGTTTTATGATGGCTTTTTTAGGATCGCCGAGAAGTGTTTTTACGCCTTCAGAGTATTTCTTTCTGCCATTGTCGCTATCTTCCATCCTGCTAACTCTTGCAAGGCAAGTATTAAATGTTTATCAGTAGATCATTTCTCCATGATCCGCGTAGGCAGGGATAAGAGAGCGGCTCTGGTGTCGATAGGAGTGACCGCATTTCTGGTGGTCATAAAATACGCTGCCGGAATGCTCTCAGGAAGTATCGCTCTCGTTGCTGATGCGATCCACTCCCTCACAGACGTGATAAGTTCCATCGCGGTCTTTATCGGTCTTAAGATCTCGGATCGCAAGCCCACGGAGGAGTTTCCGTACGGATTTTACAAGGCAGAGAATATCGTAAGTCTCTTCCTCGCTCTTTCGATCCTTTATGCCGGGTACGGGATTATCCGCACATCGATCAGATCGGCGGTCGGAGCGGTTATCCTGGCAGATCTTCCGTTTGCACTCTCAGTCGCACTGGTATCCCTGGTGTCATCCTTACTTTTAAGCAATTATAAGCTTAAGATCGGAAGAGAGGAAAATTCACCCAGTTTAATCGCGGATGGCAAGCATTCAAGAACCGATGCTTTCTCTTCCGCAGTCGTATTCGCGGGAATACTGGGAAACTATCTTGGTTTCTATTTCCTTGACTCGGCTGCCGGTATTCTGGTAGCTCTCTTCATCTTCAAAGCAGGATACGGGATACTAAAAGATTCGATAAAGGTTCTCCTGGACGCATCCATCGATTACGAGAGTCTCAACCGGATCAGGGAGATCGCATCCGAAACTCACGGTGTCGAGAAGATACATTCCTTGAGCGCGAGGAGTTCCGGAAAGTTCATATTTATCGAGATGGGTGTGGGTACGAGCCTCACAGACCTTGAACGGGCGCACCGACTGAGCGATAAGATCGAAGAGAGGATCAAATCCGAGGTAAAAAATGTTGACAGGGTCCTGATACATATAGAGCCAGAGGAGAAGGAATTTACAAGGTATGCGGTCCCGTGCACCGAGAACAACGGTCTCCTGTCCGAAATCTCCAGGCACTTTGGGGAGGCGGAATATTTCTGCATATTCGATATGCGAACAGATGACAACGATCTTGTCGATATGCGGTTTCTGAAAAATCCGTTTGCCACCTTGGAGAAGCGGAAAGGGCTTAAAGCCGCCGAACTGCTGGTTGAGAACAGGATCGATAAACTGATCACAAAGGAGAGTATCGCGCAGAAGAGCGCGTTTTATGTCCTGGACGATGCTTACGTGGAGTCTGGGGAGACCGATGCCGGCACCATCGGGGAAGCCATCGAGAAGATGAGGGGGGGATGAGAGGGGATGGGGGCAACGCGGCATGATCAGCCACCTCGCCTCCGGTATTCTATCAGCGCAAGAAGCAGCACCACAAAGATGCAGCCGAAGAAGAACCAGACGCCGGGATGGGGTCCGAGCACCTGCACAAGATCGATCGATGGGATGCCCGTGCCTTCCGGGATGGGGGATGCTGCAAGCGTTGGTTCCGGGGCTGGCAACGTCACGGCTGGCTGAGGCAGAGGTGTACTGGTCTGCGCTGGCGTATATTTCTGGACTACCGCACCCATAGCCGCTTCCTGTGCGTCTGATAACATATCGGTCACGCACCCGCCTGCACCTGCCTTGCTTTCGGCGATACCGACCGGTGTTGGCGCACACACAGGTGCTGGCGATGCACCACCTATCATCATTGGCTCAGGCGTTGGCGCTGGTAGTGGTGTTGGCGCTGTTACTGGTGCCGGAATGCCAGATTCCGCCTCCTCTGCCACATTCCTGACCACCTTACCTGTGCCAGCGAGCAATGGCTGGTGCCACCACTCGATGATCGCGGATATGCCAGCCGCACCGAGCACCACGCCGAGATACCTCCTTAGAATATCAGCAACCGATTTCCTATCTGTTTTGTCGGGAACAACGACGATTAACTTACGTATCGGTGCATATATCTTGATCTTTCTACCCTTAACGCTCCATCTTGTCTGTTTNACCATGATAAGGCCGGACTCNATCAGCGCATCCAGATTGTACTTGANGGTCGTGAGNGGAATCTCCAGTTTTTCGGCGATATCCGATGCTGACATCGGCTCATCAGCGAGCAATTCGAGCACCTGCCGTGCAGAATCGTTCGAGAGAGTCTGGGTGATCTTCTTGGACTCCTCGCCAAGCGGAAGGATTAGCACCTTCTCGTCACTCTCGCGGTTCGGGGGCGAAGGGTCTGGAGGATGCATGTCAGGTAATTGCCGCCACCACTAATCTCTCTTTTGATAACTGCGAACCGATTTGCACCTAACACCTGCACCATCCACAATTCGCCTGAAGTATCTTCGTGGAATCTCCAGCGACACCACAGAGCCATGACAACCCACCCATTCATTTGTGGGCATTCAGCCATTCAGCAGTTGTAAGCCTATCCGTTGTGCACCACACCACCCAACCGCCCGGAAGCACCGCCTACAGCCTCTTCGTCCCGACCGCGACTTAACGAGATGCCGGTGCGAGTGGTGCCGGGGTCTGCGGGTCCTGTCTCATGCGTGCGCGGGCTTTTTCCGGGGTTGGGCGTGTGAACATCCGGAATTCCGGTTCACCACAATATTGATAACCACCTCCCGCCAATACCAGCAGTGCATCGTGATAGGGCCGATAGATCAGGGGTAGATTGCTTCCTTGGCATGGAAGAGGCCTCGGGTTCGAATCCCGATCGGTCCATTCACGCGTTCACCCCAGCGGGGGTTGCCCAGCCAGGTCAAAGGCGCTAGGTTCAGGGCCTAGTCTCGCAGGAGTTCGTGGGTTCGAATCCCACCCCCCGCATCAGGTTGTATTGTTTTTTGGATGGTTTTCCAACAGCATGATTCGCTCTGCACCAGAACCAATATGAAATATATTTCTCTATGTTTTGAATCTCTTTTTTGATTGTCGTAATTCCATCGATTGCCAGTTCCCAATCGCAATAGTCCCCTTCGACCTCAAACGAATAGTTTTCTCTTTTAACTACTTCATTTCTTTTAAATTCCTCAAAACTCATACCATATTTTTTTCCAAGTCTTTTTTCAATTAATTTATATTCTAGTAGCTGTCTTTTTAGCTCATTGGTGATTAATTTAATTGTACCTTCTCTCGGCGTTGTTTTAAGGATATTGGTGTACACCGTCTTGAATTTGGAGGGTAAATTTACTGCAATAGGCATCAGTATCACCAGTTCTTTTTTGGTATGCGTAGTTATAAACGTTCTTCTCATTGAGTTATACTCGGGCACACGGCATAAACTGCGATTTTCGTTCTTTGCGCCCTCGCGTCTTCGCGTCTTTGCGTTCCCGATTTAAACGCGAAGGCGCAAGGGCGCAGAGACGCGAAGGGGATCATCTCTGTCGTCACGTCCTTCATGTTGTTGTCATCCAACCGACCATCAAAAAAGCTCAATTTGTGGCGGTGCGAAGTATAGATGTTCATCGCATAAATATAAAAAAAGAAACAGAGGAGGGAGGATCTCTCCCTTCACAGGGTCTCACTCACTCTCGCTGCCGGAGCAATAGATATACAATTACAAGCGGTCTGACAATGGCGAACACTACCAGCTTGCAGCATTCTTCTCGGTTGCGGCAGGGGTTTCCCCCCTATCCAGTCTCTCGAAATCAAACAGTTGCGATCCGGGGCGGTTTGGTGGTTGTGATTTTCTCTGTATATCCGGTACCTCCTCGCCGGTACCTTGCTGATGTTCTCACCCCGATGATAGTAATGCCCACGATCTCGTCCTGTTCTTCATCGTACCGCATGATAACACCATTGCCCATATCCACACCAATGGCTGGTCTCGGTGCTCCAAAACTTATGTATAAAACGTCAGCTTCACCATCATAATCCCATTCCATGTTTTTTTCTTTTGAAATAAATTTTGGTTCTTTGGTAATTCCCGTGAAATCGATCTCCATGATAAATCAAGTAAATAAGGAATATCCCTCGATATTAGTGATTTTATTACTTTCTGGTTACTATGACTTCTTTCAATTCTATTAACCGCAGATGCACGCAGATAAACGCAGATACCCGATTAACAAATCCGCGTTCATCTGCGTTTATCAGCGGTTCATTATATTTTCAACTGACCGGAAGAACTCTGCAAAACCGATATCGAGCGGCTGAATAGATGGTTAATCTGATAGAGCTCGGGTTCACTGTCACGGAAGATACCAGAGAGTCTAAATTTTTTTATCGATGCCATATTAGCTGCCTCCATTTTGCCAGTTTGGCTGTGAAATATAATGTGATGAATATTTAGAAATTAATGGTGTTTTTCTATAGCATTTTATTGCTATCAACTCCTCCCAATTGCCTTCTTGGACAAAATCAGGATAATGCTCTTATTATTTTAGATTCTATTGGAATGCGATTCAGTCCTATTTTAGTATCTTTTGGGAGATAATTGAGAATTTCAAATCCGATCACAGACCCGTCTTCTGCTTTGGAGAGGCTAATATCCCTCCCACCATCGATTTCTGTGCAATATGCTTCTCTTTTATCACTGAATCGCACATAAAGTGTATTTCCAGTTTCATCGTATATTATTTTTATTGGTTTCATATATTAATTCACCTTTTTTATCACTCCCCTCACTTTGAACTTCCTATTCAAACGGTAATACAATGAAGCTTCCATATTGCTTGAAATGCTCATCAAATGCAAATACCTCTGTCACCTCCACTCGTTCCATCAAAGTAAAGCTTGTACAGTCAGTAAAGCTAAATGCCTTATCCTGATACTTCACAAATATCTCCCATGCCTTTATCTCATCTCGTGGCGTCACACGGATGAGGTTAGCAATGGATTCATCCCATAGTTTTTGCCCGATCTTGACAGCTACGTTATGGCCCAGACGGCTTCTGACAAGGGTTATTACCTCATCTGCGATGTAGTTGCTGGTCACCAACGGATGGACCAATGAGTCTTTAAACCTCACCGCAGCATGATGGTTGGCATCATCTTCATCCAAAAGTGCATACCAGGCACCGGTATCAACGAATATGTAAGGCAAGTTTTATCAGCCCTCATAGATGTATTGATCATGTCTGCATGAAACATCACTGATACCACTCTTTCCAATACCAATTATGCTCGATAATTCCTTTTTCTGTAATTGCAATAATTTCTCGTCCTCTTCTGGTATAACTACTAAATACATACGTTTGTGCTCAGGGAGGGCTATCTCCTGGAGAGGCTTGAATATGCCATCCTCATAAACCGCTACTATTGTTTCTATCATATAGCTTCTTCCCGCATATTTCTAACGACTTGAGATAAACGTTCTTCTGACTTTTTGCTTGCTTTCCATGTAATCGCCCTTACCTCTTTAAGAGTCCCTGCTTTTATAGCATATCTGAAAGCAATCTGCCAAACTGCATCTTTGACGGTCTCTGGCTGGTATTTGTAAATGCCACATCAACTACAGACTTTGCCAAGATTTTAACATCGCCGCGAATAACTGCTGCCATTGCAACACTCCTCTTGTCTTCACAGGCTAATTAACCTTTGCAAAAAAAGAAAAGATAGAAGGGAGGATCTCTCCCTTCACAGGGTCTCACTCACTCTCGCTGTCTCAGCACAAGGTATGCGACTGCGAGCAGTCCGGCGATTGCGAATACCGCCTCAAAGCCTGGTACGCATGGCTTCTTGGTCGGTTCCACTGCTGCATGGGCATCTCCATGCTTTGGTGGTGCGACGCCGGTGATGGTCATCTCGATGGACGGATATACATCTGTGTGGACTTTAATTGCCTTAATTATCACAGTTGATGTATAATAACGAATATGAGGGGGTAAACCAGACCCGCTGCAGTGTTATACCGCTTCGATAAGTCGTTTCTCAAGTATTCCACTTGCAAGATAACCTGGAGGGACGCCTTTTTTTAGGGCACTTTCCTGAAGTAATTGTGCGGTATTCTTATCCAGTTCTATCAGATAATGTCTCTTTTGAATATCCACATGCATTTCAACTTCTTCCAATACATCCTCGTACTCGGTGCTGTCGTGTGTATCCCAGAACTCAGCAGCTTCTTCGTATGTTTTGAATTCTTCAGGGATCTGTTTAATTTTTCTTTGCATTGTAATACCTCCGTTCTTGTGATGTCATATCTCTTGCTGAAATGATAAGTCCGACCATAGACGGTTTATAGATGAACACTATAAAAAGGTAACGTCCTGCATCGGTTTTGCCATATGCGACATAAACATCTTCCCCTTTGACCCTGCCCCGACGTGCACGGCGAAATAGTGCCCCGGAAAGCAAAGCCTCTTCTACCTCTTCCACTGTGACGTTGTGTTTTTCTTTTATTTTGGATACAAACTTATCAATCCAGAGTATCTCTTTCAACCACAAGATATTGTCCTCATTTGAGTGTTACGAATTTTATAGTGAAAATCGATAATTCAGTTTCATCTTCATCACTTTATAAACGATAGTATCAGTACTATCGTAACCAGAATTATCATTATGATAAGCCCGATCTCTATTATGTCCAAATTTGCAAATCTTAAATCCATTTCATCCACAATTAAATCCGTCCTGGTGTCTTCTTTCATTTTTGGTTGGATGGTACATTTAGTGATACTTCTATATTATCCAGTACTGTTTCAAGTTTGATCACCCGCATATCTATGGTATGCAAACTTGTTTCGGTATCTTTTGCACCTATTTTTATTTCTTTGATGTTTTTACCCATTTCTCTGATCTTTTGAAACAGTGCACCGGCAGAAAACACGATCGAGAGATATGGTATCATGTCAATGTATACAGGTGACCGAATAAATCCTATGGTCTTCCCTATAATCCATAGTAGAAGTATTAACATAGATATTATAAAAACCCAATCAGTCCAATCGTATTCTGTTTTTATTTCCGTCATAGTCGCCACTTCGGTGCATTATTACTTAAACGTTGTTATGAAAAAAAAGAAAAGTCGGAAGGGAGGATCTCTCCCTTCACAGAGTTCTTCTCACTCTCGCTGTCGGAGCACAAGATATGCAACTGCAAGCAGTCCGGCAATTGCGAAGATTGCCTCGAAGCCTGGAGTCTTCTTCTTGGTTGCTGCCTCTGCAGCTGTTGCGGTCTCTTCAGCTGTTGCGGTCTCTGCAGGTGATGCCGCCGGTTCAGCCGTTGGCGTGACTACAGCGGTCGGGGTTACGTTCGCTTCCAGAGTCGGAGTCTCGATTGGAGTCTCGACCTCTTCCTCAGCTTCGCCTGGTGCGCCCTCGCCGATGGTGTACTCAACGAACGGATAGAACCTGATCTGATCGTCGCCGGGTGCATTGTCCGCAGTCTTGAAGTACATGTTGCCCATGATCTTTTCCGTGGTGTCTGTATCGAGATCAATGGTGTCATCCTCATTCCTCATACTGACTTTGCTCTGGCTTGCAGTTAGCACTTCCATGACGCCGTATGTGTCGCTGGTATCGATCTCCATGACATCATCATCGATCAGGAAGACGTACATGATCTGCACGATGTTGGAGTCGGTTCCTCTGAACACAGCATCCACGTAGCATGAGAAGACTGGAATCTCTTCCTCGTTTCCAATGTCTGCAGTGTATGTGTACACACGTTTCTGGTTTCCTGCATCGGTTGCGATCACTTCACTGTCGAGTTCCTTGTCATTCTTCTTCAGTGTGAACCACACCTTGTCACCTTCAAGGTCGATCTGGTTAGCGGTAAGACTAAATCCACCGCCGAGATCCCATTCCTCTCCAGTCGACAGTGTCTTCTTGTCATCATCCTCGAACTCTACCAGTAGCTTGCAGAGTTTGTCGGCATTGTCCTCGATTGCTATATACTTCTCTGCCATAAAGCCTTCAATGAAGTAACCACAGTCACCACGATCGCGATCGCTTTCAACGCACAATCCCATAGCCTGTGAGGTGGTGTCATTGTATTCACACTTTCCATAGGTGTTAGGTATTCTCTATCTGGGTCAGCCTCATTCTCGTGGAGTTCATATTCCTGGAACACTGGCGATGTGCGGTAATATAATTTATCTTCATCGATGGTTCGATCTTCATCCGTACCATTCGGTGTCGATGTTAGCACACTAGCATTGATCCAGAGTGTCTCGGTCATCAGATCGTCATCCAGATCATACCAGAAGCCAGCGAAATTGGTGGCGTTCCACTCTATCCGGCCATTCGTCTTATTGTCAAGGCGTATGATATTGCCGCGGACCTCATAGGTACCTGGTTCTGTGTACTCAACCATCGGATAGAACCTGATCTGATCGTCGCCAGGTGCATTGTCCGCAGTCTTGAAGTACATGTTGCCCATGATCGTTTCCGTGGTGTCTGTATCGAGATCAATGGTGTCATCCTCATTCCTCATACTGACTTTGCTCTGGCTTGCAGTTAGCACTTCCATGACGCCGTATGTGTCGTGTATTCACTTTCCATAGGTGTTAGGTATTCTCTATCTGGGTCAGCCTCATTCTCGTGGAGTTCATATTCCTGGAACACTGGCGATGTGCGGTAATATAATGTATCTTCATCGATGGTTCGATCTTCATCCGCACCATTCGGTGTTGATTCTATCACGTCCTTCTCAATCCAGAGTGTCTCGGTCATCAGATCGTCATCCAGATCATACCAGAAGCCAGCGAAATTGGTGGCGTTCCACTCTATCCGGTCATTTGTCGCATTGTCAAGGCGTATGACCTCGCCGCGAACCTCTACCGTATCCACCGTTGTCACCTCATTATCATCCGCACTCACGACACTGACCATAGCCAGTACCATCAGTGCGACCAATGCCAACGGCAATATCATCTTCTTATTCATGTCTATTTACCTCCTGTATTGTTGTTGTATTGCTTCCATCTTCGTTGAACCGCGTAAAACCGCGGTTGTCTGTGGTGATTGTGACTTGCACAGCCATCACGCACCTTCCTGTTCAACAGAACCGAAAGGGCTTCATCACCCTCGTATCCCGTCATATTTGGATTACGTAGTCCCAATTGGTATTTACCATTTAAATGCTTTGTGGTCGAATCCGGTGGGTGATGAGAGGCGCGATAACACAAGAACCCATCAATGCCCTGATCGAGGGGGATGCTGTATGACAGTAGGTAATTCGATTGTCATACGGGATAATTCTTCCACAGGTAATCGTGCTTTGATATCGAGAATTTCTATACCAACCACGGTATCATCTTTGTTATAGTCGATGATAATCCCCTGGGCGATCTCTTCGCTATCTTCTATATCGTCCTCACATAATCTGAAATATAGCGCATCGCTTTCCATATCTACTTTGACTCTCATTGTCCAAGCCTCCTATCATAATACATCGTTATGATGGTATATGGTTTTTGTTTACCTTTGACAACAACCCTGATCACTTTGTCTCCAACTCTCTGATAAGCGTACCACACGTCACCCACGCCACGTTCCTTTCGTTCCGGATTATCTACAACCTCCACAATGAACGCTCTATCAAACTTTCATTCTTTTAACATGTCTTCTGCGTGTTTTGTGAATTCTACATCCATAATTACCCATCCTATGGAACTATAACTTCAGAACGCCATTAATCGGTATATTTGCTATCTATCGCTACTTAAATGCTTTGTGGTCAAATCCTCTGTGTTCGTGGTTTCAATCGAAGACGAGGAAGAAAAATAGCATGAGTTTATGGCGCGAAAGTTGTCTGGATACGGAGGTTTTTCATCACCCCAGCATACATCTATCTGTAAAATGAATCGTAATAGTATTTTGGGTGGATGCGCATGTCAAGTTTCATACTATATTTTCGTCTCAATAATCTTTATCACTTCTTCGGTGATCTCGATAGCCCTGTCCGCATCTCTTTTTTCAAACGCCTCTGCCGGTATTCCACCTGGAAGCCCATTCGGATATCTTGTTGGGATAATCATATTTGTCGAGCGTTGCCGCCTTTTTTCGTATTCTCTCTAATTCTACTTTGTCAGATTAACTGACATCAGACACCAGAGTCTGAACAGCAATATCAAAATAAGTGAAATATAATTTATAAAGAATATTATCTACACAGCTAT
>JGI24025J20009_10002700_pt1 | contig 12497 bp, 13 predicted proteins | sample Cruoilmetagenom3_FD_20009 | JGI IMG/M metagenome (IMG submission 20009)
CTTTCAGATCTCCTTGAATTGGAGGGAGCCGTCACTGATCTTCAGCTCGTACATCTGGTTGGGGTAGGGCTTCAGCCTGAACGCCTCCAGCTCCTCCCCCGTCAGGATCATCGTCAGCTTCCTCAGTTCGTACTCCTTTGCGTCTCCGCCCGGCAGGACCCTCTGGACGCCCTTGCTGATCTGGACCACCATCTGACCGATCTCCTCTGGGAGCTCCGTTGGCGTCATCATCATCATGGGAGGCCGCTGCCGAACCTCTACGAAGTCGATCTGGTAGCCCTCCCGCTTCTCCACGTCCTTCACCGCCTTTACCGACTGGACCTTGACCCTGATCTTAGAGCTGAGCATCGCTGACACCCTTTGAATAGGGCATGCTCCATAATGAAATACGTTACGGTACGGGATTTACATCCTTCTTTCATGGAATAAAGGATCGGTACGTGAATCCCTCNCTGATCCTNCGCTAACNTGAATGTNTGGAAGACGCGGAGTCTNATCCAATAGAGGTGTGTCGGTCCTGCAAAATAATCAGCGCCTGCAACGGTAGCCCCAACTTCGNAGNTGAAGGCGTCTTCGATTTTGGTAGGCTGGAGGACCCTCACGCGATGGTCCTAAAANAGGCGCCTCGTGAGGGCAACTANGCTGAATGAGATCGCCCCTAGTACCCCNTCGCCTTGAGCTTCTCNGCTATGAGCCNGGCGACNGAGACCTGGCTGAACCNCGTCTCCACNGTGTCCGTCGAGACGATGAGGTCCGCGCCGGCGTCCCTGATCCTCTTCTCGGCATTCCCCATGAACAACCCGTGGGTGCATGCCGCCGCGACCTGTCGGGCGCCCAGCGCCCTCAGCCCCGCGACGGCCCTTGCCATGGTCCCCCCGCTGCTGATGATGTCGTCGAAGACGACGGCGTTCCTCCCCCGGAGATCCAGATCCTTCACCGCCATTTTGATCTCCCCCGTTCTAAGATCTCTCCGCTTCACGAAGAAGTCGGAGGGACCGCCGAGCACCTTCCCGCCCGACCGGGCGAGATCGATGGCGCCCTTGTCCGGCGACAGGCTGTAGGCGCCACTGTAACCCCTCTCCCTGAGGTACTTCGCAAGGAGCGGGATGGCCGAGAGGTTCTCCACCCGAATCCTATACCGGCCTTGGGCTCTACGGAGGGATTCCGCGTTGTGGGCATCTACGACGATAAGATCGTCAGCGCCCGCCGCGTCCAGCAGGTGGAGAACGGCATCGAGGCTGAGTGCCTCACCCTTGAGGAACCGCTTATCCTGGCGGGCGTAGGCGAGGTATGGGACGACGCAGACGACCCTCTCGGCGCCTAGTTCCACGGCGGTGGCCGCCATCAGGAACAGCTGCATCAGACTGGTGTCTGGAGATGCGGAGGTGGTCTGAACGATGACCGCAGTCTCCCCCTCCACGGGGGCGGTGAGCCTGATGTAGCTCTCACCGTCGGGGAAGACACGATGCTCCACGGGGTGAGCTTTGACACCCAGCTCCCTCGCGATCCTCTCCCCCAGCCCCCTGGAGGCCGGCCCAGGGATGATGACCATCTCGATCATCTAGGTTTCAGCGAACTCATAGATAAGCTCTGCACGGTCAGTAGGCGTAGAGGAACAGAACCCCAGCGATGGCCGCGGTGGCCAGCCAGGCCCTCCAGTCCCATCTGAGGATCTTCGCGCCGTCGAATATACCGAAGGGGATGAGATTGAAGAGGGCGAGGCTGGAGTTGACCGCCACCCCCACGTTGGCGAGCAGCCCGACAAGGTAGTTCGATGAGGCGAAGCCCACGACCAGGTACACCAGGGCTTGAGCGATGTTCGTCAGCGGCCCTGCGAGGGAGATCCTCCCGTAGTCCTCGCCGTACATAAGGCCCGCGATGACGACCGCCCCCGGCGCCACCACCTTGAACGGCGAGAGGAACGACACGAGCGAGATCAGGACGCCGATGGTGTTTAGCCTGAACTCTGCCCAGTAGCCGAGCCGCTGCGCGGAGAACTTGTGCGCGAGCTCGTGGAGGAGGAAGGCGGCGGCGAAGATCCCCACCGCCCCGAAGACGATGAGGGGGTTCCTTCGCAGGAACCTCCACAGCCATATGAGGGGAATGGCGGAGATGAGGAGGAGGCTGACGGCGAGGTCCCTCAGCTCCTGCTCGCTGAAGCTGAATAGCCGGCTATAGGAGAACCTACGAGGAGGTCGGTAGAGGGCCTCCGACGGGCGATACGGGCCGCCTCTCCCCACGTTGACGGCGCCCAGCCCACGGCGCAGGCCCGGGCAGTCGTGGAACTCTGGGAGCCTGTGCTCCGCACAGAAGTAGCCGCCGCAGTAGCTGCACCTGAAGGGCATGTCAACCTCCTTGCCGCACTTATCGCATTTGACCATGCACCCGTCTTCCCGTGCGGGAGATAGAGAAAGAAGCGGCTATATGAGCTTTCACCCTGTCGGCCCTTGTTGCGCTTCAACCCCGAACCCGCGGGAAAGGGGCAGTATCACGAGGGAGAGGAGCGCCAGGGAGAGGTACAGCGTCACAGGCTGGAAGGTCTCGGCGATGGCGCCCCCCATCAGAGGGCCGATGCACATGCCTATGCCGTAGATCGACTCGTGGACGCCCATGACGGTGCCGAGGGCGTGGCGCGGGCTGCGACGCGCGATGCTGTTCTGGATCAGGGGCGTTATTATACCGCCGGCGAGGCCGAACATCGCCAGCGGCGCGAGGAAGCTCGGCATGTCCCTGGAGAAGGCGACGGCGAAGAGGGCGGCGCTCATGAGACATGAGGCGAGGTATAGGGACCTCCTCTCCCCCCAGCCGACGAACCTCTCGACGTGGAAGAAGATCAGGCCCCTCACGCCGTTCGTCATTGTGAGCAGGAAGCCTATGATGGAGGAGGTGATCCCCAGCACCCTCATCTGACCTGGCAGGATGGCCATATAGATGCCGAGGATGAGGCTGTAGGGGAGGATCGTCAGGTAGGCGGGGTAGAGCCCCTTCAGCGCAGAGAGGTCGAATCCCCGCCTGACGGCTCCCTCGCCTGACCCCATCTTGGCCGGGAGTTCAGTCCATATGACGACGACGCCCACAGCGATAAGGGCGGCAAGGATGAGGAAGAAGATAGGGAATCCCAGGAGGTCCGAGATGAGACCCCCGATGAATGGGCCCGCGGTGAAGCCGGCGATCCACGATATGTTGTAGCGCCCGATGGACCTCGTAAGGGCCTCCGGCGGGGAGGTATCCGCGACCAGGGTGCTGGCCGTGACCCAAAAAGCGGCGGAGACGATCCCCATCATGCCCCGGACCATCATGAGGTCGTTCACGCGCGTAACAGCGGAGAACAACAGGACGACGATGGTCCCGAAGATGGAGGAGGCGAGGTAGAGCCTAACCCGGTTGAACCTGTCGAGGAGCGCGCCTGAGACGAGCGTCATAACAGTGTAGGTCGCGGAGCCGACGGCGCCGATGACGCCAAGGGCCACGTAGGATGCCCCGAGCTCCTTCGCGAAGACGGGGAGGAGGAAGGTGACCGCGCCAAAGCTCGTGGAGATCAGGAAGATGGTGACGTAGAGAGAACGCAGCAGCCTCGCAGTCTCCTGGGACATCCTGGTCTCCTCCGTTTTATATCGTCGAAGTGATTTCAAGCTATCTACGGGCTATAAGAAAAGGGGATGGTGGAAACATCCTTCCGGCTACAGCGGCTTCGCGAGGATCTCGTGGACCTTGAGGTCCCTGATGCGGTTGGAGCTGGCGGGGGTGATGACCAGGGCGGTGTCGCTCCCCGCGTGGCTTCCCGCCACGACGACAGCGGGCCTCTCGATGGGAACGGCGCAAGCATAGGCTGCCATCATCGCGATCTCGACGCAGACCTTCACGCCCTGGCTGAACAGCCGTAGGGTGTGGGCGATGATGGCCGGCACCGGCGGCACGATCCAGGGGAGCCGCGCTCTCAGCGGCTCATCGCTCGGCGACCTCTGCCTGGAGATGCCCACCTCGACACCCCCCGTCAGCACGTCCGTGCCCGTCACCACGATAGCGCCCGCCTCCTCCAGCATCCGACGGGTCTCCTCGGGCATAAGCTGCACGCCCGGCGCTCGATACCCCGTCTGGTGAGTGACGAAGACCAGCTTCAGGCCGCTCCCCTCGAAGACCTCCAGCGCCCTGAGGGCGGTCCACCCGGAGGTGGATGAGATGACGACGGTGTTGATGCCCCGCTCCTCCGCCGCCTCCCTCGCGATCCTGAGGGCCTCCTCCGTGTTCTCCTTGCCCGGTCTCTTGAAGTAGACCGTGGTCCGCTTTAAGCTCATATCGATCCTCTCCGATTTACGACATATATCCCGGGGGGCTCACAAAAATGTTCTGCCGCGCCTTAGAAGAGGAGGGGGTTCCTGTGGGTCTCGCGCCGCCCGACGATGGGGATCTGCTCCCCGCAGTACTCGCAGCTGTTATCGTCGTCAAGGTGCCATCCCACGATGGTGTACCCAGAGCGCTCGATGACTGCCCTGCCACAGCCAGGGCAGAAGGTGTTCTCGAAGTCGGTTAGGGAGACGTTCCCGACGTAGACGTACCGGGCGCCCTCCTCCATGGCGATCCGACGAGCGTTGACCAGGGTCTCGACCGGCGTCGGGGGGACGTGGGTGAACTTGTAGTTGGGGTAGAACCGGCTCAGGTGGAGGGGCGTATCCGGGCCGAGCTCATCGACGAGGTAGCGCGCCATCCTCCTGGTCTCCTCCGGGCTGTCGTTGGTCTCCGGGATGATGAGAAAGGTGACCTCAACGTGAACGCCCCGCCTCTTCATCTCAACCGTGGCGTCGAGGACGCCCTTGAGATCGGCGCCGCAGTACTTGTGGTAGAAGGGCTCGTTGAACGCCTTCCAGTCTACGTTGGCGGCGTCGATGACATCCGCGACCCGGCTGAGGGCGGGGAGGGAGATGTATCCGTTTGTGACGAGGACGTTCTTGATGCCCTGCTTCCTCGCCAGGCGGGCGACATCCTCGACGTAGTCGAGGTTGACAAGGGGTTCATTGTAGGTGTAGGCGATGCTGGTGCAGTCCCGCCTCCTCGCCATGGCGACCACCTCCTCCGGCGGCACGTACCGGGTCGGGAGCTCGCCGGGCTTCGCCGTCGATAGATGCCAGTTCTGGCACCAGGGGCAGGTGAAGCTGCAGCCGACGCTGCTGACGGAGAGGGCGAGGCTCCCCGGGTGGAAGTGGGCGAGGGGCTTCTTCTCGATGGGGTCAACGGCGATGGCGGAGAGCTCGCCGTAGGTGAGGCTGATGAGGTGTCCGTCCCTGTTCTCCTTAGTGCCGCAGAAGCCGCGCCCTCCGGGCTTGATGACGCACATCCGCGGGCAGATGGTGCACCGGACGGTCTCTTCCTTGAACGGTTCTGAGAACCTCGACGCCTTCTCCATCGCCATCCCCATCAATTTGGTGAGGCACCAGGGCTATAAACGATTCCCCCACGCATAACCCTTGTATTCCACCATGTCTGAGAATGATTGAGAGCAATGTGGAGGCTAGCGCGTCCCGACGCGGCCCTGAATGACCCGAGGGTGAGGCGCAGTCTCCCGAGGTATGTGGACATAGTCAGGGGAAGACGGCTGGCGAAGTTCGTCATAGCGAGGTCGGTGGCCGCCGACTTCGACGCCGAGGCTCCAACGGAGGAGCTCTGGCGGCTCCACAAAAAGCTGCTGGAACGATATAGGGAGGTCGAGCGGCAGGTTGACGAGGGATCGATGGTCCTCGACGACCTCGGCGGCAGGGCATCGTTCCTCGACCTGAAGGTGGAGCTGGGGAGGCGTGCGATGGCCAGCTGCCACTTCTGCGTCCGGCGGTGCGGCGTGAACCGCCTCGCCGGTGAGCGGGGCTACTGCCGCTGCGGCACAGAGTTCGCCGTCTCAAGCGTTTTCCCGCATATGGGGGAGGAGCCGGAGCTGGTCCCCTCGGGGACTATATTCACCTGCGGCTGTACCATCCATTGCCTTCACTGCCAGAACTGGGAGATCAGCCAATGGCGTGAGCCGGGGACGCCCTACGACCTGAGCAAGATGGCGGGTGTGGTAGAGGGCCTTCACAGGCAGGGGTGCAGGAACGTGAACATGGTGGGCGGGGAGCCGACGCCCAACTGCTGGCTATGGCTCCGGACGATGCGGGAGGTGGAGGCCAGCATCGCCACCGTCTGGAACAGCAACAGCTACTACAGCCGTGAGACGGCGGAACTCCTCGCCGGCTTCATCGACCTCTACCTGCTGGATTTCAAGTACGGGAACGACGGCTGCGCCGAGGCCATCTCCGACGCCCCCGGATACTGGGAGGCGTGCACGCGGAACCATCTGATGGCGAAGAAACACGGCGAGCTGATAGTCAGGGTGCTGGTGCTGCCGGGGCACAACGAGTGCTGCACGAGGCCGATCCTCCGGTGGATCGCGGATAACCTCGGTCTTTTGACCAGGCTCAACCTCATGTTCCAATACCGCCCTGAATACCGGGCCCATGAGAGGAGGGAGCTACGGAGACGGTTGACCCGCCACGAGAGGGAGGAGGCGCTCGGGATAGCAAGGGAGGTCGGGCTGCGAAATCTCGTCCCCTGATCAGGGTCAGGAAAATCGCCTTCCCGAGTCCTGATCTCCCATCAGCGTCACCCGGTGCAATCCCCTCCGCTAATCCTCAACCCTTATGAATGATGGGCGCACATAGTCGTCGAGGCGTTTCGGATGGTCAAGAAGGTGAGGACATCTCACATCCTCGTCGAGAAGCAGTCCCAGGCGCTCCGGGTCTTGGAGGAGCTGAGGAACGGCGCGGACTTCGGGGAACTCGCCCGGAAATACTCCCAGTGCCCGTCGAGGAAGAGGGGCGGAGACCTCGGCTTCTTCGGCAGGGGTCAGATGGCGAGGGAGTTCGAGCGGGCCGCGTTCGCCCTGAAGGTCGGTGAGGTCTCCCGGCCCGTGAGGACCCAATTCGGCTACCACATCATCAAGAGGACAGGGGGGAGGTAAGGGGCGACCGGCGACTCATAATCTCAACCCCTAGGTCGCGGCGAATCCGCGACCGATTTGAGATGAGTTTCACTTTATTCCCAGTGTTGCTGGATTGAGGAACGCCTGTAGGGCCGTCGAGAATAGGCCGAGCAGGTCCCTGTGGATGTCCCTGAAGGCCTCACATTCTACCCAGCAGCCGGGGCAGAGACCGTGGCTAATCCTGCGTCGGGCATCCCGCGCCGCCTCGGAATGCCATATCTCCTCCAGGAGCTGCTCCCGGACGTTCCCCATCCTCAGGTCCATGATGATGCAGGGGTAGACGTTCCCGCTGGGGTCCAGGAAGAAGGAGTCTGAGCCGGCTGAGCACGGCAGCCTCCTCCCCTCCGGGTCGCGGATGTAGTCGAGGACGCCCCGCATGTAGCGGAGGGTGGGGGTCGCCGCCGCTAGGCCGCGCCGCTCCACGAGGTCGCGTCCGATCCTCCGGATCACCGGTATCATCTTATCAACGACATCCCGGAGGTTGAAGCCGCCCCTCGCCTTCCTGTAGTAGATGTCGCTGAAGTTGACGGCTCTGAAGCTGAACTCCGCGCCGTACCTCCTCGACAGGGCGAAGACATCCCCGAGCTCCCCGCGGTTATCGGGGGCCAGCGTCATCCCGACCGACAGCCCCAGACCGGGGTGATCGCTTCTAAGGGCGGCGAGCCTCCGAAGGGTCTCCACAGCATTGGCGTAGCTGCCCTCGACGCCCCGCATCAGGTCGTGGGTCTCCCCGATACCGTCAATGGAGACGCTTATGCCGAGGCCGTGACCGCCCAGTGCCTCCAGCATCTCCTTCGTCGCCTCCTCGATGGTCCTCGGCGCCATGCCGTTGGTGGGAACCCAGAATGTGCACATGGGGAGGCAGAGATGGATGGCGGAGACGATCTCCGAGAGGTCTGGCCTCATGAACGGTTCGCCGCCCGTGATCTGGATGGACCTGACATCACTCAGGAACCCGCGGTTAGATCTGAATAGGGCCCTTATCTCCACCAGGCTCAGCTCGTCGCGGCCGGCATGGGGTATCCGCCAGATGTTACAGGTCTGGCATCGGCTGGAGCAGCGGTAGGTGACGGCGAAGTTGGCGATCATCCTCGGACGGTCGGAGGCGCCTCTCCGGAGCCATCTGAGGGTCGAAGAGAGCGGGCGACAGACCTCCTTCGGCGCTGACCTGGGATCCACGGCGTCGAGCGTGAGCATCGCCCCCATCAACGTACTCTCCCTACTCTTTACTCGTAGATAAAGCCCACATATGCTCTTCTCGCTGTCCACTTGTAGATGGCCTGAGGGCATAACTTTTATTTCCCCTGAACCCGATGTGTGTTCGAACAGCGAGAGGTTGATGCTTTTGTCCTACAAGATGGCCAAGGTGGGAGATCTCAAGGTCGGCTCCTACGCCATAATCGATGGCGAGCCGAGCCAGATCGTGTCGATCCAGAAGAGCAAGCCGGGGAAGCACGGGAGCGCCAAGTTCAGGTGCACCGCCATCAGCCTCTTCGACGAGAGCAAGCGAAGCTTCGTCAGCCCCGTAGGCGCAAACATCCAGATTCCGATTGTCGAGAAGAGGGTCGGCCAGATCATCTCCGTCGGCCCCAGCAGCGTCCAGTTGATGGACCTGGAGAGCTACGAGGTCTTCGATATCACCCCACCAGTGGACGAGGCGATCAGGTCGAAGCTGGAGACTGGCAGGGATGTCGAGTACTGGAACATCATGGGCAGGTACAAGATCCATCGAGTAAAGGGCTGAGGGTGCCCCCATGAAGCGCGTTGAGCAGATGCGCCTCCGGCCCGGGATGAGCGTCGGCGACCTCGCGGGGGAGATGCGGAGGGCTGGGGTCATCGGCGCTGGCAGGGTCGGCAGGGCCGTCGAGATCGTCGCGGAGATGTTCTCCGACCCCGACTACACCACCTTCATCTCACTCTCCGGGCCCCTGGTGCCGGCGGGGATGCGCCTCATATTCACCGACCTGATCCGGGGCGGCTACGTGAATGCCGTCGTCACGAACGGCGCCAACGTCGTCCACGACCTTGTCGAGGCGATGGGCGGGAGGCACATGGTGGGCAAGGTGGAGGCGGATGACGCCGAGCTCTGGAAGGAGGGGATCAACCGCGCCTACGACATCTACATCGACAGCAAGGTCTTCATCGACCTGGAGAGGTACGTGGGCGGCATCCTCGACGGCGTACCGGAGGAAAGGCGTGTGGGCATCCCCATTCACGGGCTGCTGCGGGAGATCGGGCTGAGGCTGGAGGACGAGGACTCGATCCTGTTCAACGCGGCTAAGCGTGGCGTCCCCATCTTCAGCCCCGGCTTCCTCGACTGCATGCTAGGCATCCCCCTCTGGATGTACTCGAAGCGGAGCAGGCTCTGGATCGACCCCCTCAAGGACTTCGAGCTGTTCGCGGATATGGTGTACGACGCGAAGAGGGCGGGGGCGATCATCCTTGGCGGCGGCACCCCGAAGCATCACACACTCTACATGAACACGCTCAGGGAGGGGTTGGACGCCGCCATCCAGATCAGCTCGGCGAGGGTTGATGACGGGAGCCTGAGCGGCGCGCCGCTGAGGGAGGCTATCACCTGGGGGAAGGTGAAGGGGGGCAAAACCTCCACGATCTTCGGCGATGTCACCGTCGTCTTCCCGCTCATCGTTGCCGCCGCCCTGGAAAAAGGCAACCCTGCCTAGAGCGAGATCTGTCGGACGCACCCAGCTTCTCCTTTAAACATCAATGTTAAAAGAAATGGGAAATCTTTTTAAAATTTGACTTATTGTATAATTGATATGATCCTCGGTCTTCGGCTAACCGTTTATAATCGGATGCAAACTATCAAGATGGAGAGGTGTCCTCTATGAGGTATATCGCGACGGTCTACGTCAGGCTTAAGCCGGGCTACTCCAACCCCGAGGGAGAGACCACGACCAGAGCCCTACAGGGGCTCGGATACAGGGTCACAGGGGTGAGGGCGAGCAAGGCGTACGAGGTCGAACTCGAGGCCGGGACCAGGGGGGAGGCGGAGGCGGCGGTTGACGAGATGTGCCGCAGGCTGCTGACCAACCCCACGAAGGACGATTACAGGTTCGAGCTAAGGGAAGTGCGATGAACCGCATAACCAGGAGCCCCCACCCCTTCGAGCACCTCACCGTAAAGCTGAAGGGGGCGGATGACGGCGAGCTGAGGGAGATCGCAGCGGCTCTCGGTCTCGGCCTCAGCCCCGAGGAGATGCGCGCCATCCGGGACCACTACGCCGCCGTCGGCAGGGACGCCACCGGTATCGAGCTCCAGACATACGACCAGACATGGAGCGAGCACTGCTTCCATAAGACCTTCAAGGGCATCATCGAGACGCCTGAGGGGACCATTGAGGGGTTGCTGAGGACCTACATCCGCCGCGTCGTTGACGAGCTCAGGCTCGACTGGTGCTTCAGCGTCTTCGAGGACAACGCGGGCATCGTCGATCTCGACGGGGAGCACGCCGTCGCCATCAAGGTCGAGACCCACAACCACCCCTCCGCCATCGAGCCCTTCGGAGGAGCCGCAACAGGCCTCGGCGGCGTCATCCGCGATGTCCTCGGCGTCTGGGCAGATCCCATCGCCTGCACGGATGTCCTCTGCTTCGGGCCCCTGGATTTCGATTACGGGAGGCTACCGGAGGGCGTAAAGCACCCCAGCTACCTGTTCAGGGGCGTCGTCGATGGCATCGGCTCCTACGGGAACAGCATCGGCATCCCCACCGTCAACGGTGCCACCGTCTTCGACGAGGACTACACTGGTAACGTCGTCGTCTACGCCGGCTGCATCGGCATCCTCAGGAAGGACCGCTACGTAAGGAACGTGAGGCCGGGGGACCATGTCGTCCTCGCTGGCGGGCGCACAGGGCTCGACGGCATCCACGGCGTCACCTTCGCCTCCGCAGAGCTGACGGAGAAGTCCGAGGAGGTCTCAAGGCCGGCGGTCCAGATCGCGAACCCCATCGAGGAGGAGAAGATCAAGCGGGCGATCAGGCAGATCAGCGAGGAGAGGCTGGGCTCGGGAATAACCGACCTAGGCGGTGGAGGGCTCAGCTGCGGGATCTGCGAGACCGCCGACCGATACGGCCTCGGCGTCGAGGTCCACCTGGATAGGGTTCCGCTCAAGTACCCGGAGATGGCACCATGGGAGATATGGGTATCCGAGTCACAGGAGCGGATGCTACTCGCCGTGCCCCCCGAGGACCTGGATCGGGTGCTCCACATCTTCGAGGACGAGCAGGTGAAGGTGACCGCCGTCGGCAGGTACACGGAGGGGAGGACCGCTCACATCTATCACAACAAGAGGCTTGTCGCCCAGCTTGAACTCGGAGCCCTCTTCAACCCGCCCCGGATCAGGCGATCCACATCCTGGAAGCCGCCTAGGCTGGAGGAGCCGCGGTTCCCCGAGCCGCACGACATGGGGGAGGCGCTGAAGAGGTTGCTGGCGGCGCCCAACATCGCGAGCAAGGAGGTGGTGGTGAGGCGCTACGACCACGAGGTGAAGGGCCAGACCGTGGTGAAGCCGCTGCAGGGCTGGAACGCGGGACCAAACGACGCCGCCGTCCTCAAGCCGCTGGAGGGATCGTGGCTGGGCGTCACCATCTCGTGCGGCGTGAACCCCCGCTACGGCAAGATCGACCCCTACTGGATGGCGGCCTCCGCAATCGACGAGGCGGTCCGGAACAACGTCGCCGTTGGGGGCAGGCGCATCGCCCTCCTCGACAACTTCACCTGGGGCAACCCCGAGTACGAGGACAGGCTCGGCGGGCTGGTCCTCGCATGCAGGGCCTGCTACGATGTCGCAAAGGCCTACGGGACGCCGTTCATCTCTGGGAAGGACAGCCTATACAACGAGTCCCCCCTCGGCCCCGTGGCGCCAACCCTGCTCATAACCGCCCTCGGCATCGTCCCCGACATCAGGAGGACCGTCACGGTGGATCTGAAGCGCGAGGGAGATGCAGTGTACCTGGTGGGCGTGACGAAGCCGGAGCTCGGAGGCTCCGAGTACTACAGGCTGATGGGGTTCCGGGGCGCCTCGGTCCCCGGACTTGAACCCAAGGAGACGGCGGGAGCCTACGGGCGCCTCACCTCTGCCATCGACGCTGGACTCGTCCGGGCCTGCCACGACCTCTCAGATGGGGGCCTCGGCGTGGCAGCGGCTGAGATGGCGTTCACGGGCGGATTGGGGCTGGAGCTGAACCTCGCATCTGTGCCGGCGGAGGGCGGGATGCGTGACGACCTCCTGCTCTTCTCGGAGTCGAACGGCAGGCTACTAGTCGAGGTGCCACCAAAGCATCAGACCCACTTCGAGGAGGCGATGGAGGGATCAGCCTCCTCCAGGGTCGGGACTGTTACGGGTGAGGATCGGCTCAGGGTCTCCGGCCGCGGCGGTCTCGTCATCGACCTGTCCCTGGATGAGCTGATGGCGGCGTGGAAGACGCCTCTGGAGGGGTCGGGATGAAGCGCTCCGACATCCGGGTCCT